>Ga0153922_1000351_pt1 | contig 18752 bp, 28 predicted proteins | sample TSNJ006MetaG_FD_104723 | JGI IMG/M metagenome (GOLD analysis project Ga0153922, IMG submission 104723) | Attine ant fungus gardens microbial communities from New Jersey, USA - TSNJ006 MetaG | ecosystem: Host-associated > Fungi > Mycelium > Unclassified | place: USA: New Jersey, Brendon T. Byrne... | reverse complement strand
CGCTGGCCTTGCTGTCGGTGCTGCTCTTCAAGGACTTCGTCCTGTGTACGTCCACTGAACTCTGGTGGATGCCCTGAAGATTCACGTTTACACTAGCTGCGAGTTCATGACTTTCAACTTCGCCATGCAGGCAATTGATCAAATTGTGAATTCTGCTGGCAAGACTTATTACATGTCTGGCGGCAATGTGCCCTGTCCCGTAGTTTTCCGTGGCCCCAACGGAGCTGCCGCTGGGGTCGCCGCGCAGCATTCGCAAGACTACGCAGCATGGTATGGTTCCATACCTGGCCTCAAAGTTGTCAGCCCTTGGAGTGCAGAGGATTGCAAGGGCCTGCTCAAAGCAAGTGCCCTGTCACTATGACTGTTGATGGATTGCTAACACATTCAATTAGACTGCTATCCGAGATCCTAACCCTACTGTTTTCCTTGAGAATGAAATGATGTATGGTGTTTCCTTCCCCATGTCCCAAGAGGCAATGTCGGACAATTTCCTTTTACCCATCGGAAAAGCAAAGATTGAGCGGGCAGGCAGCGATGTCACAATAGTTGCTCATAGCAAAATGGTCACCCATAGTATCGAGGCTGCTGATATCCTGGCTAAGGAGGGGATCAAAGCTGAAGTTATCAACCTTCGTAGCATTCGTCCACTCGACATTGAAACCATCAAGAAGTCGGTCAAGAAGACCAACAGGTAAACTTTTGCAGTGTGTCAATGGCGTCTTACTCACAGAATTGCTAGGCTTCTCATTGTTGAGGGCGGCTTCCCTGCCTTTGGTGTCGGTAGTGAAATTTGCGCTCAGATTATTGAGAGTGAGGCTTTTGATTACTTGGATGCTCCTGTTGAACGTATCACTGGCGCTGATGTTCCAACACCGGTAAGTAGACGTACAATTTCCTCCAGGACGATCACTTCAATCTATTTTTAGTATGCAACAAATCTCGAGAATCTGTCATTCCCCGATACCCCTCTAATTGTCAAGGTCGCAAAGCGAGCACTTTACCGTACTAACTAGTAATATTTATCTTGTCTGGGAGTTAGTAGCGGGTACTATTTCTTAGAGGCGCCTTCATCTTCGTTTATATGGCTTTTCAGACGGTTTCCTAGATATTGTAATCTACTATTCTTCCGACCCCATGATTTTTCAGTACACTGTCACTGCTGGAAGGTATTCAGACGAATCCTAACGGCATTTGCGTGTGCCTGCAACCCCTCGCAGTCTGCAAGTGTGGCAACTACAGGTCCTAGCCCCTTAAGGCCCAAGGTTGTGATTTCTTGTGAAGTGATATGCTTTTGGTATGACTGTGTATTGACACCACTAAATTGCCTGGCATATCCATTGGTAGGGAGAGTGTGATTTGTTCCAGATGCATAGTCACCACAGCTATAACCATCTTCATGAGAAGGCATTACGTCGGGCCGATTAAAACAAACTTACCTCTCCGGAGTATAAGGGCCGACAAAGACGCTTCCTGCATTCTCGATCAGAGAGACCTTGTCTTTCGCGTTTTCAAGGTGGAGGATGAGATGTTCAGGGGCATAATCGTTTGAAAATGCTATCGCCTCCTCTACATCCCTTGCCTTGATGATAAGACTTTTTGAAACAGATTGACGCACGATATTGACCCGTTCCAGAGCATGAGCTTGTTGGTCAACTTCTTTCTCGATTGAAACCATGTGGTCTGCTGTGAGATTGACTGCGACAAGGACAACCTGTGAATCAATCCCGTGTTCTGCCTGAGACAGGAGGTCTGCTGCTACGAAGGCAGGGTTGGCAGTATGGTCTGCAATAACCTGACACAAGTCATTTCGTTAACAATTTCATTGATTCCATTAGGATTTATGAGAGTAGCACTAACTTACCAAGACTTCGGATGGGCCTGCAGGCATGTCGATGGACACGAGTGCATCAGTGTCGTTTTGAACCAACATTTTTGCGGCTGTGACCCATTGGTTTCCTGGGCCAAAGATCTTGTCGACCTTTGGACATGTTTCTGTCCCATATGCCATGGCAGCCACAGCTTGGGCACCCCCAGCCTTCAAGATAGCAGATGCTCCAACAAGTTTGGCAACATACATGACTTCCGGAGAAATGCTCCCATCTGGCCGGGGAGGTGTAGCCAACACAATCTCCCTGCATCCAGCAACCTGAGCCGGTATACCAAGCATCAGAGCTGTTGAAGGAAGGATAGCTGTGCCACCTGGCACATACAGACCGACACGAACAATAGGCCGAGCGAAACGTGAGCAGACCACGCCAGGCATTGTCTCAACCACTAATGCAGACTTGTCAGATTGGGCCTCGTGGAATTTGCGGATGTTGGAGTAAGCAACGTCAATAGCTTTACGAACTTCTTCGTCTAGTTGCACTGATTCGGGAGTAAACGGGGGGAACACAACTGTAGATACAAGCTGCACTTTGTCAAATTTGGCAGTCAATTCTAACAGTGCCCTGTCTCCGTTCTGGCGGACCTGATCTACGATAGGCTTCACTTTGTTTATCATTTCATCCGATTTGAGGACGGGTCTACGAAGCAATTGCGCACGCTCCGTGGATTGAATGGATGCGAGATCGGATGTGCGCATTCGGATGGGATCATTATCACCGTCCACAATAGCAGACGACACCTTGTGCGTTGAAGGTGTCGTCCATTGAGGTTTGGCATTTCCAGGCCTCCGTGAAACTTTCTTCGCCTTCATGTCAAGTGAATGCTCGATGTCTGCGATGCTGACTCCTGCAGCAACACATTTTGTCAAAGTAAAATAAAACAGGTCTGCCGCCTCAAAGGCGACTTCCTCTGGAGAGCTTGCATGACAAAGTTCGTCGGCCTCCTCCATGATTTTGGAATGAAGTAATTCAGGGTCATCAAACAAACGTTTCGTGTATGATCCAGGGGGAGCGCCCTCCAAGCGCTTCTTCAGGGTGCTCTCGAGAGCTGTAAATCCACTCGGGGATCCAAAGCAAGAGAGGCGGTTAAGATGGCAGAATCCCGTGCCATGTTGGATGACACGATACCCCAGGCAGTCTGAATCACAATCCAAGCGAATGCTGACAATATCCTGGGTGGCACCTGAAATTTCACCCTTGCGCCAAAGCCCGTGTTTCCGCGATTGATAAACACCCTTGCCAGAAAAGATACTCTCCCGCACAGACTCCACGGAAGAGTAGACAAGACCGAGGGTATGACCGGATTGTGTGGAAACGACGGTGGGGAATAGTTGATCAGGCCTGTCTGAGGTGATGATAGAGAGGAAAGCATCAGCAACGTTAAGCCGCAATTTTGAGGTCGGCTGCAAAGTCAGATTGGAAAAGGGAATAATAAGGGTTGCCCCTGCACTTGAAATGGTGCGAATAGTTTGGACTGTTGGGGTAACAACAGAGTCAAGAAGAAGATATATTGATGAGCCGGAGAAAAAGCTGGACGTTGATGAGATGAGATGACTGTCCACAGTTGATGTCTTCAATACTACTCCGGAAACACCGCCACGAATTCTATCTGACACTGCACTGATGCTACCAACGTCCAAGAGGAGGATAAGCCGATCTGCTGGAATGACATTGATTATTTCTGTCACCAGAGAAAGTGGCAAGATGACTTTCTCTACCCCGGCATCCAGCCAGTCGGCGACTTGGACAGCAGTGATCGACGTCTGCTGATCAACCAGGTAGAAGGTGTGGTCAGGAAGTTGTTGTGGCGAGTTTTGAGGATAAGTGATAATGGGTCCCAGACGACCTAGCGCATCGAACAACGCCTGATCGCCTGCCTCGTCTAGCAGAGGTAGGAACGCAGACATCTTGGACTTGAGAAGATAAGAAGATTAGTATCATCTTCAAATATGAAATGACCTTTGCTTATCTATAATCATGTAAGAATAAATATGTGTTGGCTCTGTAGTGTAGTGGTTATCACTCAAGATTCTGATCTCAATATTCTTGAAACCCAGGTTCGATCCCTGGCAGGGCCTTTTTCTCATGTTTCTGATTAGCCGTGCGTTATGTATCATATCCAAATAATGACACCCTTGGAGTTTTCTTTCATCTTATGATGAGAAAATTGGCTATGATATTCAATATTAAAGTTCCCTGAGGAAAGCTCAACTATTACCGCAATGAACTATGTCTGATTATGAGTGCTAGGTTGAATGCTCTGGTGCGTGCGTCGCTGATGACACAATGAAATGTGACATCATCGTCATCGTCATCGTTATCGTCATTCATCCCCTGTGAAGCCTATTTGCCGCAAAAATCAGGATCATCCATTTTTCCTTGCACCATGTCTATTGTTCACGTTCCGAATATTCTTCTTGCAATTCCCCGTAACCCAGTCACTGCCTTGGGCTTGCCTTTAGCTCTTGGTTTTCTTAGCGGCTCGCCGGCTTCTAAAGAAGCTAACAGCAAGTGGTATCACGTCTGTCCGCTGTCCTTGTGGTGGTTCTCGTTTATGTACTATTTTTCGTCAGAGCCTCCCTTCCCATCCCTTAAGGCCTTCTCGTGAGGTATTCCCATTCGTGTGGAGTTCGCTATATTTAGGTTCGTCGCTTCGACTCAATAAGTTGCGTTGACGATTCCAGGAAGTATGCGAAGCGATGGGGTGTGCATCCCACATTGCCGTCAAATCGCTGGACTCTGCGGAATATATATTGGATAGGTTGGTAGCTCATTAGGCTCACTTCTATTTCCACTGAGGTTGTAATTAGAAACGACCTCTCGCTCGGTTTAGCTCTTTATTACGGTCAGCTCGGCCTGAACTACTTGTGGTCTCCCCTTTTCTTTGAAGGCAAAAGGGTAGGCATTTTCTATGCAAGAACATTGTCTCGGTTCATGATTTGTGTAGATTACTCTTGCTCTCTTGGATAGCATCTTATTGACGGGTACAACCTTCTATATGACGGTTCGTCATGATATCCCGTCTTCCAAGTAAAATTATGATCTGACCCTCCATCAAAGAAATTATTTCATAGGCCCACCAACGCAAAAACAACCTATTTGCTGCTGCCATACTGTGCCTGGCTCAGCTATGCCACATACCTGAACGTTGGAATGTGGCAGCTCACCAGAGATACTCGTAAATAGTGGTTTTCTGGATTGAATATGTATAATTAGCTCTCTACCTCATGATTACGGCAATTAGTGTGTAAATCCGGATGATTTGTACTACTGCTTGTTAGCATGTTTAAACGCATCACTATAAACGCAGGTCATTCACTGCGACTTTTATAACGTAGGGCGCCTACCAAGAAATACATCGAGTCTTCCATTTCGTGATGCAAACGTTTAAATGCAGCTTTATGATAGTCAAGATCCCCGTCCGCCTTGTCAGCCAGATTGGGATCTGCCTCCGGAACCTTTTCATTGGGATTATAGTGGTTCTTTGCACGAGAGCAGACAATACTGGCATCTATTAAACGGAGTTAGGACAGTTTATTTACATAGCTTTTACAATTACCCACAATAAATCGGAGCCGGGATTGACACGGCTCGCGTTGCTCTGGTATAGATATAACAAAGATGGTACGTAAATTTTTGCAAGGCATCGGGGCTAGATATAGAGTATCAGTCAAACTAAGTCTTGTCCTCGGACCCAGCTTACGTGAATCCGTTATCCTGATGGTTCGTTTCTATTTTTCAAAACATCTCTCGAGTGATGTAAGGGGGGAGACCTACGTCATAGAGGACCTGTGCGAATGACCAACTGAAGCATGAGAACGACGAGTCCGACTTACTGAATAATGAGCTGGTCGGCTTGTTCCCAAAATTCCAGCATGACCGTAGAGATAGAAATCGAACTCGAGGGGATGACCGACACCCTGGTCTACTACCGTTCCAGGTGGGCAATTTCCATTAATAATGTCTTGTTCATTCTGCCCCGGGAAAAATCTGGAAACCCTCCTGGTAAGGGGCTATGCAAAGACTGCAGTTTCTACTGACCGTACGTGATGGCGCTTCCCAACGACAATGAATGTGATCTTTGCGATAATCTTGGCTTCCTGGAGTGCTTCTGGATGGATACAGTAAGAGATACATAAGAAATACACCGGTGGACACCGAGATACCGATCACACCTTTCAATGCAGACAGCTCTAGACTCTCATTCAGGAAAGACCACCACTCTCCCATTCAGCATGATACTCACCTTTCTCCAACACCTTGGGAAATTGACCCTCGGAGACACCATCTGCCACTGCCGTTCATGGGTTGCGTATTTTTTTCTGGTGATAAACTTACCTCTGTAGAGCAGCAAACGAACTTTACTCGACCTATCGCCGCCTTGACAGTTCATTTTCCACTTCTTCAGGATATTCTGGAATAACGACTTTTTTGAGAATGAATTCCCATGAAGAACCGAAGACTAACAACTGCCATCGGCCTTAGTTCTTGGATGATTTCAGTTCCAGAATCTTGGACTCGGGTTTCTTTATCGAACATTGTTAGCGAGAGCAACTTTTCATTGTGCTCATCGTTGATACGCACCGGCAACAAATTTAGTTATATTAAGATCGGTATTCCCGACCAGGGCCGTGTACGATGGTGGTCCTATAACTCCAGGAGCAGGATGGACGACGTCAGCACCTGAAACGGTTATTAACGCTAGTGATCACTGCGAACCGGGTCTGACTTACCCATGACGATCACAGGATTGGACGGATCAATGATAGCATTCGCCCCTCCAGGGCTAAGAGTCATATTAACCCCCCCGAGCTTGGCATTGATCCTGTGCATGGGTGTCAGAGTAAAGTTGGAGGAAGGGTTGAACAACATTACTTGAGCGCCACGTTGGAATAATAACGGATGATATTACCTGGTGGTTTGCACGGTCGTCGGAGGCTGTAAGAAGCTGGGTTCTCGACCTTGCACTTTGAAGCTTTCATACATTGGGTCACGATTCCTGCCTAATGTGCATCTCAAAGAGCGGGAAGCAAACAGGAGAAGAGCAACATACATGCACATCATCAAAACTTGAAGGAAGAAAATTTCATGAGATATGTATCGTTAAGCATACAAAAAGAAAGGAACTTGCTATTTGACAGATGCGTATAGCTCATTACCCAACTCAGGTAGAATCACAATGATAAGCTGAGGAGAAGCGCCTCGCTTCTGCCTGACGGTTTCAACAAAATTAGTCAAGTCTCTAATCAAGTCTCCCTGAGGATTTCCAGGCCTTTTCAATGGCATCTCTGCTGGCATAGATATCCCTTCCACATAGATAAGAGAGGAAGTATAACTGAAATCTGGTGGTCATACCAAGATCATTCAGAACGGAACGCAAAACGATGAAGCAGGCGTTAGCGTCATTGATATTGAACTTCTCTGTAGATTCAAGTGTGAATATGGCCACTGGAGCGATTTTTGGCACGGGAGCAAAGAATCTCTTCTTGTCTCTGGTGAGATGCCCATCAGCCCATCAGTCAGGTCAGGAGATGATACCAACATGTTCCAAATCCCTTTCATAGGAACCTGAAGTCTCGATATAAGATGAAGAATCCCAGAGAATTATGTTCATGCTTACAAATGATCTCGACATGATAGCCCCTCTCCTATCTGCCTCCTTTATTGTAAGAGAAGAAGGGTCCAGAACCCTTGCTTGGAGGGTAACGGGACCCTCCGGGTTGACGCTGAGTCCGAAATTCTTAATGTAGGTGGATGTAGTCCAGTGAAGTTTCTGAACGAGAGCATGTCAGTTCTTGGGATGCGGAAAACCGTCAGCACTTACATGCGGCGCATCCCTGATCTTTTCAAGACGCTGATCGGGCTTCTTTGAGGCAAATCTGACCATGTCCCGAGCACTTTGTGGAGGAACCTGCCGTCGTGCGAACTGACCCTTGATGACAGTGCACAACTCGAGAGGAACCAATGCTCCATGTCCTACCTGCGTGAATATTGTCAACATTATAATTTTCTCAAGTGATATTGACGTACCTCTACGCATATCACGTGGGGATATCGGAGGGGTTGACCGGTGATTTCGTGGTAATATTGAGCAATGGTCTTTCCGGTGCATTTGTGGATGGTTTTGTTTGCTCCCGAATCGGTGAACTTCCGAACTACACGAGGGATATACTGCCCAACGGTATGAACACGAAGCCCATGCATGAAATGTTGTAAACCGTGACGTTCGCGATCATGAAACATCCCATCCGGTCGAGGGACAAGTGCCTTGATATCATTGGCATGTAAGTGTTTCAAACAAAGATCAATGAGAGGCCCGCCTTCGAAAACGACTCCAGTTGTTATGTCGAAATTAATCATTATGGAATTACCAGCGGGACGGACGGACTGGAAGTATCCATGCCACAGTCGGAGGCCATTCCTCAAGTCACCGGTCCGCGCGTCCTGATCATCTTCGATGAAGAATGAACGGACATTGTATGAATATCTCATAGAGGGCTCCATGCGAGCGGCCACATTCATAGCCTCGACTGGCTGTCAAAATTGTTTGTACAGGAAGATATTCAGTCACTCACAGAGATGGCTGTTGTAGCAGCACTATCGTATGATTGTCTACCTTCAATGAAGCGGCGAAGAGCTCTGCAATGATAAATCAGTCATTGAGAGGAGTGAAAAAGATAATAGAACAGACTCTGGATTGATCTCGCCTACTTTGGTAAGTCTGATGTTGATGGGCTTCGGTTGCTTATTTCCAGGCGTGGCTCGCGGGTAGGTGACCTGAAACTGATACAATTCATGAGAAAAAAAAGTTAGCGAGAAGTCAACTATGCACCTCCTCTGTATCGTCTTTGCGCAAAGGTAATTTTATCACGGAGTACAAGTTTTTATATCCATCATATGCAGCGCGTGGTGAAAACACTTCAGGAGCGGTGTGGCTCTGTAACTCTTGGATGAGTGGCATATTCAACCGTGCCGGAACTCTCTTTTGATCTGCCGAGATGACTAAAGCTATGTGAGTCCGAGTGCAGCCTTCTGAAGGAAGAAAGTCGTACCAACTACAAGATCACACTAAGATCCAATGGGAAAACGTATATATACAAGAAGACGAACCATCGTATTGATAAATAACGCAGTCAGGAATGGTCGTTTTGAAGAGATTGGCAGTAACTTGCATGGGTTTTCCAGCCTTACCGAAGCCAGGGCGCCTCACGCCTACTGTAGTGATATGACTTCTATGAGTGGCAGCATGTTGAAGGGGAGTATCATGGCCATGGCCACGAAGAGACTGCGGGGTATTACGGACACCCCCTCGACTAAGAACAGGATTGGGCATTTTCACCCTCAAGTGGCTCGGAAAAGAAGAAAGGTTAGTGTGGCGTGGGCGAAGACTCGGCAGTTCATTGCCTGAATGTTTGCTTTCTTTTCCTTTTTGGAAACTACTTTTGATTGGCGGCGATAGTACCCAATTCGGGAAGAATAGAGGATGACCTTCACTGCTAAGTCGGCCAATGGATTGAAAAAGGCCAAGGAGTTCATTGAGAGACGGCGTGGCACGACTCTGCCCGACACTGCGATCAAGAGACTTTCAAGGCATCGAAAACGCGAGAAGTTTACCGGGAAGTCATGGCTGTGTAGGTTGATAGGGGTTGAGTACTTGCCTCGGGTTGTCCCCGTGTTCCTGTGAGCGATCTTCCTCAGCTGTATCCACTGAGTTACTATCGATTGTACATCATGTATTATATTGTCAGCGCTCCGTGCTCCTCGTCTCGGCAGGATGCTTGGCACTGTGGCTCCATCTGGACGCCTTCAGACCCTTTGGATGAGCACTCTGTAATCGTACTGCCCACAGCCTCCAGCGGTGTGTCCCTCAATTTCGGGATAGTCCATTGTTGAATAACTTGAGCCGTGACAGGGCGTGGCTGCAACGTGCCCGAGGGTCAAGCTTTATTTCAACAATAAAAACACTTCTTGCAAGAGTTAATGTGTCACTGACTCTTCAAGCTTCCAGTCTATCGTTGGAGAGCATTCTTGACATTGATTCACCTCTGCCTGACTCCAAGGTGCCGACGATATGCATCGCAACATGAGCTACCGCAAACCTGCGCCAGTCTATGTTCCTTCTCCCCCAACCTCTCCCGCCCCGAATCCCAGATGTCCGTCTTTTCTTGCATCCAACAGAGTAAAACAGGTATTCCCATGGCCACCACATGTGAATCGTTGCTCACGTCGTTCTAATTCCGTCGGTTAAGCCGAATCGTCCAGAATCTAGCGAAGAAAAACCACTGCCAGCTGTGCCGGCGAGCAAGCAAGCCACAGCAAGACCCTTGACTTGTTCTCGAAGTACCAACGTTGAATCTCTTCCATTAGCACGACAAGCTTCAAAGGTAATTCGAAGCTGTGGTTATCACTGTTGATGTAAACCCAACCTATGCCTGACAAGGCTCGCACCACCTCATCTGGTGCTCTGAGTAGCCTTAACTATTGTTCAGATTCCGAGAATACCAATATTTCCTGCGTTTCAAATACGAGGTCCACGCGTCGGTCATCCAGTCAACAGAGTCGCCAAGCCTATGCACGCTCTCAGGTATTCAGTCAGTTTGATTCCAGGGACAGCTATGGTTGACATATCAAATTTCTCAGCCGTATCGTCCTCCGACTCCACCAAGGCAGACCGAGAATCGAAGGTACAGCAAAGGTTACACAACCACAATACTCCATGATCGCGGTCGTAAGAGGGTATCAACGTCGATACATAGTCAGTATGACAGGACCCATTCGTCAGACACATACTACGAGAGGCAACAGTTGCATGGGCCGCGAGCATCAAGAGCCCTTCGTGCAGAATCCATGAGATCATGCATGACAGAAAGAACGCAGTTTTCCCTCGGGGCTTCCGAGGCATGGTCAGGTGGGGCGACTCTGGTTACGACGACCGAAGACCACCAGGGTTTCCCTGTGTTGCCTACAATGTCACAGAAAGAGATTAGGGATGGAGGAGTGCAAGAACCTGAGCCTGACGAGTTTGAGTTTGTCCATTCATCGTTCTGGGGCAGAATGGGGATGTGGGTGTGGTCGCTCAAAATGCACTCGAAACATGCCCTGCGAGGATGTTGTTTGTAAGTTTGAAATATATCTGTATGTATATGACTGTAGTAAGTATTATGTAGTGGTTGGACAAGCAAAAGTAAACATGTTAGAATTGCAGAGGAGAGTTACTGAGAGTGTCGACATCTGTTATTCTACAACAAAGAGGATGCACGTCTGAGAGCGGGTCTCTCCTTCCCCGTCATAAACCTCTATCTCATCCACCATGTCGACAGACTCACCCGATATTCACCGACCCCAGGAGTCTTTTTCTTCCTCCAGATTGTCATCGGACGTTACTGGGAAACCTACTTACGACCTTCCCAAGCAAACTCATTCCCTGGAAGAGTTTCGAAAGTCTGAAGGACGAGAAAATAGGAAAAGGCGCCTTCAAGCCCTTTGGATTCGTTTGCCACCTTTACCTCAGCCAAGGGCATGCACATCCAGTGCCAGTGTGCCGAGACCACTGGAACCCAAGGGGCTGACTTACGAGAAGGCAGAGTCCATACGTGCCATGTATGACGATGAGCTGCTGGTTCGCTGCAGGGGCTCCAAAGATAGAGGAAGAGTACAAAGAGTAAAATGGGACGAGTTTAAGGAATATGCTGAAGCGAAAGAAGTAGGCAAGTCCACCCATCCACCACCGTTATCGCTCATAACTACTATGTGCAGAACTTTGGTTTGTTTTCCAGGAGCTGGATTTGGATCGAAACGGGATTTTAGATGCAGACGAGCTCTGCTCTGCCCTCTACAGATCTGGTATGTGCCCCCCTTACTGCCAGCTTGTTAGTCAAAAATCAGGTTCTGCACCAATCATTTATCGCTGTCGTCTGCTCAGGAATCAAAGTGTCTCCCGAGACTTTGTCTGAATTCATGTCTTTCATGGCCACATCACTCGACCCGCGCCTCATCACATTCACCGAGTTCCGAAATTTCCTGCTTCTTCTACCACGAAGAGCCTCTCCAGATGAAATCTATAGGTACTATGAAGTATCACGATATATGGGCTATAACGGCTGTGGACCTGCTCGGGTCACCATGGAAGGTCAGTAAGCACTTATAATGTGCAACTTGCTCAGAGCTGTTCTTATCAGGTGACGTTAGCCTCAGTGCTGAGAACAAACCTCTAGACTCCGTATTGCACCAATATAACAACACCAATGCTATCAACCTATCTGCTTCTACTTCTCCAATGTCTTCCTCCGCTCAGCCACAATCTGGCAGCGATCAGGGCTCAGCAGCATGTGCAGAAGAAGAAGAAGGACACCAAAGTCTTCTCGAACGCCATGCTTCTCTTCGATTTCTTCTTGCTGGAGGCATTGCAGGTGCTGGTGTGTGTTCCAATTTGTGACCCATATCAGGAATTCATGACTCCTTGATCAGTCTCACGCACATGCACGGCTCCGTTCGATCGACTCAAAGTATTTTTGATTACGCGATCATCTAATTTGGATGGTGTATCAGCCATTGGCAATGCAGGTGGTGCCAAGGCCATTGGAAATGCAGTAGCACGTATATATTCGGAAGGAGGTGTCTTGGCCTTTTGGACTGGCAATGGACTTTCAGTAATGAAGATATTTCCTGAGTCGGCTATAAAGTTCTTTTCTTATGAATCAGCGGCAAGTGCAATGCATCTTGCATCCTGGTCTCTTCCTTACGTTTCTTATTTCAGAAACGTGCTTTTGCTAAATATGTGGACAACGTTGATGATCCACGGGAAATTAGCAGTGTGAGCCGGTTTCTCTCTGGTGGGTTCGGAGGAATTAAGAGTCAACTAAGTGGGTTATTAAATTTCTCTCATAATGGCCGGTGTAACCGTTCTCCTATATGAAAGGTATATATCCACTGGAGACGCTTAAAGTGAGTCCATTTATTTCTGGAATAATCAAGGCTAATTACATACAATGACAGACTCAAATGATGAGCAACACCGGTATCAAACGGAGCTTTGCCCAAGCAATGCGTCAACTCTACTCCATGGGTGGTGTGCGTGCCTACTACCGTGGCCTGACAGTAAGCCTTTCATTTGTGTCATATGCACGCCTCTTATAACTTCTCTAGGTTGGTCTGACTGGTGTATTCCCGTACGTTGCGTGCTTTCAAATTCTTGTCAATCCTCTACGTTAGTTTTCTTTTAGCTACTCAGCGATCGACATGAGTACCTTTGAAGCACTGAAACTGGCTTACCTCAGATCAACTGGTAAGGATGAACCAGGTGTTCTGGCCTTGCTCGCTTTTGGAAGTATATCGGGGAGTGTGGGAGCGACGAGTGTATATCCTCTTAATCTTGTACGTACACGACTACAGGCATCAGGGTCGCCAGGGCATCCGCAGAGGTATACAGGAGTATGGGATGTGACAATACAAACATGGGAGAGGGATGGTTGGAGAGGATTTTATCGTGGCCTATTCCCTACATTGGCAAAGGTGAGTTACGTGTGACTTGAGTCACTATGGTTATTGATCGTGACGCTCCTTAGGTTGTTCCTGCTGTGTCAATATCATATGTGGTTTATGAACACAGCAAACGAAGGTGAGTTGGCCTGCGCTTTCTTTGCTGCATATTGACTCATGATTCTCTCTTATACACAGGCTTGGAGTTTAAAGACCCGCCCAATCATTATCGCTATCAACATATTTAACTAGTCATCAGCGAACCGTCAGTGATGTAACATACAGCGGATTGGTTCGCCAGTACCTTTCCTTTGATTCCTTATTCGCAATACTCTGCTCTAGTCATCGGCTGTATCCTGTCGAAGTGTGGGTATACAAGCTCATTTATTGCAATGGCAGAAAATCTAGTAGTACTTCCTATTTATAATATACCAAAGTGTAACAATCTAGCCAAACAAGCAAGTTGTCACGAACTACATGTAACCAGGTGATTAACATGGCGAAAGAACAATTACAGGGATCGAATCCCCCAGAATTATGAAACGACGTGAAGCCATGCAATGGGAGTTGTTGATGTGCAAATCCAGGAGACAGAGCAGGGCTGAACCATTAATCATGAGAGGTCATTAGGGAAAATAGTTGGATGGATCATGTAGGACAATCGAAGAAAAAAAAAGGTAAGAAAAAGTCATGAGATGGCATGGGAGGGAAATAAATATGATAATTCATGAAGGGGAGGGCAATGAATATCCTAAATGTGGTTAGTATTGCAAACAGGGGTTCAGGAATGTGAAAGATCAAGGGCGCGTTTCTTCTGAATGAGAACATTAAGCTCGGTCGAAGGCGTGCGATCGCGTGATCGGGTTCTAGAGGCCAAGCGGATCTTAGAACGTAAGTCTCGTGTCCATTTTTGTCGAAGTGAAGATTTGTCGTCAGATGATTGGCGTGTGGGGGATGGGTGGATCATGATTCGAAGACGGTCTCGGGCAAGAATAGGAGCCAGAGAGAGGAAAGAGAGGAACACGAGTTTTAGAATGAGACGAGGGCTGACGAGAAGGGAGGAGATGGATTCGGGGGTGGGAGAGGGGCTGGAGGCGACTGTCTGAAGGATATCGCCAATCTAGTGCGGAGATGCATCAGTTTGATTGAAAACTCGGTGTCGTCGACTCGGGTCTTACCTGGCACGTGACAGCTGTCCAAGGCAAACAGCCAATGAAGCTGCCCAGCAGACAATCTGTGAGAGATACGTTGCAGACACCACAAGCTATGTTGATGGCCGACCACGGGACAACGCCGACGAGACGCAAAACGGAAAGTCGAACCCAAGCGGATTTTTTTGGTTTTGAGGAATCGGTACAAGGAGAATCTTGATCGAGTTCAGAGTCTCCACTGAGGGCCGCTCGTGCCAAATCGAGGGCTCGAGGAAACAGATGGGTGAGGAAAGGAGAAAGCGGGGTTGAGAGGAGTGTGGCACAGAGAGAGCCGAGAGTGGTCAGTAGGGTGAGGAAGAGAGTGGCGAGGGCAGGGGAGAAGAGAGCACCGGCCAAGACGTTCTTTAGGAAATGTGAGCATGATCGGAGAAGGAGGAAGAAAAAACGATAGACTCACCCATATGACGCTCCCAGGAATGGACCAGGCATGCTTCCACACAGCAGAAATAGCCATGACACCCATGACATGAAGAAGGGGCCAGGAGCCGGATTGTGTGTAAGCTGTAAGTTCTCGGCCTAGCTGGGCGACATCGTCGATGGTACGAGGCCAGGCGAGAGAGATGGGAAGGGTGGACATGCAATAGAAGACGAGAGCGGTGGAGATGGGAAGTAGACAGATGACGAGGACAATGGAGGCATTTACAGGAGGAAAATGGGGAATTGTTTCGGAGAAGGTGGTTTTTTGGGAGGAGGCAGAGAGGGGGAGGATGAGGTCGTCTGCGCCAGGGCGGGGAGAGGGAGGCGGAGACCATGAGCGATGGACATCGTCGTCGTCGTCGTGGTTGACATTGAGGAAGTGGAGGATGCGGGAGGCGACAACAAGAAGCATGGGAGAAGGAGGAGAGGGAATATGGAGTAATGTGATGGAGCCATACAGCTCGGTCTTATGACTAAGCATTATTTTCCCACGAGTTTATTGTGTCATTCCATATCACGCTATCTAGCTAGTGTGCTCTTCTGCTCTCCTGAATCACCTCCGTAAGCTCCTCCAGCTTACGTTTTGAACGGAGCAATGTTCCGAGCTACACGGTCCATTAGCAATCAATGTGGAATAATCATCACAACACATACCCTCTTTTTCACCAACTTCCGGGCCTTCTTGTCCTGCACAAGATCAGCTTTCGGAACCGGAATGCCGCTCAGGTTCTTACCCGGGAATTCCTAAGCAACTCCAATGCCCGACGCTCGTAGGGCGAGTATCCAGCAACCTCACGGACCACAGCCCGAACAAACTTGGTCTTGGTCGACTGTGCACCCTTGCGATGGCTTGGCCGGGGGGCCTGGCTGATGGCCGTTGTGGGATGACCCTTATTGAGTCCGTAACGAAGATCTACATGGTGGGATGTGTGTCCGATACAACCAGAACTGATAACAACACTCACTGCTGCGAACCATATTCTTGACGGTTGTCTGGTGTTGCGTCGAGGAGGATTCCGCAATTCAGCCGATCTGGTGCTATACAGTTCATCCCACGGTCACATGGTTTTATTTTGCAAAGTATCAAACTTCCACCCAGATCTCAGATCTCGGAACCCACGAGCGTGCCACCTGCGCGCTCTTTTCCTGGATCGGCGAGACGGGCCGCTGCTGCCCTTGCGTACTGCCACCGTCTTCTTCTTCTTCCTCTTCCTCCTCCTCCTCCTCTCCGTCCATGGCATCCTGCCCACCGTCAGCGCCCATCGAGAACAATTACTCTACTATAAACCTACTGGATCAAAGTCCTCCATAGGTCTATCCACATCCTCCAGATCATCATCATACCCATCATCTCCATCGTCAATCCACCTTCCTCGCCAGTCAACAGCATCTAAATCCTCCGGGTCTTCAGGCCTCAACCGTAGCCACTGCATTCTCGGTCCACTCTTCGCCCTCTCGCTTACCTTGAATCCATAGATCCGCGGTACGTACACGTATCCTGCCGCACGCTTCTGCCCCCCATTCGGATTCGGATTCACGAATGGTGAGTTTCGTTGATTACTTCCTTGTGAGCTCCGTGGAGACGACGGCGTTTCACCCGCTTGTGGTGGTCGCCAGAATGGTGCGGGCGCTAGTTCACGATAGGTCTGGAAAAATAGATGCGGAAATGTAGTTCCAAAGAATGCCCCTGCTCGCTCATAGTTAGCCAAAGTAATCCATTGTACATCAGAGTCCAATATACCATCTACTCCTTGGAATCGGCTACTGGGCGGCACATACAGGTCGTTACAGTTGGGACAGAACAACTTGACAGTGTCAAGTCCCGGAATGTCTGAACGACCACAAGGGACAATACTGGTCCCCGAACAGTAAACGCGAGGACAAATCCCAAAGACACCACCATCGTATTTATCCAGCTGTTACTTTCAATAAGCCAATCAACTGAACTTCAGTCTGACCAAGACTTGCCATGGCTTGTAGACCTGCCCGGGTCAAAATGAAACGTTGGTGTACGAGTCCATATAACATTTCCGCAGATGACTCTACGATAGAGACATCCGGTATTTTGGATTCATCTTCATCTGAGAGAGCCATAGGGAGGTCATTACACGTGTAAAACCCAGGAAAAATTGATCCTGTCCACACCTGGATCGACATCTAATACCATTTCCATCGCCTCCTTCCAGAACGGCACCATATTATTGAGTCCTGTGAGATTGAAGTCATCCTCAATAAATTCTTCAGTCACTTCGCAGAAGTATTCGTGGCCAGGTAGAGAGCAAAACCAGCTGATCCAGGTCAGTGTCGATGTAGGGGTTGAAGAAGCTGCAAAGATTCTCATCGTCAGCGGGCAGATGAGGGAAAGAAGGACTATAGGGTAAACTCAACTGTAACCATCTTCCTGGTCTTCGGGTTCCTCCATGATCTCATCACCCTCCCCGGGGGCGCTGACCTGCTCCTCGTCATCCATTGGGTGCTGTTGCATCTAAGGTAGTTCCGATTGCCGTAAATGCAATGAACTAACCACGCACTCGGTCGCAACCAATGCCAACACCAATTTCCATTTAAAACTCCGATCGATCTGCCTTTATGTCATACAGATTATTCCAAGTACACATAATTACAAGTCATCGTTTTTGATACTCCTCCAGCCCACATTGACGATCCAAGGATCAGCAGTAAAATTATCTGCCCACATCCCCAACTTATTGCTCCATACCACACGGCTCTGGTCCACCTCGACCCTCGCATTTCTGCTGCAAACGTACTGATCGTGGTGAGACAGCCACAATACCCATCTCCTAGCCCTTGCAAGAGCGAGCAAGCACTCCATGATATAGGATCCTGCAGACTTTGCAAAACATGGAACATCCCCAACAGCCCAGTTCCAAACAAATTTGCAGACAGAGTTCCAAGAGGCAATGCCTCAATGCGTGGATTCAGATATATCGAGAAAATATATCGGGTCAACGTTCCTGGAAACGCGAATAGAAGCGCAGCGGTCGCACTATGCCGAATTCGAGGCGACATACAGAAATACGTGGGAAAAACCGCAGCATACATGCACACAGACAGCACAGTCACAGCGTATCGGACTGGCTTACTAGGGTACTTGAGCACAGGTAAATGTGGTGCAATTATGTTGGCAATGTTCCATCCAAAAGATACTGATGCAATCGAGAATGAGAAAGTGAAAACTGTTTTTCCCAGCCCATCTATAAACTATCTGTCAGGTGAGAATTCAAGCACCACGCCTTGTTCAAAAAAAGGACTTGCACTGTGAAACCCACTGCGATGGAAATTACCGGCATTGATCCATGAGTTGAAAACATTCAATTGCCAGCTGGAGAATGTGGTCAGAGATCCACAAAATCCTAAAAACTCTTGTTTGAGATCATGAGTCACCGCTTCCGGTCAGCTTTACCTGTCGTTAGAGCAGTGTACAACGGTCCATAACTATATCCAGCCACGTCTCAGAAAAGTACTTTCATGATCAAAGGGCTAACTTACAACTGACCGATAGGTTCTTTCAACCTCAGACCAAAACCCATGATCAAACACCCGAGCGCCTGGACATACGCCAGCGGAAATATTGACTCCCCGTCATAACTCGTCATAGCCAAAAGGCCGAGGCGTGCAAGGACGCCGACGTGTTCACCGTCGGCGGGGCCAACTCGGCCGGCCAGGCCGCGGTCTACCTGTCCCGGTTCGCCCGGTCGGTGACGATGCTGGTGCGGGGCGGCTCGCTCGAGCTGTCGAT
>Ga0153922_1000349_pt1 | contig 18780 bp, 16 predicted proteins | sample TSNJ006MetaG_FD_104723 | JGI IMG/M metagenome (GOLD analysis project Ga0153922, IMG submission 104723) | Attine ant fungus gardens microbial communities from New Jersey, USA - TSNJ006 MetaG | ecosystem: Host-associated > Fungi > Mycelium > Unclassified | place: USA: New Jersey, Brendon T. Byrne... | reverse complement strand
GTACTTCAGAAGTAGAGAGGGCTTGTGACACCGCATACGCAAGAGCGTTCATATTCACACCAGTTGAGAATAGCCCCAGAGTTTCAGGTCTTATCCTGCGCAGATCTCACCGCAAGATTTCCTCCTCTGAGGGAACAGCTGTGTCTAATTGAAAGTCAGGGAAGGGGATGAATGGCATAATGATGCTCACAGCCTTCTGCTGTGTACCAGTGATTTGGCACAGTATATGGGACTGTAACTGAGCAAGTCATATGAGAACGCTGAAGCAAGAGCAGAGGTGAGGATAGAACACGTTTCCAGTTTCTCTGTAATATGAAATGCATTGATGAGTTTTAGGCCCATTGCTTATGTACACCTTGATGATTCACCTCAGTTTGTGCCTGTTATATGTGCATCCCAATACCCTGGGGGTACATCCTATCCCTGACCCTAGACAATGGACAGTGTTAGAAAGACACTATGCCCTTATCTTACACTAAAATTAGTTTGTTGTATTCTTAGTTGTCATGTTTTTTTATTGTATTAGAACAATGGGGGACGTAGCTATTGTTCTGTAAATACTATGTGTTGAGTTGAGGGCAAGCAACGCAATAACAGGGGAACTCATTTGCAGAGAGAAACAGTCCAAGACATGAGACTAATTTTAGTGTAACGTTCGATATTCCAACACTATATACAGTACCGAAATGTTACATACGCGTTTGCCGTGGTCTAGCCTTATCGTAGCTATATCCAACATCATACTATTCTGTGGAGATGTATTGTAGAGGACCATTATCTTAATAACCGTACTTGCATCACAGGCTATTTCTTCCAACAAGAACTAGATCAGGTTATGATAAGTTGTTGTGCTCAGCAGATCATCTGCTGCTCTGTGAGGCGACAGAGTTAATATATTCACCATCATGACTACGCACAAAACTTCGAACTACTAGTTGTTCCAAGCTTGCCATCACACTGATGCAGGACGAAATTCCTACTTTGTCACTCGGTATTTCTTGATCTCCTCATCTTCTTGATAGGTTTTCTTCACCTAGAAATGACAAATGAAATCAGCATCCTCAAGGTATACGAGCACTACAACAGCTGACCTCGGCAAAGAAAGCATCATCCGTGAGAACACGTGCGCCCACTGCGGCGAGAACGATCGACATTATTAAACATTGTTTGTGTGCTTCAATTGTTGCAGCTTGTTCAGCAAATTCGCGAGTATGATTTCCACCGTCTGAAAAAGTGGGAATGGAGAAACCTGGGTGAAGAGATGGTAATGCTACATGACAGCAAATGTTAATCAGACAATCACACGGCGCCGATTTGGCGAATCGCACCGTAGGTAACGTTTCCCTGCAAATTTTCGAGTATTCAGCATGGATTTGGACTGAGGGTAGAGTCTTACAAAATCGGTGGAAGCGCTCTTTATACCCCATTCATAGTCAATGGAACCAAATTTGCTGAGGACGATATTTGCAACTTCGTCACCTACAGTCGAACGGATGTATAAAGCTATTAGATGAGAGCCATCAGAAAACGACGCAGTCGCACCTAGTGCCTTGTTCTGTCGCAGATCAAACACTTGACCATAGGGCTGGACATCAACTTGGCATCCTGTAGCCATTCCTGCAGCGCTAGAGCAGATTATTCAATCACATTGAAGACCTAAATCATCAAGTAATTCAAATCACATACTGGAAGCAGGGTATGACACGGTTGACAGTGTCCTGCATCTCTGAGCGAGTAGGGGCGCGAACGTAACAACTATCAGCTCATTGAATATTCTCTGCGTGAGCCATAGGAAAAATTATATACATGAATCTAGATTTATCTGGAATGACTGGAGGACGGATTAGACATCATTGTCATAAGACCGAGTGAACCTACTGTTGGTAGCCCAGTCTTTTCCTTCAAAGATACTATGCACGCGGTGGGTAGGTTTTAGCTGCTGACGAAGAGCAGAAATGTTGTTGTACCCGAGTACAGCAGCGTCGAGAGCATTTTTGCCTTCCCACGGCGAGAGAGCTGCGTGTGCACTGGGTAAAACTACATTAGATGTTTTTTCTCCGTGTTCATTTTTGCAGATGAACAGACGTATGACCACTATAATCGACGGTAATCCTCTGAAGAGCAAGACAGCTGGTCAAACTGATGGAACCTATGGGACCAGGGGCGGGGTGGCACCTTCACCCATGTCAGAAGTGGAATTTATGAACAAAGAAAGCGTTACATCAAACAAACATCCATGCCCTCATAGGCACCCTTTTCGAGTAAGATAACTTTACCATCGCCCCCTTCCTCGGCTTGACCGAGAATTTTGAGAAAACTATTTGAAACTTTCTCAAGCAAGGACAAACCTGGCGTTCCCAACAGTATAATCTTTCCAGGTATGCTGTATTTCTCTAGCACTGTACGCAAGCCTAAGGACACGGCGACACCTTGAGGTCAAATGTCAATCATTGATATCTTCATCACGAAGGAGCTTCGCACCCGCTATTCCAATTAAATTATGACCGCAAGCGTGACCAATCCCCTTGAGGGCGTCCATCTAAGTCACAGATTATAATGATATTTCATTAATTGTCAAATCATTGAGACTTTCCTCAGAATTGACTCCAATGACTCTTCCTCCCTGGCCGTATTCAAACGTGGCTTCCCACGCCGTGTCGAGATAGTGGTTCCTCTTGACGTTCCATCCATGTTTCTTCATGAACTCAGTATAAGCGTCGTGGGCATAGCTACAGATGCACTGCAATCAATTTCGGACAGCATGGAATCTGCAACCTCATTTACTGTTCTTCAAAGCCGAGTTCTGGATGCCCTATGTCGTTCGAATGCCACGTCTCAATTCAGCAGGAGCGATGTGAAAAAACAAGTAGCCACCGACCATGAATATCCAAGCTCAAGGCTCTGAGCTCTTCACTTAGTTCATGAATCCTCTCTTCGATGGTTTGAAGGACTTCAGGTCTGTGGATGCGTTCGAGACAGGGATCCTGAGGTGCTGGCTTGACCTTATCTTCCGGACGCCAGATATTGTTAGTCCAGGTTTGTTGAGGTTCAAAATCGTCGCTACACATTGGTATCATTAACGAAGTTTACAGCGAGGAGCTACAGGAAAGTGTGTAGAGTGTTGAAAATCTTATGGCAGCAGACACTGTCAAGTGATCAACAAGGTCTTTGCCGTGCATCACATGTCACATCATCTTGAGAGACAGGAAGCGAATACCCCTCGGTCAAAGCCACATCCACAGACGCCGAACTCTTCGCCATCCGACTGGCCATAAACCAAAGCCATAGCCACAGAAATATTGTTGTTTTCAACGATAACCTCCCGGCTGCCAGAAGGGCAATAGACACGATAGTCCACTCGAGACAAAACCATTCTCTTGCAGTGTCCAGACTCTTGAGGTCCCACTTCACGACCCACCCAGAAGGCAGGATCCATTTCTGAGACTGCCTCAGTGACACAAAATGGTTCATACAAGCTAAAGTACATGACGAAGCAAGAAGGGCCCGCTACCCGGCTGAGGAAAACATGCACACATCCTACGACACCCTGGGGAACAGTAAAAAACACGACTCGATGAGTAGAGAGCGGAATTCTGAAAAGGCGAAAACCGAGGCCACAGCACAAAGACAAACGAGCGAGACGAGGCCTCCCCATCGTATACGATGGTCAGGACGTAGCTATCACATGACACTCCATCACCCTATGCGCTACAGCCATGAGAGCCATATTTTGTCATGTACCCACCGGCGAGTACAGGCAAGATTCTTCTCCAATGAACAGGTAGCGTGCCCTCGCGGAGAGACGAACCTAAGAACAAGACAGCACATCCTAACGGAGTGCCCCAGATACAAGGACCGTGTAACACTCCCAACACCGTGCATGTCAAGTTCCTCACATCTAATCCATCTGCATTCGCCTTCCTTACAGTGAACCTCCATAAGATATTCAAATCAGGGCAGATACAACCCATCCACCCTCAAAGTACGAAACACCCAGGGAAGACCCGTTGGATAAATTCTATTCACACTACCAAACGATTGCTCGTCAAAGATCCATCGTGTCTCCCCGCAGTCCCCTTTTCTTTTTTCCCTTTCTTTCTATTATCAATTTGTGTATTTTAGCGAAGTCACAAGCCTCAATAGTCAGCAGGCTACCGCGTACACCGCGAATACCCCTTATGGACAAATCAACTGATCCGCCAAGGTTTGACGTCGACTGCTAAGTGACTATCCCATCGGACCATGCCGAGATACAAAAATATTCCAGAGAAATTCGGTGAATCCTGATTTATGATTCGGTCTATTGTATTTCCTATCGCTCCTTTTTTGGATCAATAATGGTGCCATCCTATCTATGAAAGAGATACCGAAATTGTCCAGAGAATCCCAGTTACGTGAAAATCCCAATGAGTTCGTAACATGGATCACTTGTTTACGCATGTTTACTCGGATGATTTGATGTCCTATAATATCACGCTAAATTGTAGCTATTATCTACAAAGTCCCAGTTTATAGTAACAAGCAATTGTCGAGGTTTTGGTGACTGCTGATTGCAACAAAACGGGCATCACGTACCCCTTTCCTCTTTCGCTGGATTTACTCACACACACTCAATGGATCTAGATTTCATCTAAAAAAAGAAATCACATGATGAAGATAAATGCCAAATATGGCGTAGCATTAATTTCTGCATCTTGCTTCAGAACCATGCCAGAAATACCTGTTGATGCGCAAATCTTTGACCTTGTCTTTCATCCAACCTTTTCCACGGTATATACAGGGCTCCTTACTGGACATGTGGAAGCTTTTGCCTATGACCAACAAGGAAACCACAAAAACGTCTTTTCACTCCGTCCATCAAAGAGATCATGTCGAGGGCTGAGTATCAACAAAAATGGCTCTAAACTATACGCTGCTGGAAAGTCGAAAGCATTATAGTAAGCCAAGTTTTTCGCTCGGAGATATCTGAAGCTAACACTTCGGGTCAGTATCATAGACACGAGGACTGAACAGATTGAGACCCGAGCACCTGCTCATGAGTCAGTCAGCTGTCAGAATTCAACGGAACCTAACATCATTAGAATATAAAAGATCACCCATAAACCGCGTGAAGAATTTGACTTCATGGTTACTGACTACCGGTGATGACGAAGGTGTAATCAAGGTGATGTACTAATTACTACCTCGCGATTTCGAACGGGGAGTCTGACTTGTTCATATCTTATTCAACAGTTATGGGATCCACGCCAGAAGGAAGTAATTCGGACATACACTCATCATTTTGATTATATCAGTGATTTCCTATGGTTGGAAGATAAAAGACAACTAGTAGCCACAAGGTGTGCACTGATGGTTTCTCTCGCATGATTCATATTTATGGCGTTTCCATTTATGACTTGGATAATTTGTATACAGTGCAGATAGGACTCTTTCTGTCATGGATGTTCGCTCTAAAAAACCGAAGCCATTTGCCCAATCTGAGGACCAAGAAGATGAATTGCTATCACTTGTTGCAATAAAGGGGTGAGTTTTCCATTGTTATGTAGACTATCCAAACCCCCTGTTCTCGTAACCGGTATTATCTGCAATTTTCTGCAGGAACGATCTCCCAGGGACTTGGCATAGTTTTCAGTTTGTTGCAATAGCATTGCCCTAAAACATTGCTTTCAGGGCAAGGGGATATTCCTGTTGTCTTTTCTGACGTACCATCATGTGGACTAGGAGCTAATATTCTGATTTAGAGACTCCAAGGTCGTTGTGGGAACGCAGCTTGGGATGCTATCGGTTTTTAACCGTAATAATGGCTGGGGTGACTGTGTCGATCGTATCCCTGGGTACAGCTGGTTCATAATCTTGATAAATAAAAGAAAATTGACCAGGTGGTTTGGCACTAGACACCCTCTATCGGTTGATACACTATGCAATCTGCCATCAGATCTTCCAGGAATTGATGCCGCAAGTACAATTCTGACGGGTTCCTCTGACGGGTATGTTCGTGCAGTTCAATTATTACCTACAAAAATGCTGGGAGTTGTTGCTGATCATAGAGATTGGCCTGTGGAGAGGATCGCTGTGGGCGGTGGAACTAGCACACTAACTCTTGATCCACAAGAGGTGGGTGATGACGACGAAGAGTGGCATGGAATTGGAACGTGGGAGGGGAGAATAACTGTGGACGGTCTCGACAACAGTGATGATAATTGCCCCGGTGGACGTTGGTGGGTGGGAAGTGTGGGTCAAGAAGATGGATTCACATTGAGTGACTTGGGGGCCTTTCTCTATGGCAGTGAAGGGCCAAGTTCCATGGATGCTGACACTAGCAGTGATGTTAACAATGGTTTAGTGTACCACATAACATCCGCAACCAGGATTAATGTGAATGATGAAGAAAGTTTAAACGACGGCCGGAGGTCGGAACCTCAATTTTCTACTCATCAGAAACGGAAGCAGGAGAGCCATTTGGAAAGAACAAGGAAAAATGCTGTGGTCGTTGAGGCTTCATCATTTTTTGGAGACTTGTAATGGCCGTCAAATAGATCCAGCTTCCAGTTCAGCCGTTGATTTTCTGTATTGTCAATCCATTATTATCATCAATCTCTATCACGAGAAGCTATCTCCCTCCACATGTTACTCACGGATTAGTTGATATACTGTCAAGCCCTCATACCTTGATTCATTCAATTCTATTCAATTAGACGACAATACTACCTTACAGTGAAAACCTAATCTAATTACCTGAGGAGTCGGCCGGCATAAATCTATGCCTACTTAGACCTGGGCAGTACTTGAGGCGTGCTAAGGTGAGCCTTCAAGGATCTGATCGGCGGTGTTAGAGGTAGAATGGATGCAGTTGCAACCAGGTGTACAGTTGTTCCGGTGTTTCGTCAACCGTGTGGAACGTAGTTCGCGAACCATGAACCACCTTATATTGAGCAGGCCGGCCTGCTCTGCAAGTTGAACCGGTATGAGAAAGGGGTGGGAAATATTAATCTATAGATAGAAGTAGAAAGTACTTCACGACTTAGACTTGCTTAAGCTCTCTTTCTTGATTCTCAATCAGGGGTTTGAAGCTTTGAGTTATAGCGATGCAATAATATGGGAAACTGCCGGCCTGGCACGTGCCATACAGACTTGCAGTATATTAGCGCCCGGATATTAAGCGATTCGGCCACTGCGACTGCCCTGGACCCTTTGATAAACACACCTATATTGACAAAGGACACTTCAATATGTTTCTTATTTCGAGGAATCTCATGAGGGCTCAGAATCGAATCGCTTTGACTCGTGCTATCTCTGTCCGAGCCTCAAACATTCTTTCCCAATTGGGGCTCAACTCTGACGGTGAGATTCATGGCGTATACGACGGCCGATGGCATGGTTCTGGAGAGGTTGTGGCTTCCACGTGCCCTACTACAGGAGAAGAGCTTGCTCGCGTCAGAACGGCCTCTGTACCAGAGCTGTGTGAACTACTAGAACGAGCACGGGAAGCATACCATATCTTCCGAAGTAAGTGTTCAGCAAGATAAATTTGATCAGCACTTTCCTGTACCATAGATGTCCCTGCACCTAAACGCGGTGAAGTAGTGAGGCAAATTCGCGAAGCCCTCGCTGCCAAGGTGAGGTTCAAAGCGATCACCGACGACAGTGCCATCTCAAACTCAACTTATCAAAGAGGGAAGCTCTTGGAGCTCTTGTTACACTAGAAATGGGAAAAATCAGGACAGAAGGTGTTGGAGAAGTCCAGGAATTTATTGATATCGTAAGTGACATCCCGGTCTGTCAGGATGTTGTGGTGATGTCTTGTAGTGTGATTATGCAATTGGCTTATCCAGAATGATGAACGGGAGGGTCATCGCATCGGAAAGGCCAGAGCATTCTATTCTAGAAGGTATGAAAGAGCATCCGACGAACCCTTTGTTGATGTCTTGGATTGGTTAGTTCCTAACCCCTTAGGCATTGTTGCTGTGCTTTCAGCATTCAATTTCCCCGTCGCAGTTTATGGCTGGTGTGTTTCCTCCTTATTTTCTTTGTCGCTCCTAACACAGTTTCATAGGAACTTGGCTCTCTCCATGGCAGCAGGAAATGCAACAATCTGGAAACCATCTCCAACAACACCTTTATGCTCCATTGCAGTGACACAAATAATTTCTGGTATTCTGGAGGCTAACGGGCTTCCGGGTGCTATTGCCTGCCTGGTGACCGGTGGACAAGAAATTGGCGAAGCTTTGGTGAACAATCCTGGTATCGAACTTGGTAGGTTCTTAGAGGTTCTCGAGCAAACATGCGTCAATGGTATTGAATAGTATCTTTTACTGGGAGTGAACGTGTTGGCCGGATTGTCGGACAAGCTGTAATGTCACGCTTTGGGAAAACGATCCTAGAGCTTGGTGGCAATAATGGTGTGTTTGACTTGACTCTTATGATGAGCTTGATTGACATGGCCATGCTAGCATCAATAGTAATGCCTGATGCAAATATGTCCCTCACCATTCCAGCAGTCGGTTTTGGTGCCATAGGCACTGCTGGTCAAAGGTGTACGTCCACGCGGCGATTATACCTCCACCGTTCTATTGCTTCTGAATTCTTGGAGCGTCTTCAGAAGTTCTATCAGTCTGTCAAGCCCGGTGATCCACTAGATCAGAAGACCTTACTCGGACCTCTGCACACTCGTGCCGCATGCGAAACATATAGTGACACGATTAAGCATCTCAAAAAAGTCGGTTCAGATATATTGGTTGGTGGCAAGCAGTTTGATCATGTGCCCTTCGATGTTGGCAATTTTGTCGAGCCTACCATATCTGTCCTTAAATCGATCAATGTATCTGATAGCATATGGACAACTGAAGTCTTTGCTCCTATCCTGAATGTTGGCATCTTCGACGAACTTGATCAGGCGATCGAATGGAATAATGCTGTTCCCCAGGTGAGCTCCATCCCTGCATTGTCACTATCAATATCATCTTTGGAAAAGGGTTTATCGAGCAGTTTGTGGACCCGGGACATTAGGAATGTGGGCAAATGGATAGGTCCAGGAGGTTCTGACACTGGTATTGTGAATGTATGTAGACGCTCCTTAGTTCTTTTGCTACCAGTGTCAAATATGGGACATTATAGGTGAACGTGGGTACAAGTGGTGCCGAAATAGGAGCCGCTTTTGGTGGTAACAAGGTCTGTACAAGCCCTTTCTGCTCTACCATTGACTCACATAGTTTGATGAGCAGAGCACTGGATGGTAAATTTCCCTTATATAATTAAACAACCCTTGTTGACCCTCAGATTGTAGGGGACGTGAGTCGGGAGGTGATGCTTGGAAGCAATACGTCCGTTGGAGCGCCTGCACGCGTATGTTTTTGTATAGCCTACCCAGATGTTGAGCTCACACTGTGTCACTACCCTGCAGTCAATTTCTCAGACCAAGCGCCGCTGGCACAAGGAGTTAAGTTCTTTACATAGGTGTCTGGTGATGCTGTGTCCAAAATACAGATAAATCGAATATGACTTATTCCTTCACAGTGTATTGATGTAAGGGGCTGCATAATCACATCGAAAGTCATAAACTAACCCGGTTCACACGGATGCATCAAACTTCGGGGCCTGCCTGACAGCTTATTGAATTGGGACATCACACTTCAATCTCAATCTCAGATCTGATAAGGGCCCAGCTGGTTCATTCCATGTCGCTTGGAAAATTTTCGATTCTTCAATTATTCGGCAAGTTTGACAGTGTGATTTTTTTGTTATCGTCTACTCTTACATTGAAACTGCGGCTTCCTCCATCAGTTTAAGCGAATGGGAAAAGATCATAGTGGGTCCAAATGGGGGTATACCCGTGTGGGTTTTGTGGCTTTCTATAATGGAGTGTGGACTGGGGCTACTGTGCTTCAGTTATATTCTACTTGTGCGTCACTAGTACAACTCCGCTAAGCCCACTGTATATCGCCGATCCAACCATTTATTGACGGGCCTGCGGATTCTTTCTATCTTTACTTGTTCTTGTTCTTGTTGTCCTTGTCTTCATCTTTCATCTCAACATGTCGACTCCTGATGACCTGCCCTGGCCAGAACTAGGGAATGTTTCTCGTGGCGCTACTCGAGGCAACCAAGGACAGAAGGGAGTTGTAGGGCCTCCTGATCGAGATGGGCGTTGTATCCTTCAGCTTCGAGTGCAACCCGGTGTACTCGCTGTACGGCTTAATCGATTAGCTTCAGAATGGTATCACGTTCTGGATAATGAAGTTAATCGAGCGCTCAAGCTTACAAAAACATATTGGAGGAAAGCAAGGAGACGGCAGGATTACGATGCCAGAGCGGACCAAGACCACATGGAATTGCATGAGTGGCTGCAGCAGCTGAAGGACAAGACGATGTCCTATTTGGAGTTGTTGATGCAGAAAGGAGATATTCAAGGCCCGCCATACACCATGCCGGACAACATCGAGCTAACCTTCCTTCGCAAATTCATCGAACGACAGGCTGCCGGTATACCTCATAATCCCAGGCTTCGGGCAGCTATTCAAGATGGGACTTACTATGCTCATGTGGATCACTCTGTTGAATCTCTTACACCTGAACCTTCTGAACAATGCTTTTTGGACTCGAGAAGTCGTAAGTCTTGTTGGTACGGTGTTAATGCCACTGATCTCATCATATGTAGACCGTGTGTTTGATAATTCCTTACTTGACCTTGACTCACGGACATCAGTATCCCCGTCTTTGATGAACTCAGAGGCTTTACTTCAGGAAGCCGTGTCGTCAAGTAAATATACTGAATTTCTGAAAGCCATATCTTTATCTGATTTGTCTTAGAGCAAGCACTACAGGTTGCACGAATGACATTGATTCGGGCACAAAAAGAAACTCAAGACGCTTTCATGCGCTACACCGCTTGTCTAGATGTTGAGAGGCAGACAAGACAAACAGTCACGACTGCTGAAAAGCGTCGCGATGATATTAGTATGTGTCACTGAAATCTATCTTGCACCTTTGGTAAATGAATGAATGAAAGTGGGTGTCCTCTTAGCAAGAAGCCAACCCCCTGCAGGAGGTTTGTCTGAGGACCTTTTCCTTGCGGTACCTGACATTCTTGATATCTTTCCTATATAGATTTCACAAAAGACTCGCGATCCAGAAACTCCTCCCTCTCTGGGGATGAACAAGGAAGCCCCTCGCGGTATCACGCAGAAGTAAGCATCTTTCCCATGAATTAGATTTCCGACATCATCTTCCTAGTTCCAGGACAACCGATCGAACTTCATTGATACACGCGGACAACCTAAATCTATGGATCCATGGCCAGAACAGAATACAAATCAAGGAATGTATCCCACCAGTGATGTGACAAACCATATCGAGGTGCGGGGAGCTTTTTTTCTGGTCGTCTATTGTGATTGTGACGTCCTCCCTGTTCGTAGGATCCATCTGGCCGATCTAGAAAAAGAAGCTGGGATCCCCCCGCTCAAATCCCAGGTGACGTCGCCTCATTTCATCTTAATATCATCGCTGATCAAAAGCTCACGACAGATGGCCAATATGCATGCGAGGTAATGTGCAACATATCAAATGGTCATTTTCTCTTCTTCATGAGCAGAACAGGACCTTTCATCTTTACCTTCGCGCAAGCGGTTACATCCCTTAATACCTGGATTTGATGTTATGAGTAATCCAGGCCTGCAACCAGCCAACATGACATTCTCATCCTGACTTGTGTAGACCTTCTCCGTTGGTGAATTCACATTCTAGCAGGTTTAGACGATCATCAGGGATGAATACTAAATTTCAAGCATCACTAATACATGTATTCTATTGACGATTACTGACCATTGATGGCATACCCCTTGTATTATAGAAGTTATTGTGAATGCTCATCTCAGTTTCGGCGCTGGCCTCTGCCTGTTGAATTAACAATGACATTGCCTTTTTTATTGCTAGGGTCAGCCAAGGAAGATACAGAATTGGGCTCGGAAAAATCTTAGCCAGCACTCCCAGAAAGTGCCCTGTATTAAGTTTCAATCATGACTGACCATATATGCATATACGTTTCAGGAACTCTTGCCATGAAGTATATCACTCGTAGTTTTGGAAGATGGAAATTCATGGAAGGGCGAAATTACAGGTAGAAATGACAAGGCCTGGAAAACAGAATCTCGTCTGCCATCACTGTCATGATTCTTGACCGAAACATCACTAGCTCCTCCCCAAATGGTGACAGAGCAGACAAGCGGTTTCCATCGTGCCACTCGGTTACCTAATCACAGTACATATGGGTCTGAGCCTGGACCTGGACCTGGAAAAAAGTACTCTCAGACTTCCTGTCAGTCCCCAACTCCCGACTCTGGCTCCTATAAATACTGTACCTGCCATGGGTATGGAAGCTGATTCTACATGAATGAAGTGACACTTCCTCTATCTCAAGACGAGATGAAAACCCCTCAAGATTCCTGACCAGATCGTTTGTATAGGCCAATTCGGGTGCGGTCCTTGCAACCTGATTGACATATTCTCAGAGGACACATCGGAGGAGGACCATGAGGAAGACTTACCTGCAGAAAACACTTATTCATGCTCATGTCCATTTTCGGTCTAGTCTTATCAGCCGCCTATATCTCTCTTTCATTGGCTACAATTTCTCCTGCTTCCCCATACTTGAAATTTGAGATTTTGTTTTTTGATTGGAAAACTTTTGAATCTTCAACTAAGCATTTCTTAGCTTTAGAATCGATATAAGTGGCACGGCCTGCCATCACGCTCCGTGAAATAAATTGTTGAATTAAAACAATCTGATATAAGTGATAGTAATTAACAATTTTGTACCTTTCACTCGTCAATACCACCATCGGCCTGCCGTGAGTCCTTTCAGCACCTCGATTTGGTGTAGTGTAGATTCTCCACATTTTAGCGTAGAATACAAAAATATCAATCATTTGTGCCTGGTAGCATCACACGCTGCCTAACACCTATTTTTCCCTCATGATTACACTTCTCCTTGCATGCAGCTCAGACCCTCACAATGTAGCTGTCTCCTACCTCAAGATGTGGACAGAGTGCTTCTCATTCATCACGTCTGAGTATATGGTTATTTGTGGTATGGTTCATCGTCTCACGTGTCTGCAACGAGGTAGTGATAGCCGACGGTGATGATTTCTCGAGAGCATGAAAGGTCTCCAAATTTTTGCCATTACCTCCTCAAATTCGTTATTATGATTGCACATGTGCTAACCATTAGTAATTGGGTGGTGGTGCGGAAGTAAGCGTTTACAAGGCTGTTGCACTCAAATGTCCCTATGTTATATTCACGAAGGTGCTCAAGAAAGACAGCAAATGAAGTGCTGGAAAGGAATCGAGCATATAATAAGTCTGGGATGATCCTCGCGGTTTCAACTCGCATTCCCGGGATTCACCACCGCCTTCGAGCTACATCTTAATCCGCGTGCACTACACGTGTATCATTATTGAGGACGTTTATACCGAATTCCGACAACTTTTTTTCAACGTCTCCAATACCTCCCTTCTCCTCAAAGTTTCATATGCTTCAATTAGATTGCATTCGTCCAAATACCCACCCAGATCATCTTTGGCGAGGCAGTAAGTTCATTTGATGTATATTTCAGGTTTTGCCGGCTAGACATGTGTGCCTTGGACACAATAATAGAGATAATTTGCCGCCAGTACGTCCAAGGCTATTGCAATTACGGGAACAGGTGCAAATACGACCACCCATCAGCTGGAGATCCCCAATGGCTGCAACCGCCTCCACTGTACCCACAGGGGGAATATGGGGAGGAGATCTGGATATCTTCTGCAGAAGGGAGATATTTCGAGGGACAGAACAGTGATGTCTTCCGTCTCGAATACCCATATCCGATGCCAAGCCGACCGCTAGGAAATGCAGTTTCACATGCTACCAAGCTTCAGCAATTTGCTCCGCATGATTACATAGATCCAAAAAAGATACGCTCAATAATTGCTTGGAAAACGACGCCCTGTAAACATTTCGTGAAAAATAACGGCTGGTGTCCACTTGGGGATGCGTGTAACTTGTACGTATCATGATGTGTGCATAGTACCGTCCGTCATGGATTGGGTAGTCTAATGCCGATGGCAGCATTCACGATTGGCAATTGGTCTACAGTACTATGTGGAATCAAGAAATTATCAAGAGAACTGCCGAGTCATACTCCGGACCTAGCGGAAACCACAAAGCTACCTCACATTGCTGGGCACATGTGCAGGGGTTTTGTGGTGCACGAAATTGTCCACATTTCCACCCTGCAGATATTCAACCCTGTAAGTTCTATTATGCCGCGAGACGTTGTGTTCATCAGCTTTGCCGAAGACATCAAATATACGCCGTGTCCGGCTTGGGTCCTCTGCGATCGACGGAGTACCTGTCCATTTAAACATTGTGATGCTTTACCATCACAGTCTCAAGAGGTTGCTCTGCCAGCTCTGCCCATCTTCTACCCTTCCCTACCACAGCCTCCCGCCCCTGTCGCGTACACCCAGCCCGGTATCACAACTCTCAACCCTAATCCTGTCGAGGTGAATGGCACGACATACTTCCCACTCCCACATGAGGCTTCTTTAACGGACCCAAACCATGATTACTTGCAAAATGCCCCTATCGCTGTTCCCATCACCATTCCTCCCTTGTCATATTCCCTTCCCGGCACAATGATCCCCACTTCCTTGTCACCACCCCCCGTTCATTGCACTCACCAGTTTTGTGTAGAGTCACCATCTCCTGAACAAGCATGTGCAAACGAGCTGTCACCTCCGTCACCATCTCCTGGTGCACACGCACAAAATATGCATTCGGTGCTGACTGAGGATGCCAAGTCTCATCATCATGTAGAGCCCATATTCGCTAGTAGCGGAATCAAGTCAGAGCTCAAGCCACCTGATACTCCCTTACACCAGATTACTCAGTGCAAAGTCGAGATAGAGCCTACAAGTAGCCAGGATCCCGTCGAAGCAGATGCAGGTGAACATCACCAGGAACATCACCCACGTAAGAGGAAATTGCAGTGTCACGCACGACGAATAAGCATCAACGTCAAGACTGGGGAAGTGGTTGAGCGCACGCCGGAGGGTCGATATGGCGTTTATGAGCTGTGACATTGACACGAATGACTAGAAATTGATTCTTGATTGGGAGACGGGGAGAATCTACACCATGATCGTGTATTCCTGGTGGATCGAAGGTCACTATCTATATTGCTTGTGATATATCTTGTTGCATGAAACTTGGTCCGATCTGTTGCCTAGCCTTGGATGTCATTGCCGAAATTTCAAAGTTTAATAAAGTTTAATAGAGTGGCCAGAAGGTGATATCGAGGTAGGCACCGTGTGAGATGAAAATAGGGCCCCAATACAATCCTAGGTGATTTGATACAAATACAACGTTGTCCAAAAACAGGTAAGTTTATCTAGAAATGGATTAGTCACACACGAAGTATCGCATTGCGACCCAGTCAAAAGCTCCAGGAAAAACGCGAGACAAAAAACTGAATGCTGCGGGATAAGAGAACCCGAATGAACTTTATTATCTTGAGGATAGGTAATTTGAGCGAGCTTGTGTGCCGTACGTGGCATGTCTCAGATTGTTCTATTTTCTAGGTATACCAGTACTTGATACTGATTGTTTTTTCTGGATTTTCATGCAATGGGATGATCATTGTGTCGAAAACAACGTTGTACTGGACTGTTTTTGACGCCATATGTTGATCATGGGAATATCGCCTTTGTATCCAATCATGTTGAAGCCCAGTTCCGACTGCAGGTCAGTTTATTTCATATCTATCCGAAATGTACCAATATAGCTTGACGAACTTCAGTACTGGAGATTGGAGGGAAGTTGTCGGAGTAGCAACATTCGGCTAGACGAGCTTGGATAGGAAATCAGAATTGGTTCATCTGTGGTGCGTTATAACTGAAAATCATGAGGTTCATCGAAACTCAGGCAGTCCACACACCTGACGTGCTTTTTCAAAGAAAATCTAGTCTTCTTAAATGGGCAGGATGTGATCAAGTCCATCACCCCATTACTTGGTCTCATCTGAAGCACAGATTGAAGCCTGCCAAAGAGAGGAACCCCCATTTGAGGTCATTTTGATGGTTGTTACTTTTATTCTTGTTCTGCTGTCAAGGTCACCCCACCCCTCTTCCTCTTTCCACAAGTCCTCCATGGGGCTGATGTAGGGCCACTTTTGCCCTCACGTGGTCCGGTGTTACCTCTGAGATCCAAGGAGGAACAAAATAACTCCGAGAAACCACGTTCAAATCGTCAACTACTGAATGATCTTGGATTTCATCAATCTTAATCAGACTCTTGGCGTGCCATTTATCTGTCATGAAGGTAACGCGTCCAAATCACAATGCCTATCGAAAAAAAGGATACCCCAAGTGGACTCTTGGGTCGAGAGCCTGACAAAGGATGTCCAACAGGTTCAGGGAAGATGATGGGTGGACTGCTTTACACCTAAATACCATACGTACACGCGCTGGTAAGGTCTTCCCCATATCAGACACAACGTATTACAAAAAGGGGTATATGGTTGTGATGTTGTGGGCAACGCACTGGCAAAAGCTTGCACAAGGGAAAAATCCCCTCAGACAACATCGAGAAGCAGCAAGGTGGCAATTATCAGTCTATCTTCCTCCCCTTGACCTCAAATGGCAAAAAAAAAAACAACTTCTAAAAGTATTAGGTTTGCAAATGTTGGATATGCATCGACAATAGAGGATAATCACCAAGTACACAATACACACAAGCAGGCAAGACTGACCTAGATGAGGTTCATAACAAAAGAAAGAGACACCACAGGAAGAAGGGAAGAGAGAGAGGAAGGAAGAGAGATTCAACGCAAACTCAAATCTCAAACCTCTTTGCAATCGCCGCCAAACTATACATGCATAAAAATACCCGAAATATAGATATATTCTTAAATTTCATAACACAGGAAAGCCAGACTCATTAGGCAAACACTACATCACTAATTCACTTCAGCATACAACCATTAGAAAACAAAAATGCAGGAAAGAGAGAGGTAGCGAGAAAGAAAAAGCAATTCATGTGAATCATGATAGTATTAAACATGAACAGAAACCCAGAGCCAGAGAGAGAGAGAGAGAGCGTGTGTGTGCGCAGGTGCGTATGTAAGAAAATAAAATATGTTAAGAGTTCATGAAAGAGAACAAACAACGACGAAAAAAAAACACAACGCAAGGGCTTACAACACGACTAGTTCAAGAACCCACGACACTTGACAGAACCACACAAACAAGGAATCTTGTCTTGCTCAAACGGAAAATGATAATCTTCAAAAAAAAAAAAACGATAGTCAGTCTCATACACCAAAAGAAAACCGCAAAAAAACATACCATATGTAATCTCATCACCCAACTCAATATCCTGTTTCGCATAAATCACAATCTTCTTCTCCCCATTAATCGTTATAATCTTGGCCGTACAATTCGGATCACACGAGTGATTAATCAACCGTCTAATGTTTCAATCCATCAAAAAAATCGCACACACAAAAAAAAACTTCGGTCCAACTCACCCAAGATTCCCCTTCTTCGTCGCATCCACCACCAAATCCTCATCAATCCTAAACAAATAACTACTCCCTATCCCCTGCCTCTCATACGCCTTCTCTCTCTTATCCGCAACAGCAGCCCGTATCACCTCCCCCACATACTCAATCACCATCTCCCCCCTCGACACCCTCTCCATGGCATACAACCCCCAATCATGTATCGGACTCTTCGCAAACCTCAAATGCTTCTTCCTCGTCTGCAACTGATTAAACTTAAACATCAAATCATGCGCACTCGCCATCTCCCCTTTAGACAACAAAATCGCATGCTGAAGCTCTTTCATCTCCTCTAACCCTTGCGCTCGTCGTCGTGCCGTCGCGCGATTCGATCGCGAAGACGAAATTTGCCCTTGTCGTTGGCGAGACGGGAAATCTTCCACAACAGGCGTACTGCTCGCATTCGTCGCTCGCGTCGTCTGTTGATACTGTGCCACATATTCCGCCTTTTCAGCGTGTGTAATCTTGTAATACCCTTCCGTTCGAGCAGACCCAGTGTCATGTGTCCTAAACTTGGCATGCCGTGGCGTATCCATGTTCTCTTGTTCAGGTGGTGTCACCAACAACGACACTCTCGAAACACCATCCTCCTCCCCCTCTTCCTCCCCCTCCTCCTCCTCCAAGGGCAAATGAGACGAAGAAGGTGAAGATGGCGACGACGACGACGACGGTGAAGGCTTATACCCCGACAACACCAACTTTGAATAATACAAATCTTCATCATCCTCACACAACCCAGATTTCACAGGATCAGGTGGAGGTGGCGTAGGAGGTGGCGTCACAACACGAGGTTTACTGCGTTTGGTCTGCTTGCGAGGTACAGGGGAAGGCGACCGTGACTCGGAGGGCGTAACAGGTATTTGCACTTGCTCCTCCTCCATGACCATCATCATCACCTTTCTCGGTCTCCTCTTCGCTCCCTTGTTCGATTTCAGCCCTTTATCCAGCTTCAATCTCTTCCTCAACGGCTGTTCGCCCTCTTCGACTTCCCTTGACATGGACCGTTTATGTCGGTGGTGATGATGGTGATGATGATAATGATGTACAACATCACCCGTCATCTCCGCCAACTTGATCATATCTCCCAGATCCTCTTCCTCTGACTCGATTTCCTCATCTTCTACAATCTTCTTTGAACGCTTGACTACAATAGAAGGTCGTCGTTGTCGCGAAACAATTCTCGGTT
>Ga0153922_1000348_pt1 | contig 18829 bp, 15 predicted proteins | sample TSNJ006MetaG_FD_104723 | JGI IMG/M metagenome (GOLD analysis project Ga0153922, IMG submission 104723) | Attine ant fungus gardens microbial communities from New Jersey, USA - TSNJ006 MetaG | ecosystem: Host-associated > Fungi > Mycelium > Unclassified | place: USA: New Jersey, Brendon T. Byrne... | reverse complement strand
CTGACATTATTTATTGTGGATATGTCCCATCAATTGCACTGACTCGTTTGAAGAATAGATGAAAAACTGCCATCAATTAATTTGAAGAAATGAACATCAATTAACTTGAAGAACAACAATATAAATTGGCTAAATTAAGATTTGAATTAGCATAAGCAGTGCATTTTACAGTGTAAACAGCCCCCTTCTGTATGCATTATGCGCATTCAGACCTTTAAGTAGTACTTGACAAAACCTATCCAAAATCCTTATAATATGATTTAACAAATATATTTAATAGAAATCAGGAGAAATTATGTTTATAACAAAAGAAAGTGATTATGGTATCCGGATTATACGCACATTATCACATGGTGACAAGATGACCGTGAGAGATATTTGTGCCAAAGAACATGTACCACATCAATATGCCTATAAAATTTTAAAGAAGTTAGAAAAAAGCGGCTTGGTTGAGAGCTTCCGAGGTGCTCATGGCGGATATGCCTTAAGTAAAAGTCTTAAAGATATCACCATGTATGATATTATCACTGCTATTGAACCCGAATTGAATATTATTGACTGTATAAATCCAGATGTTAATTGCATACATAAAGTCGGTGGCAAAGTTTGCAAAGTACATCAAGAGCTTTGTAGAGTACAGAGTTCACTTTTCAAAAACCTTAAAGAAAAATCAATAGAGGAAATACTCTTTAACTAACTTTTATCAATAAGAATAAATTATCCTTTATAGGCAATGGCATCAAGCTGAAATTTTAATCCATCTGTTCCGCCACAGTGTGCAAACTCAGTTTGAATAGATTTACGAGCAGGATATTTACCATTAAATCTTTCTTTAATAACTTTCTCCATTAATGGAATATCCCAAACATCACGGAATAAAGCATCGATTTTTACCACAGACTCTAAGGCTAAACCAACAGATTTTAATCTATTTTCAAGATGGTCAAACGCACCATTAATTTGTGCTTCAATTGGTTGCCCGATATTTCCAACACAATAGCTCAAAAAGACAAAGTCACCAGCTTCTATAATTCCTGAGTGCGCCCATTGCTCATTGATTTCACGTCTAATAATTTCTGACATTAATATCACCTCCATTTTATAAATTTTCGCCGTAGTCAATATGTACTCAGACAACCGCCTGATAATATTTCTTTGCTTGTATCATTATACAAGACTCACCGCCTAAAATCAAGGCGTTACGGTTGCACCGCCTCATTGCTCAAAGTTTCTAAAATCATTCTTGACAAATTTGCTCAACATTGTTTATACTATACATATAGTATTGTATCCTCAGTTGACACCTTTATTGAGAAGCTCTATAATCATTTCGCTTCTACAACTTATCCTCCATTGACAATGGGGGTATAGAAACGAAAATACAAACAAATAAAAAGGAGGCAAAAGCATGTATTTCAAGACATCGCAGCAGCATGAAGAATTTCGTGCCAAAATCAGGGAATTTGCAGAAACAGAAATTAAGCCTATCGCATCGACGCTAGATCAGGAAAATCAATTTCCCGATGAAATTATCCGGAAAATGGGTGAACTTGACCTGATGGGTATCCCCTATCCAAAAGAATATGGGGGCGCGGGCCTGGATGTGATTAGCTATGCCATTGCTGTTGAAGAATTATCCAGAGTTGACGGCGGCGTTGGTGTTATTTTATCAGCCCATATTTCTCTGGGCTCTTATCCGCTCATGGCATTTGGAACCGAAAAACAAAAGAAGAAATATCTTATTCCCTTGGCAAAAGGAGAAAAACTAGGTGCATTCGGTCTGACTGAGTCTGAAGCCGGAAGTGATGCCGGAGGTACCGAGACAACCGCTGAATTGGACGGGGATAATTACATTCTCAATGGCAATAAAATTTTTGTCACTAATGCGCCTAAAGCAGATACCTATATCGTCTTTGCCGTAACGACTCCGGACATAGGTACACGCGGCATCAGTGCTTTTATTGTCGAAAAGGATCAGGAAGGTTTCACCTTTGGGGAGCATTACGATAAGCTTGGCATTCGTTCCTCCTCTACGGCAGAACTGGTTTTCGATAATGTAAAAGTTCCTAAAGAGAATCTGCTGGGTAAAGCGGGGCAAGGTTTTCAGATTGCAATGACTACACTGGATGGCGGCCGAATCGGCATCGCATCTCAGGCACTTGGTATCGCTCAGGGGGCTTATGAAAGTGCATTGGAATACGCCAAAGACAGAGAACAATTCGGAAAACCAATCGCCTATCAGCAGACGATTTCATTTAAGCTGGCCGATATGGCCACCAAACTCCGGGCCTGCCGATTACTCATATATAGCGCGGCCGGACTGAAAGAAGACCACGAACCTTATGGTATGGAAGCCGCCATGGCTAAACAGTATACCTCTGACAGATGCTTAGAAATTGTCAATGATGCTTTGCAGATATATGGCGGTGCCGGTTACATAAAGGGTGTTGACGTAGAACGTTTCTATCGTGATGCCAAAATATGTACCATTTATGAAGGTACTAATGAAATTCAGCGCGTCGTTATCGCTTCACATATTATCGGCAGAGAGCCAAAGAGGCAGGTTCGCGCTGGTAAAAAAGGACCGATAACCGGTACCCGCAAGAAAATGATCTGGAAAGATGGTACTGCCGCTGAGAATGTTGCCGAATTAGTAGCTGCACTTAAAAAAGACGGCTACGACTTTACAGTTGGTATTCCTCTGGATACCCCCATCAGCCAGGCAGAAAGAGTTGTCAGCGCCGGCAAAGGTATTGGCGTGAAAGAAAACATGAAGTTAATAGAAGATTTGGCACTTCAGGCAGGTGCGGCCGTTGGCTCTTCCCGTCCGGTCGCAGAGACACTTAAGTATGTCCCTCTGAGTCGATATGTGGGTATGTCCGGCCAAAAATTCAAAGGAAATCTATATATTGCCTGCGGCATTTCCGGTGCCGGTCAACATCTAAAGGGAATTAAAGATGCTGCCACAATTATTGCCATTAACAATAACCCAAATGCTAAGATTTTCAAAAATGCTGATTATGGTATTGTTGGCGATATAGAAGAGATTCTACCGCTTCTTACTGCCGCCCTTGATAATGGCAAATCCAAGAAAGCGGCTCCGCCGATGAAGAAAATGAAACGTGCAAAACCCAAGAAAGTGGCTCCGTCATATAAGCTATATGTCTGCTGCGGCTGCGGCAGTGAATACAATCCTTCTTTAGGTGATCCCGAAGGAGAGATTGCTCCCGGAACCTTATTTGAAAAATTGCCTGATGAATGGACTTGCCCTGAATGCGGTGAATCGAAAGATATGTATATTGAATCGTAATAAAATCAAAGGAGGACACTTAATATGTATACAGTCAGAAACGTAACTGATGACCTCTACTGGGTAGGCGGCAATGATCATCGTCTTGCTTTATTTGAGAATGTTCACCCTATTCCCTCTGGAGTTTCTTATAACTCATATCTTTTATTAGATGAGAAAACTGTATTATTTGACACTGTCGACTGGTCGGTATGCCGTGAAATGCTTAAGAATGTAGAAAGTGTTTTAAATGGCAGACCTTTGGACTATCTTGTCATCAATCACATGGAGCCTGATCATGGCGCTTCCATTGAAGAAGTTATTTTACGCTACCCTAATGTCAAAATTATCAGTACCGAAAAATCATTTTTATTCATGAGACAATTCGGCTTTCAGATTGACGGATATGATGATGAGGTTAAGGAAGGTGATGTCCGCTCTTTCGGTAAGCATCAAGTAACCTTCGTAACCGCACCTATGGTACATTGGCCTGAAGTCATGGTGACTTTTGATGTTACTAATGGTGTTCTATTTTCAGCCGATGCATTTGGTTCTTTCATCGCTTTAGATGGTAAACTATTCAATGATGAGGTTAACTTTGACCGCAATTGGGTTGATGAGGCACGTCGTTACTACACCAACATCGTCGGCAAGTATGGACCTTTTGTCCAGGCTCTTTTAAAGAAAGCCGGGACCATAGATATCAAAATGATTTGTCCTTTACATGGGCCGGTATGGCGTTCAAACTTTGATTATCTACTGGACAAATATGATAAATGGAGCCGATATGAGCCCGAAGAAAAAGGGGTTATGATTGTCTATGCCTCCATGTACGGCAACACTGAATATGCGGCTCAGGCATTGGCCTCCCGTCTGTGTGATAAAGGTATGAGCAACGTATTTGTATATGACGTTTCCAGCACCCATGTATCTTATCTGATTTCCGAGACTTTCCGCCTAAGTCATGTGGTACTGGCCTCTGTTACATACAATCTTGGTATCTATCCGCCAATGCACAACTACTTGATGGATATGAAGAAGCTCAACGTCCAAAATCGCACTTTTGCCGTCGTGGAAAATGGCTCATGGGCGCCAACATCCGGAGCTTTGATGAGTGAATTTCTAGACAATGAAATGAAGATGATTCATGTTTTAGAGGAGACGATGACTATCAATTCCTCTTTAGATGAACTCAAGGAATCAGAGTTGGAGGCACTGGCAGACAGTATCATCGAATCAATGAACTAACCCAACTGATTTATACTAATTTCTTGTAATAAAATTGCAAAATCTATTAACCTTTTGCATAATTTAACATATTATGTACTGTACCGACTAACCACATGACATCAATCAAAAATCCCTTCTAAAAACAGATATTTACAAATGACTCGGTGCATTATGAATTAAGGAGAATAAATAGATGCGCAATGAAAGAAGAGGCTGCTCTTGCAATACGGGAAATGATCCATGTAATGAAAGCAGGCAAACCCATGTTCACGAATTTTTAGGAAGTGTAAAAATCGCTGAACCACAGGAAGATCCTCATAACCATCGTTTTGCCGGTGTCACCGGAGAAGCTATCCGCATACCCGGAGGAGGACACTTTCACAAATTAGAGACAAATACAGACTTCTATGAAGAACATTTTCACATTGTATGCGACAAAACCGGACCCGCCATCCCCGTCGGCGACGGAAGGCATGTTCATTTTGTGGAAGGTGAAACTACTGTTAATGATGGACACAGACATGAATTTTTGTTTGCCACTTTAATTGAAAATCCCATTGGAGATTAACTGATTAGAGCCGCCGGCGACCGCTTAATAACGGTTGCCGGCGGCCACCATAAATCAACTATTCCCCGAACATTTAGCGGCATCTTTGATACAATTGCAGCCTGCCTTTTTTTCCTATTTTCTCAATGACCTGTACATAATTCATCAGATGCAGCCCTTTTTGAGCATTGGATAATGAAATATGTGATACATCTTTATAGTCTCTCGTCGTAAAGCTCTCGCCCAGAGCATCCGGCAGCAGCAAATCATATCCTTGCTGGCTGTCAATATATATTTCTTTCTCAATCCTTAGGGGAATTCTGTCATAACGGCTCGAACCTTTCTTTCGGTCATGACTCCAACCATTGAGCAGACGATATTCTTCCATGTCCAACATGATGATACGAATTCGCAGATTAGGATGGGTTAAATATTCTTTGATCCGGTATAATTCCGGAAATATCATATGCGCCGTACCCTCTTTCGGAGATTTCCTTCGTTTTGTAACTTCTCCTGTCTCCTCATCAATCCAACAAATCCATTTATGGTAAGGAATCGGATGGACAATTGTGACCTCATATTCCGGAAGGAATGCTTTCAACTTATCCCGCATCGCATTAAAACTTCGGGTTTGAATCTCAGTGATACGTTTTGCATTGGCAATATCTGCATAATACCCTTTGATTTTAATTTCATGATATTTCTCATCAGGTTCAAGATAACTTTTCAAGACAGCATGCACAGTTTTTTCACCTAATGTTCCGATCTGGCTTCTTTCCCGCTGCATCCCTATGATTTTATTGCAGGCCGCTTCAAAATTCGCTTCATTCATAGGATAATCTAATCCTTTCCTTTGATAATTCTTAAGCGTGCTCAATATCGGTATACTCTGAGATCTCCCTACTAATTGTACAAAGATCAGACACATTAAGGTCATGCAAATATTCATGACCGGTTATTCTGGCAAAGGTTTTTAATTCCGCAAGGCTTACATTAAGGAAATTGGCTACCCGCATAGCTGCCTGATTTACATTCAGCCGTTTTCTAAGTTCAGGATCCTGCGTAGCTACACCTACCGGACAACTGCCGCTGCCGCATATCCGGTATTGCTGACAGGCAGCAGCTATTAACCCCGCACTGGCGATGGCAACGGCATTCGCTCCCATCGCGATGGCTTTTGCAAAATCTGACGATACTCTGAGTCCTCCGGTAATAACCAAATCAATATCTAAATGATTGACATCAAGATATTTCCTCGCACGATGTAATGCGTAAATAGTCGGAACGCTTGTCGCATCTCTCACCAGTCTGGGGCTGGCACCTGTTGCACCTCCACGTCCGTCAATAGTCATAAAATCCGGCTCGGCAAACGTAATATATTCTAAATCTCTTTCTATCCTTCCGGCCGCTATCTTAATCCCGATAGGTTTCCCGTCTGATTGAATACGCAGTTCATCTACCAATGCTTTTAAATCTTCTTTCGTTTCTATTCCCTGAAATTTCGAAGGACTGATAATATCCTGCCCTTCCGGTTTATTCCTGATGCGGGCTATTTCCGGTGTTACTTTTTCTCCCGGCAGATGTCCTCCCATACCGGGCTTTGTTCCCTGCCCGACTTTAATCTCTATCGCATCGGCTTTTCTTAAATTTTCTTTCGTAACACTATATAGATTAGGAACATATTCAAATATGTACTTATAAGCAGCGTCCATTTCCTCTGGGAGAATTCCCCCTTCGCCGCTGCACATCGCCGTCTTTGCTGCCGCACTTCCTTTAGCCAGAGAAACCTTTACCTCCTTTGACAACGCCCCAAAAGACATATGGGAAATATAGACCGGACTATCTAATATCATGGGACGCTTAGCATTCTTCCCAATAACAGTTGTTGTAATAACCGGCGCATGTTCATCTAAAGGCATCGGGTTCAACTGGGCTCCGAGAATTAAAATATCATCCCAGTTTGGCATCGGCATCTTTGTCCCCATCGCCGCAATAATCGCTTTTCCTGATACTGCCATCTCATGTATTTCTTCCATATATCTGCACGAATCATCATGACGGATCAAGTCGGGATTATAATTCAGATTATTCGTTTCTGAATTGTTCATTGTTTCTAACGGTTCAGATGCCTCCTCTGAATCATCATCGATCCTTATAAATCTTTCTTTTGGCTGACCACATACCGGACATGCTTCGGCAGCTTCAAATTCTTCTTCACTTTTGAAAAGAAATCCACATACACTACACTTAAACTTAGCCATCTTAATCTTCTCCATTCAGTTATTATTCTGCTATTATCTTGTAATTTTAACGTATAGCTTTATTTTACCCTATTGGGGTACTTAAGGCAAGGGATGGATAAAATGCTCAAATTAAGAAGCTGCTTGCAGGCGGATTTGCAGCAGCTTCTTAACTATCGGTTAGTTACTTAATATCTTAAATCTTTGGAATACATTCTAGCTTTTTGATGGTTGGTATCCATCTTTAAAACCTTTGAAAAAGCTTCCTTTGCCTTCCCGGTGTTACCAATCCCCAGCTTCCCCAGACCAATCAAATACAAGCAATGTATTTGATTCCGTCGATTATAATCCGCCTTAAAAACAGCCATGTCCGGCAGGGAAACAGCAAAATAACCAACCTTACTTTCATCAAACAAGTGCTTCTCTCCATAATCGATTAATTTATAGAACCGTCGGTTAGCCTCCTTCGTATCTCCTAATTTACCTTTGGCAAGACCCTGATATAAAATCATGTCTGCCGGCTGATCATAATAAAACATTGCCTCTCCCGGATCTGAACTTCCCTTGGCCGCCCGTTCAAAGGATTCCACCGCCTTTTGATCTGACTTAAGTCTTTCATATGCCAATCCCAAATAATAGTGTATATCATTATTCTTGCTGCCTTCTAACTTCCCTTCACCTAAATTTTCAGGATAAGCCAGGGCTTTTTGCAGCATATTTATGGCCAGAGCATATTCTCCGTGCTCAATGTATTGTTTGGCCTGCTCCACCAGACTTATGACATATTGTGTCGTTACTTTACCTTCCCCACCTTCCCATGGATGAAATTTTCTGGACATCATCAAATCATAAGCACGCTGTTTCATCTAATTTTACCGACTGCTCCCACAATTTCACCGCATCATCATATTGCTTTTTATCATAATAAAGGTTTCCTAGGTAATAACATGCTTTAGCACTTTTTTCACCATGCCGGATAGCAAACTTCAACACTTCAATGTCTTCTAACACATTGGGGAAACAACACTCCGATGGCCAGCTTTCAGCTGCTTCAATACACTTGCCCACCTGCTGCCAATCTCTCAGCTTTCCACTATAAAAAGCTTCTTCATATTTAAGCATTGGATATGGTTTTTGACACAAGCGTAATATGTCTATCGCTTCGGCATAACAGCCCCATTCGGCATAATACCTGGCTGTTTCCATATAATTATAAGGTTCATCACCCATTATTTCATTTTGTCCACATTCGTGCAGTGACACAAAATCAAATGCATCTATAGTGAGATTTTCCTTGATGAATTGCATCTCCTCATCCTTATTTCCGCCTTTTCTTAGAAGAACCGTCTTTAATCCTCTGGCTTTTACATTTCGTGTATTTTTAGTTAATGCCTTATCTACAAAATCCAACGCTTCCTCATAATTTCCTTTAATCATGGTGATGGCCGCCAGATAATAGTAGCCCATTTCCTGCTGCTCATTGCTCCATATGGCTTTATAAAAGCTTTCATAGGCTTCATCTATTTTACCCTGATACCATAACGATAACCCTAGATTATAATAGGTCTCACTATCATAAGGATTAGGATTTTTCCAGGTCAGCCTCTTAACAGCCCGGTTAAAGCATCTTCCTGCAGCTTCAAATTTTCCTCTGCGCAAAAGCAGCAAGCCATAGGCATTATTGATTCGTATATCATCGGGGTCACGCTTTAGCCCCTCCAAATAATAGGCATCCGGTTCATAGGTGCCGTGACGGTATTGTTCAATATGAAGAGCGGTCAGATAAAGCTCTTCATTAGTCATTATTTCCTCGGGCGCCTTAGCCTCTTTGGCTGGCTCCGGAAGTTTTTCGATAGTTTCTTCCTTTGGAGTATATGCCCCAAGCACCTTTCCCCGGCAATCTAATACATTAAGTGTAACATCACAACGATTTTCAAATGGAACTACAACTGTTTTAGTAAAAATATCTGTCGGCGATATGATTGCCTTCCCTTCATAAATAATCTCATCTTTATGTAAAAGCCTGATGAGTGCATCTTCAAACTTCCGTGTTGCATAAACGCATATATTTACTTGAAGAGGCTCAAAGCTTACATTGAGGGCAACATCGACAGAGGCATTTTTTATCTCTCCCACTTCTTTATAAGGCATAAAATATTGCTTAAATTGTTTTTCCTCAAAAGGTTTAAGCCATGTAAAATCCGGCTGGTTATCTGTATATACACCAGTCATTAATTCTATATAAGGTCCATCTTCATCCGTTAAATTTCTGTCCCATGCCTTTCCAAAATCACCGCATCCCCATGTCCATTGTTTCTTGCCCGGAGAAATATGGTGGTCAGCCACATGTAAAATGCCTCCTCGTTATCCCTAAGCTTATAATCCACCGGCATAAAGGTTGTCGGTCTGTGATGCTGCGGCCAGTTAAATTCTATCCCTCCGGAAATCCACGGCCCTACCAGACCAACCAGGGCCGGCTTAATGACATGGTTATAATACACAAAATCATAGCCATTGGTTTTATCATATGCCCGCTGGATTCTTCCGCCAAGTTCAGGTAAAATCATTACACGGATATATTCATTTTCCAGATATACCGCCTTATATGCTTTGTCTGTTTTTTCATCAAAGATTTTTTCTATCACCGGGTAAGGATATACTTTACCTGAACTCCCCTGATAAACTCGCTGTTCTAAAAACATGGGATTTTTTTCGGGTTTTCCCGTTTCATATGTGGGAATTACCGTTTGTTCTTCCCAAACCTTGACCTCCATAGATTTATGCCACTCCTTCCTAAATTATGTTTCATCCTTTATACTCTAAATCAAATATCTGAGCCACAGTTTTTAATTGATTGCTCCTTTTACCCGTCAAAACAATGACATGATGAGAAATAATTCTTTCCATTAATTGATACCCGTCATCCACCCTGATTAATCCGCCATTTCTACAGTCAGAACCAGGATATTGCACAAAATCTTCTAATATGGCTTTTTCAACAAAAATTTCTTCAAACGTAGAACGTAGTTTACACAATGTTAATGATCCTTTTTCAATTTCAGCATCTACGGCTGTGGAATTTTCTCCTACCAGCCAGTCAAGCACCGGCGGCCTTAATATCCACTTAATTGCCTGTTTTTGCGGTATACAGCCCAGATACCCACAATGAACCAGCAAGGCATGGTCATCAGGATCTTTGACATCGGGAAAGTCCTGTATCTTTTCATGGGAGAGTGCCGGCATTCCCGATAAAAACGGATATATATTTGTCGTAAAAATGGCCGTGTCAATTGTTTTTCCTAACAGATACTGAGTCATTAAGGAAGACGTATCTCCTTCGCAAACCCACATCACGTCTCTGTCTCGATACAATAAATTCCATGCAAGGCAGGGTGTCGTATCACTGTCGTAGGCTTCATTAAGGCAATTGACCCCGCAGCCTGCAACATTTCCTTCCTGGTCTACCTCATCCCGAAGCGCCATAAACAACTTGACTGATGCCAATACCGGTCTCTCATAAACTACCTGATTATCAAAATCCCATCGTTTTGCCTCTTTTCTTGCATCATCATCGGATATTGCCTTTGCTTTATTACACAGGTCAAGATATGGCTTTCTTATAATGGTGATTCCAAATTTTTCTTTTATGTCACGAGTACATTCTTCATTCCACCAATAAAAGATTTTAAACTGCTCCGGTATAAGCCCATCTCCCGGTGTATCTTGAAAAATCAGAAACTTTTGATGCTTCATCTCTCTCTTCAAGGCGAAGGCCTTAAATATTGTTTTCCCCAGCTCCGCACTATGCGGATTAAACACCTGAAAACCCTTGGTTTTCAAATAATCTACCGCCTCCCAATCAAACATTAAGGATACGCCATAAACCGTTGTTATAACAACGACAGGTAATTGAATCGCTTTTTTGATTGCTTCTATTTCAGTATAAACATCCACAGCCATGACCGGAAGCAATACCGCATCAGCTTCCGGCACCTCATCTCCCATCACAATTGGTGCCAAAAAATTAACTTCTTGTTCATATATTTCTTTTAAAACACTTAGAATTCTGTTAAATTCACTCTCTTCGCTACTTTTAAATCGTATGGGTACAATATTTGCTTTCATCTCTAAACCCCCCCTATCCTTTCACCGCTCCTGCAGTAACGCCGCCTTCTATCTTTTCCTGAAACAATAAATACACGACAAGTATCGGTATAACGGAGAGTACAATTGAGGCAAACATAGGCCCCCAGCTTGTAAATCGCTCTCCCTTTAATCCTAAAAGTGTCACCGATATTGTCTGCATTGATTTTCTTTGCAGCAATGTATTGGCAAATATCAATTCATTGTACACGCCAAGGAAACAAAGAATTGCTGCCGTAAAAATCCCTGAACGAGCCATTGGAAAAATAATCTTAAATACAATTCCAAACGTAGAGCAGCCATCTACATAAGCCGCATCATCAATTTCCTGATTCAACTCGCCTATATATCCCGTAATCAGATAAAAACTCATCGGGAAATTAATACCTGCATAAAGCAGAATCATTGGCAAATAGTGATCTCTTAATCCAAAGTTTGTAAACATCTTAACAATGGGTATTAACATACCATAGGCAGGAATCATCAGTCCCAAAAGATAATACATTTTCAAAAACTTCCATGCTTTGATTGTCTTTCTGGCATTCACATAAGAACCCATTGTCACAACAAGAACCATAATGAGTGTTGCCCCGAATGAAAAAATAAATGAATTCAAGACTGACCTAAGAATTCCGATTTCTTCTATCGCAGCTTGGTAGTTGTCCCACCGAAGCACCTTCGGCAGTTGAAACATTGTATTCCAGATTTCGTTGTTACCTTTCAATGATGAAATGAGTGTAAAATAAACCGGATAAATAAAAATAAATGCAAATACAAGTGCCATAATTACAAAAATAATTTTTCCCGGGGTCACTTTTTTCATCTCCACCGCCTCCTACTCTTTTTCTCCCCTTGAAAACACCGCATTTAATATCAGACTGATAATAAAAGATGCAATGATTAAAAAGGATCCAATCGCATTAGAATATCCATAATTATTATAGGTAAACGCATTTTTATAAAGCAGCGTCCCAAATACTTCAGAGGCACTTCCGGGCCCGCCTCCCGTTGTCGCATAAACCATCTCAAAGGTTGTGATGGAGCCAATGACACAGTTAAGAATAAAAAGCTGAAAGCTTCCCTTAAGCATGGGTATGGTAATATATCTTAATCGCTGAAATTTCGAAGCCCCGTCAACCGTTGCCACTTCGTTAATTTCATTAGGAATAGCCGTTAGTCCCGAAGAAAAAATCAGCATATTAAAGCCGGCATATGTCCATGCGTTAATTACCGTAATCGCATAAATTGCCCAGACTTTAGAACCCAAAAAATTCACGTTGACGTTTTCAAAACCAATGACCTTAAACAGAGTGGCTACCGGCCCTCCTTCAGGATATAATAAAAAGTACCACATCAGTGCAATCGCCGTCCTGCTAATAACCTGTGGCACAAAATAGCTGATGCGAAAAAAACGCTTTGCCTTTATCTTACTCTGTATGACTGTTGCCAGAAAAAATGAAACCGGCAAAATCAATACAAACCCTGATAGTATAAATATACATATATTAAATAATGCCGTTTGAAATTTTGCATCTGTAAAAAATGAAATATAGTTATTCAGCCCCACAAATTCCATAGGGGAACTGGGTATGCCATTCCATTTAAAAAAAGACATATGAAACACACTGAACATTGGATATATAATAATACATGAATAAATGATAAATGCCGGCAGGGCTAACAGGGTACTCTCTGCTGTTCTTTTAAAATGTTTCGATTTTATCATCTTAATCCCCCCATTTATAAGGAAAGGGGCTGCCCACGCAGTCCCTTATCCAAATTGATGCTATGTCATCATCAATTGCCTTTATAAGCATCAACTTCCGCTTGAATACGTTCCCCGATACTTAAAGCATCATCATCTGCAAAAATCGTCTGAAGCTCTGTCCTGACAATATCCATCAAAGATGCCATCGTATCATATTGCTCAATTTCTCCGATCATGTTTGCGGCATTGCCATAATATTCATTAAATTGATTTGTGATATCATCTGCTTCAATCACATTATCAAATGTAACCGGATATGTACCTGCACCATTTTGTGCTTGATACAGCCCTTCCCAATATTCCTGTGAGGTAAAGAATTTCAGCACCCGTACAGTGGCTTCATAGTCATCATCACCCGGCTTTGAAGATATGGACATAAAATCATCCGGTCCGCCCATCCACATATCCTTATACTCAGGATTAGAATTAAAATATGGGAACCCTTTGCAAACAATATCCGATGCATTTTCGAAGGTATTAATTGTTCCGATATTCCAAGAGCCGCTGAAAACAATTGCAGCTTCGCCGCTTTCAAGCTTGGCCAGTTCTCCATCTGCGCCATAAGCCAGTTGATTATCACCAAATACACCGTCTGAATAGAGTTTCTCCATATAACTGATTAATTCTACGGTCCGCTCTCCATTCCACGTTTCTTCACCGCCAATCAGTGCATCCTTTAAATCCGTTCCATATTTTTTCATAGACAAAGCCGTTAAAAAATGGCCACCCCGGTAATTATCCTTTGCTCCAAAGGCCATTGGAATATAGCCTGCTTCTATAAGCTTTGGCGCTGCTTCTTCAATGGCCTCCCAGGTCTTGGGAAGTTCTAGTCCTAATTCATCAAAAATTGCCTTATTATAAAATACACAGACACCGTATGGCGTTGTGGGAATGCCATAAATCCCCTCAATACCGTAATCCCCGTAATTAACCGGACCAAACAGAGACTCAATATAATGGCTCGTCCACGCCAAATCTTCTTCCATAACTCCCGATAAATCTGTGACTACACCGTTTTCCACATAATCGACATTGGCCGCATATCCTAAGAAATTAAATACTTCAATAGGGTCCCCTGAAGAAACCGATGTTTTAAATTTAGTATCACGTGAATTTTCATCAGAAATAGAGATGTCCTGTAAGTCAATATCCGGATTTTCTTCATTAAATTTATCTACCATATCCATAAAATATTTTTCTCTGACATTATCCGGGTTACTGTATCTTGTAAGAATTCGAATTGTAACTTTGTCAGTACTTCCACCGCCATTGCCATTTTCCGTATTCTTTGATTCTGTATTTTCATCTGGTGTGCTATTGCTGCAGGCCATCATGGAACACATCCATATAGCGGCAATGATTACAAAACTTAATACTTTCCTTCTCATAATTTCCCCCAATTCTGTAAAGGACTTGCAAATGTGCACTTTGCATTGCTTTTTGTTTATCCAAACTTAAGTTTTGATATATTTATATTATGCATGACTGCTTTTCAAAATTGAATGTATATTTTTTGACTATTTTAGTAAATTTTTATCCTTTGTTTTTTTAACAATTGACGGAGAAACACCAAAGTACCTTTTAAAACAACGACTAAAGTAATATTCGTCTGAGTATCCCACTGACCAAGCCACTTCCCGTACATCAATATCGTCGATATCACACAGCAATTCTTTAGCATTTTCCAAGCGCACCATCGTCAGGTATTGCATGATGGACATACTCATTCCTTGTTTAAATGCACTGCTGATATAGGCTGGTGTTACATTTAAGTATTCGGCTATAGCTGTAAGGGTTAATTCAGGATTTTGATAATTATCTATAATATACTGTCTGGTTTTCTGGCAAAGCTCAAACTTCTGACCTTTCTTGATTAGATCTTTTCTGCTGTTGATTATATTGTTGATTATCATTAAAATCCATGTTTGGATTGTTTCTAATTTTCCCATATTCAGCACAGCTGCTTCTACACTATAATAGTCTCCCATATAGTTCTTAATTTCCAGCTTAGACTCCGCTGTGATTTCAGATAACATAGAAATCAGCCAAACCAGAATACGTACAAGCTCTGCATACTCCAGTCTCTTTGCTTTCATCTCACTAAATATTCCCAGCACACATCGACTGGCCAATTGAATATCCCCAGCTTCAATAGTCTGCCTCAGCTCCATTTTTTGAACATTAGATATCAGATACTTATTAGCCATCCCCGGTACTACCTCATCATACCAGAGGATTTCCATGTCCATCATTACAGCATTGTTAAGCGCTCTGATTGCCTGAGTATAACCTTGGTGAAGTTCCCCAAGACCTTCACGCCTCCCGCTGATCCCGCAATAATACCTGTTCCTTCTTAACCCTGTAACTTTGTCATAAACTTCCTTAGCAAAATCCATATTCTTAATCTTTGATGCATCATAAAATAGGATAATATAATCGTCATAAATATCATAAATCATCTGGTGAAATATCTGCTTCTCAACATGCCGTTCAAGAAGCGCTGATAATTCATTAATGTTACTCTCAGATGTTTCTTCTTCTCTAAAAACGCTTACGTAATAATCGCCTGTAAAGCAAATATCATAGCCCTTAAGTCTATGCTCAATTTCTACACGGTCTTTAACAATTTTATCTTTGTACTTCTCCTGGTGCAGCAAATTGCTGATATACTTAAACTTAAGGAATAACTCAACATTTTCCTTGTTTTCTTTAAAGTCTCTGATTTCCTCCAACTTCTTTGTCAACTTTTTAAGAGCCTCTATAAATTCCTCCTCATTCAGGGGCTTTAAAATATAATAAAACACACCTTCTTTTAATGCATCACGGGCATATTCAAAGTTGCTATAACCAGTCAGCAAAATAATCTGAAAAGTATAACCTCTTTTTCTTATCCTTTGAATCAATTCAATCCCATTGATTCCAGGCATTGAGATATCTATAATCGCTAAATCTATCGGCATATGTTCAATGATGTCTAATGCATCGTATCCATTTTCTGCCTCAGCAGCAATGTGATATCCCATTTCTTCCCATTTGAACCCATAAATAATTCTTTTGCGAATCAGCATTTCATCATCTACAACTAATACATTATACATTACTTTTCACCCCCGCTTTTCGGCAATCGTATGGTTACCCACGTCCCTTGACCTTCGTGACTGATTATAGACACGCCATAATCTTCTCCAAAATATAGCTTTATCCGTTCATCTGTATTCCTAATCCCAAAGCTGTCCGCCTGGGACCGATGTTCCTTATCCGTCTTTAGGGAATCCAGCTTACTTTGTGACATCCCATTTCCGTTGTCAGATATACAAAAAACCACACCCAAATCATCACATGTTACCGTTATCTCAATCACTCCCTGCTGCCCCATGCCGATAACACCATGGCGGACTGCGTTTTCCAAAATTGGCTGAAGGGTTAATTTATTAATATCGGCCCCGACCGCTTCCGGTTCACATGAAATCGTATAACTAAATGTATTCGGATAGCATATTTGCATAATATCCAGATAATTTTTTGCAATCTTTAATTCTTCTGATATGGGAATAATATCCCTTCCTTTATTCAATACTCCCCGATAAAATGACGATAACAAATGAATAGTTTGTATTGCCTTTTTTTTATCATCAATCACAATGAGTCCACATATGCTTTCCAAAATATTATAAAAGAAATGGGGAGTCATCTGCATCTGAATCAAGGATAATTCAAATTCCCTCTTGTTTTGCTCCGTTTCAATCATTTGAACCATCAATAGCTTTGTTTTATCAATCATTTTATTAAATTCAAAAGCCAGGGTTCCTATTTCACCACCATAACGATTTTTAATCCGCTTATCATAATTCCCCCGGCCAATTTCCTGTATCGTACTGGTAATCACCCGGAGTGGTTTTGTGATAGAAAGGATAATCCCCATAGAAACAAAGGATACAGCAATAATTAATATAAAACCAATGAATATATCTACATAAGAAAATATTCGAAAATCACTCTTGTAATCTTCCATGGGTATTGCGCTGATTATCTGCCAGCTTAGAGGTGTATATTCTTTGATAAAATATATATAATCCTCTTTATGATTCATATATAAAGTTCCTGAATCCTGTTCATTATCAAAGTATTGAAACCATTCATACCCTTTAAGGCTGACTTTCATTTCATCATCCAGATTAGAAGAGACAACAACGTCATCACTATCTACCAGATAAATATTACTTCCCTCCCGGGTAATTGTCGTATAGAGGGATAATATAACATCGCAATCCATCTCTAATTCCATAATTCCAATCAGTTTCCCACTATTTTTATCATAAACTTTATGCAAATATCCAATACAATACGTATCCTCATCGCTGGTATGAAACTTCCACGGACTTTCATGAATGGTCAACCATTCCTCATTAGAGGTGGATACAATAAATTGTACAATCTTTTCTTTCTGAGTATCTATTCTCTCCGAACCAACAATCATATTATCAGCCGCATATGCGTTTCCATTTAAATCATAAAAAATAATAGACCGGTAAATTGAACCTGTATTAAAGAAACTCCTCATGGTCTCATTCATTAATTTATACATCTTGTATTTTTCAACCGCTCCGGCTTCTAAAAAATCATCAGCCTGTCTGAGCAGCGACTGACAGGCTTCACTGGCCAGAAATATAATTGAATCGCTATTGACCCTTTCAATAAGCATATCTAGCTTTTCAGAAATAATTGTCAGGTCCTTTTTTGTATTCACTTCTGTTTTACTCAACAGTTGGTGTCTCATAATGACATATGTACTATAAATAAATATCGAAACGGTCAGAATCATAATCAGCATCATCACTGCAACAATTCTTTGCCCGATAGAAGTCAAAGAAATCTTATATTTAAAACACCTTACCATCCTTTTCACGACCTATCCCCCCACTCGATTTAGTTAATTTGTATGTTTTTACCTATTTTTATCCATATAAATTATGAATAATCCCTATTTAATTAAATTATAAACGACAAAATACATTCTAACAAGGATGTTTTTTGGTTCTTCTATTGAACATGCACCTGCCGGACGCACCAAAATAGGAGCCTCGCACTCAATATGAGTGTGAGGCTCCTATTTTGGTGATAGTCTCTTAAACCGTTGATAACCTTAACATTGCTCCCCTTATATGAAAAATATAATTAGAGGGGATGGTGTGATGAACACACTACGTAATGATTTAATTAACAGGATTAAAAAGATGCCAGAGGAATGGCTCCTTTTAATCAACCAAGCGATTAGCAGTCTTTCCAACCTTTCCAGGAATTCCATATATGACAGTCATATCAGTGCCTGTCCTTACTGTGGCAGTCGTCTTATTAAGAATGGCACGCAGTGTGGAAAGCAGCGTTATATGTGCAAATGCTGTAACAAAACCTTTACCTGCACTGTGAATACGGTTCTGTGCCGCTCAAGGACGGGTGAGGCAGTCTGGAAAGAGGTCCTTGCAGACACCCTGGATTTTGTTTCGATTGATAAAACCGCCAAAAGGCTGGGGCTTTCCCACAATCATGTGTTCAGTATGCGGCATAAAATCCTTGCAGCCATGGAAAGTTCTGAAACCGAAAACCAAACCGTG
>Ga0153922_1000347_pt1 | contig 18836 bp, 15 predicted proteins | sample TSNJ006MetaG_FD_104723 | JGI IMG/M metagenome (GOLD analysis project Ga0153922, IMG submission 104723) | Attine ant fungus gardens microbial communities from New Jersey, USA - TSNJ006 MetaG | ecosystem: Host-associated > Fungi > Mycelium > Unclassified | place: USA: New Jersey, Brendon T. Byrne... | reverse complement strand
ATCGAATCCCCGTACCAGTGGTATCTTCCGGTACATCACCTTATGCCAGTACAGACCAAACACCTTCTCCGGCAGCATCTTCTTCCTTAATCCATAGTGGTAGTATAATCCCGCCTGAGCTCCCCAGCAGATATACAGCGTCGAAGTCACATTAGTTTCCGCCCAGTCCATAATCTCCACCAGTTCGTCCCAGTAATCCACTTCTTCAAATTCCATCTGCTCTACCGGCGCTCCGGTTATGATCAATCCATCAAACTTCTGATTCTTCACATCCGAAAATTCCTGATAGAACTTATTCAGATGGCTGGTGGAAGTATTCTTCGACTGATGACTGCTCATCGCCATAAAAGACACATCCACCTGCAGCGGCGTATTCGAAAGCGAGCGCAGCAGCTGCAGCTCAGTTTCTTCTTTCAGCGGCATCAGATTCAGTATCAAAATGTGAATCGGCCGAATATCCTGATGCCCTGCCCGCGTCTCATCCATGACGAATATATTTTCTTTTTCCAAAATTCCCTTTGCAGGCAAATCACTTTGTATCTTAATTGGCATAATCTCACCTTCCGTCTTTTTTTATTTATAGTCAACTGGTTGTTCGGTCAGTTGCGAAACTGATACACAATTCTGATCATATTCAGGCCAACTGCACCAGCCGTATCACTTAATATAACATATCTACATCAAAGGCGCAAACAGTCTTAACCCTTTTCCAATAATTTTCATCCAAATGGAAATGTTTTTGCAGTCCGCCAGCGTAATCGGCAGACACTGAGCCAATGTATGCTGAAAGTCCTGCTCAATATCTGCAATCTGCGGCCCTTCAAACATGTAAAGACCACATTCAAAATGCAAATATAAACTGCGAAAATCCAGATTGATCGTACCTACTGTCGCTTTCACATCATCCACAACAAAATTCTTTGCATGGATAAATCCCGGTTCAAACTCATAGATTTTCACCCCAGCTGCAATCAGCTCTGGATAATAGGTTTTCGCCAAGGCAAAAGCATAAATCTTATCGGGTATATGGGGCATGATAATACTCACATCCACTCCACGCTTTGCCGCAAATGTAAGAGCCACGATCATCTGCTGGTCCAGAATCAGATAAGGGGTCATAATGTGCACATACCGCTTGGCTGAATAAATCATATCCAGATAAACCAATTCGCCCACATTTTCTTTATCCAGCGGGCTGTCACCATAAGGAATTACATAACCAGGTGAACCATAAGCTCCCAGATAACCATCACATTCCAGGTATTTCGAATAATTCTCTCCCTTCCGGTCGATATTCCACATCTGCAAAAACATATTGGTAAAGCTGCGAACTGCTTCCCCTCTCACCATAACTGCCGTGTCCTTCCAATAGCCAAACCGTTCCTTTTTATTGATATATTCATCCGCCAGATTAATTCCGCCGGTAAATGCTGTCTTTCCATCGATCACCAGAATCTTCCGATGATCCCGATTATTCTGAGAGGTGGTAAGCGCCGGACGAATAGGCGCAAATACCTTGCACTGAATCCCAAATGACTCTATCAGCTTGGGATACTGATATGGAAGCAAAGCCAACGTGCAGGTACCGTCATACATAAACCGTACCTCCACGCCCTCGGCCACCTTTTCTTTCAGAATATCTAATACGGTATCCCACATTTCGCCGCTCTGGACGATGAAATACTCAAGAAATATAAACGTCTTTGCCTTTCTAAGCTGCAGTTTCAATTCTTCAAACTTTTCTTCACCACTGGGAAAATATTTCACTACACTATTCTTAAATGCCGGATAATTCCCGTGTGTCTCCAGATAGTGTGCGAGATTTGCAACCTCCTCATCCTTTTTCTGAATTTCCTTCATCAGTTCCGGATCTGGCTGCACATAGGGCTTCGTCACCTCTTCCAGACTGGTCAGCCGGCGGTTTAGGATCTTCCCACCAATCTGAGCATTTACAAATAAGTAGAAGAGCCCGCCAAAAATCGGTATACCCAGGATCGGTACAATCCATGACAGCTTAAATTCCGGTGTTCCCGGCCGGTTAATGATATACAAGACAATTAATACCATACCAAACTGGTACACTCCGTATGCATAAACAATGTACTTCTGTACATAGGAAAATCCCCATAATAAGATCAGTAATTGAATAATAATAATCCCAATAATGATTGTCGTTCGTCCAAATATGACCTTTAAAACACCCTGTTTTCCCCGTTCAACAGATATTTTCTTTTCTGCTGCCTGTTCTTTATTTCTATCCAAACCTAACCTCTTTTCCTAAACCGAGTACTAAAATACATCCACAAATATCTCCGTAGAAAACCGGTCTCTTTATCTTATGATAATTCCGCCATTTTTATAAAATCTTCTTCTGATATAATCGGAATATTCAGTTCTTTTGCTTTTTTATTTTTTGAAGAGTTGGATGTGGTGTCATTGTTAATTAGATACTGAGTTTTGGATGTAACACTGCTCGTCACCTTTCCACCCAGACTTTCAATCAACTCCTTCACTTCGCTGCGGTTTGTAAAATGCGTAACCGAACCGGTGATCACAAAGTTCAACTCTGCAAAAATCTGTTCTTTTGTCTCCTGCCGCATCTTTTCTATCTCCAGATAGGAAAGCAAGTGCTCTAACTGCCGCTTCTTCCCTTCATCCTGAAAATAAGCAGCAAATGTCTCCGCAATCACCCCGCCAATGCCATCAATCTCCTGCAACTCTTCGGCTGACGCATTTCGGATTTTATCCATATCATAATGGTATGCTTTACAGATCATCTTCGCATTAGCAACCCCAATATTCGCAATTCCCAAAGCATAAATCACTCGCGGCAATGTAGTTTTCCTGGACTTCTCGATGCTGTCCATCATATTGGCATAAGACTTTTCCCCAAAGCCTTCCATCTCGACAATTTCATCTTTATACTGCCCCAATTCAAAGATATCACCAAAGTCATGGATAAAACCTTTCCCAATGAATTTCTCCAAGGTAGCTTCTGACAATCCTTCAATATTCATCCCATCCCGGCTGACAAACAGCGTAAATGCTTTAATTGCTTTGGCCGGACATGCCGAATTGATACAGTGCAAAGACTCTACGTCATTCGCCTTTTGTATCTTCGTCACATCACCGCAGGCCGGACAACACTCAGGAATATCCTGCACTCCGCTGCGGGTCAGATTCTCAGCAATCTGAGGAATGATCATATTGGCTTTATAAACCCGAATCTTATCACCAATACCAAGTTCCAGAGCCTTCATAATACTGATATTATGGACACTGGCCCGACTCACCGTCGTTCCTTCCAGTTCCACCGGCTCAAATATCGCCACCGGATTAATCAGCCCGGTTCTGGACGGGCTCCACTCGATTTCCTGCAAATGCGTTTCCCGCGTCTCGTCCTCCCATTTAAAAGCAATGGAATTGCGGGGGAATTTTGCCGTGCTGCCGAGTGAATCACCATATTGGATATCATCATAGAGGGCTACCAGTCCATCCGACGGCAGATTATTCTTAGAAACCGCATCGGCAAAATAGTTAAGGGTCTCTTCAAACGTTTCTCCCGTGATCATCTGGTACTCCACCACATCAAAACCCTGCTTGGCGAGCCACTCCATCTGCATCTTCCGGGAATTTTGAAAATCTACACCAGCAGCGCTGACTAATGAAAAAGCATAGAAACGAACGCTGCGCCTGGCAGTAATTTCATTATTCAGCTGCCGCACCGAACCGCTGCAGAGGTTCCTGGGATTCTTATAACGAGCCTCTACACCTTCTATCTCACTGTTAATTCTTTCAAACTCTGAATAAGTAATAACAGCCTCCCCCCGCAACGTCAAATCCCCTTTGTAAGGAATCTGCAGGGGAATATTCTTAAATACCCTGGCATTATTAGTCACCACTTCGCCGATAACGCCATTTCCTCTGGTAACCGCCTTCACAAGTTTTCCCTCAAGGTAATGCAGGATAATGGTCAATCCATCCAGCTTCCATGATAACAGCACCTTCTGATTTCCGACAAAAGCTTTTAATACTTCCCGGTCCTTCGTCTTATCCAGGGACAGCATCGTACTTTCGTGGGCTTCTTTTGGTAATTCTTCAAGCGCTGCATATCCCACCATCTGAGTTGGGCTATTGGCCAGTATCACACCGGTTTCTTCTTCCAGCTTCACCAGCTCATCATATAACTGATCATATTCAAAATTACTCATAATCTCTTTATCGTCCTGGTAATATGCTTTCGATGCCCGCTGCAAAAGTTCATTTAATGCAAGCATCCGTTCTTTCTGATTCATGTAGTCTCCTTCTTCTCACGTTCCTGCCAGGGCAGCGAAGTGGAATCCTTTAATAACTTATTTAATTCCTGCATTTCTTCCTTTGTCACCTGGCGGTATGCTCCTAGCCGAATACCATCCAGCTTCAGATTCATAATCCGTTCCCGCTTCAGCCGCTTCACTTCATATCCCAGATACTCGCACATTCGCCGTATCTGTCGATTCAAGCCCTGGGTGAGAATAATCCGAAAGCTATCGGATCCTGTTTGTTGTACCCGGCATGGCCTGGTGATCGTATCCAGGATCGGAACCCCCTGACTCATCTGTTTTAAAAAATCCGCTGTGATTTCTCTATTGACCTTAACGATATATTCCTTCTCATGATAATTGCCGGCTCTCATGATCTTATTCACCAGTTCTCCGTTATTAGTCATCAGGATCAGACCTTCAGAATCCTTATCCAGCCGTCCAACCGGATATATCCGCACCGGATGATCAATATAATCCACAATATTATTCTTTTCTCTTTTCTCTGCCGTACAGACAATCCCTCGCGGCTTATGGAACAACAATAGGACCATTCCTTCTTCCTTCTGCACTCTCTCCCCGCAAAAGCAAACCTCATCTTCATCGCCAATCCGCATTCCGGTAATTGCCTTTTGTCCGTTTACCAAAACCTTTCCGGCTTCAATCATTCGGTCTGCTTCACGTCTTGAGCAAATCCCTGCTTCACTTAAAAATTTATTTAAACGTACCCGCTGCTCCAAACTCACACCTCATAAGTATTTATCGTTTATACGGTTTTATTCTAACACCTTTATCAGTAAACCTCAACACGTCCAGACACCAAAAAATCGCTTTAACTTCTTTTATTTATTGCATAAATTGTCGAAAACCTTTATTATTAAAGATGTATATGTAATTCATAAGGGGAGGAATTACTATGAAAATATTAAAAACATGCTTTATGTCTATAGGTATCTTAGGCGTTCTGGCTCTGATCCTATTCTTCAGCCCGCTAAAAGACCTTTTCTTGGATGGGTTCTTTTACAGTGATGGGGAAACTGCTTTCGAAAAATCAACTGCAGCAGACCCGAAAATCCCGGAGCAAAACGGTAAATGGGTCATGGATAAAAAAGGTTGGCATTACACGGATGCAAGCGGACATGAAGCGAAAAATGAAACTCTCACCATCGGTGATAATGAGTACATCTTCAATGAATACGGATATATGGCCACCGGGTGGACCAAACCAAAAGACACCTGGTATTATCTGAACTATTTTGGCCAAAAAGAAACCGGCTGGCTGGAAGATGACGGAAAAAATTATTATTTAGACAAAAACGGCAAGATGGCTACGGGCTGGCAGAATATTGATAATAAACAGTATCATTTTGACGATGACGGCAGTCTCTCACATGGCTGGGTGCTGTTGGATGACAATTACTATTATCTCCAGGAAGACGGAACCATGCATACCGGCTGGCTGATTGACCAGGAGCAATATTATTACCTGGATTCAGATGGTGTCATGCAGATTGGATGGATACAAGATCAGAATGTCTATTATTACATGTCAGAAAATGGCTCCATGGTTACCGGCTGGCAGAATATCGATGGGCAAAATTATTATTTCTCCGATATGGGTTCGATGTATATCGGCTGGCTTACCGACCAGGGAAAGAACTATTACTTTAAAGACAACGGCGATCTTGCCAGAGGCTGGCTGGAGCTAAGCGGCGACAGTTATTATATGGATCCAGGCTCCGGTGTTATGCGAACCGGCTGGATTGTAGACCAGAATAAGGCCTATTATTTGAACGATCAGGGAATCTATGAGCCAAACAAAAAGACCGCAAAAGACGGCGCAGCAATTGCCCTCACCTTTGATGACGGACCCGGTCAATATACCAGTCATCTGCTGACAACACTAGAGAACAACAATGCCAAAGCAACCTTCTTTGTACTCGGTGAATTAGTCGATAAATACCCCGATGCAATAGCGAAAATGCAATCTCTGGGCTGTCAGATCGGAAATCATACATACGATCACACCAATTTAACTACGCTTGATAAAGCCGCAATGAAAAAGCAGATCAAAGACACCAGCAACAAGGTCAAGAAGATTACCGGTAAAGGAACTTCTTTGGTTCGTCCGCCCGGAGGCGCTTATAATGATGAGGTTAAAGAAAATCTTAATGCACCGATCATCTTATGGTCCATGGACACACGTGACTGGGAATCCAAGAATACCATAGCAATCGTCGAAATGGTTCTGAATAACGTAAAAGATGGCGATATCATTCTGCTTCACGACATTCATGGCACCACGGCAGATGCTGCCGATATCTTAATACCAACGTTAAAATCAATGGGTTATAACCTGAGTACCGTCAGTGAACTGGCCAAAGCAAAAGGAACAAAATTAGAAAAAAAGGGCGTATATAGCAAGTTTTAGCTGCCAAAGAAGAACTGTATCACATTTTGTTTAATGTGATACAGTTCTTCTTTATATAAGTATACATTATTGAAACATATCATTTCTTACATATCCGGTTTGACCTTCAAAGTCAATCTGAATCCAGTCGCCGTCAGCACCTTTTTTCACAACCTGCTCACCGGTACCCAGTTCGCCAATGATCTCACTGTCTGAATTAGCTTCCGCTCTTACATTACAACCGTTTTTCACCGTCAGCGTGTCACCAACAGCTGCTTCTGCTGCAGATGAGGTCGCTACACCAAATGAAGCAATAAAATCTTTTAATTTCTCATCTGATTCCTGTGCTTCATCATACTTATTCTGTACCTCTTGAATCAGGCTCTGGACATCCGCATCCTGCATCGTCTGCGTGATATACTGCTGAACCTCCTGATTCTGCTCCTGGGTAGAAATATAAAGACTTCCTTCTTCCTTGGCAGATACATACAACTGGCTCAATCCAGGTATTAATGTATCAATATCTTTAAACTTATAATCATAACAGGCAAATACAACGTAACTGCCTTCAGCCAATCCTTTTTTGGTATAAACTTCAATATTGCTATAACCATCAAGGTATTGATCTCTGGTGATCTTGGCTTCTTCCGCCGCATCCAGTTCATCAACAACAGCCTTCATGCCTTCAATGTCTTTACTGCCCAAAGCCGTGTAATACTTCTGTATAACCGCATTCACCTCGGGATATGCATTCTTTTCCAGAAGATTCTCATCCGGTGCTTCAGTCGGAGTTACTGCTGCACTTTTAGTTATCTCCTCTTCCGTGTCTTTACTGTCTGCGTCCTGTGGTATTTCCTGTTTCACTGCCTCTTTTGTATCATTCGAGCCCAACTTGGTGGAAATAAACCTCATCCCAAGCAGCGCTGCTACCAAAGCCAGGATAATGAAAAGACCAAGCAGGATATATCGGAGATTATCAGAAAGCCACTCTCTCAAATCATTCAATATATAGACCTCCCAAAATGTCATCTTGTTATCCATAAGGTATTTTCATACCCAAACGCATCTGGAGGGAGTCGAACCCCCGGCACGTGGCACCGGAAACCACTGCTCTATCCCCTGAGCTACAGATGCTTGTCACGACATGATTTTTATCATGTTATAGCATCATATCACAAAATTATAATTTTGTAAAGCAAAACCAAACATACGTTTAATTTTGTGAAACCAAACATTACTGTTCAGCTATGTGGATTTTTAAAAACTCGGCTATTTCAATGTATGGGCTGCCAGGACGCCACTGTGTACCAGGAGAGGTGCGGTGAGGTGCTGTGCTGTTTGCAAAACCAGAGCGTTGCCGCGTTTGCGGAAGTTATCCCATGCCCTTTGCCCGCGTCCGTCATCCAAGATACTATTCCTCCATAGTAAAAAATAGCCGCCCCGTTTATCTCATTTACATAAATCATCTTAACTCTCATCGGTGATAACCACCCTACTGAACAGTTACAGTTAGCCTTCGACTGAACCGCAACAGAGATACACTGAAATGCTGTAAAACCTATTATAAGGCATTAGACCAGATATATAGCATACCTGGTCTAATCATTTATAGGGCTTTATTTCCCATAATATGCGCTTAAATAGATTTCCTTGATTTCAGCCATCAGCGGATATCTTGGATTAGCTCCAGTGCACTGGTCGTCGAACGCACGCTCTACCATTTCATCCAGTGTTGCCAAGAAGTCTTTCTCTTTAATGCCGTATTCCCTAATGGACTTTTTAATACCAATGGTATCAATCAGTTTCTCCAATGCCTGAATGAACTTTTCTAACGTATCATTGTCATCTTTGCCAGCAATCCCGGCAAAGTTAGCCACTTCCACGTAACGCTCTTTTGCATGCGGATACTGATACTGAGAGAATGTTCCCATTTTTGTCGGAACATCTGCTGCATTAAAACGAATCACTCTGGTCAGCAATAATGCGTTAGCAACACCATGTGGCAAATGATGGAATGCGCCCAACTTATGAGCCATGGAATGGTTGATTCCCAGGAACGCATTAGCAAAAGCCATACCAGCCATACATGCCGCATTTGCCATCTTTTCTCTGGCAATCAGATCATTTGCACCATTTTCATAAGCTGCCGGCAGGTACTGGAATACATTCTTAACTGCTTTTAATGCAAGACCATCTGTATAATCAGTGGCCATGATGGATACATATGCTTCAATTGCATGGGTCATAACATCAATTCCAGATGCACTGGTCAATCCTTTTGGCTGATTCATCATATTATCAGCATCAACAATCGCCATATCCGGCATCAGTTCATAATCAGCCAGCGGATACTTAATTCCTGTGCTTTCATCGGTAATAACCGCAAAAGGAGTTACCTCAGAACCAGTTCCCGCAGATGTAGGAATAGCAATAAAATATGCTTTCTGGCCCATCGCCGGGAAGCGGTACACACGCTTACGGATATCCATAAAATCTGTTGCCATACGCTTAAAGTCTACTTCCGGGTGTTCATAAAGCACCCACATAATCTTCGCTGCATCCATCGCGGAACCCCCGCCAAGGGCAATGATAACATCTGGTTCAAAAGCAATCATCGCCTTTGCTCCCTCTCGTGCACATGCCAGTGTTGGATCCGGCTCTACTTCATAAAAGCAGGTGTGCTGTATGCCCATTGCGTCCAGTTTTTCTTCCACTGGTTTGGTATATCCGTTTTTGTATAAGAATGTATCGGTTACGATAAATGCTTTCTTCTTATTCAGCTCGTTACCCAGCTCTGCAAGAGCAATTGGCATACTGCCCTTTTTAAAGTAAACTTTATCCGGAGTTCTAAACCACAGCATATTCTCTCTCCTTTTCGCAACAGTCTTAATATTCAGTAATTCCTTAACACCAACATTACCGGAAACAGAGTTGCCACTCCATGAACCACATCCCAAGGTCAAAGAAGGTGCCAGCTTGAAGTTATATAAATCACCGATTCCACCTTGCGAAGAAGGTGTGTTCACCAAAAGACGGCAAGCTTTTAGCGCATGAGAGAATTCATTGATTTTTGCGTTTTCTGAAGGATTAACATACAAGGATGCTGTGTGGCCAATACCGCCGTCCTCAACCAGACGCTCAGCCTTGCCAATTGCCTCTTTAAAATCTTTGGCCTTATACATAGCCAATACGGGAGATAATTTTTCATGGGCAAACGGTTCACTAATCTCTACTGATGTAACCTCACCAATTAAAATTTTAACACTTTGGGGCACTGCTACGTCAGCCATCTTTGCAATAGTATACGCGGACTGGCCAACGATTTTTGCGTTTAATGCACCATCGATTACGATAGTTTTACGTACTTTATCTAACTCCTCGCCTTTCAGAAAATAACATCCCCGGTCAGCGAATTCGTTCTTAACTGCATCATATAGATCACCAACTACAGTAACAGATTGTTCAGATGCACAAATCATACCATTATCAAATGTCTTAGAATGGATAATGGAGTTAACTGCCATCTTAACATCAGCTGTTTCATCGATGATAACCGGTGTATTACCGGCACCTACACCAATCGCCGGTTTACCAGAAGAGTATGCTGCTTTTACCATGCCCGGTCCACCCGTTGCCAGTATACAGTCAGCTTCTTTCATTACTTCATTGGTCAATTCCAGTGAAGGCATGTCAATCCAGCCAACAATTTCTTGTGGTGCACCTGCTGCTACCGCCGCATCCAATACAATCTTCGCTGCTGCAACCGTAGCCGCCTTAGCGCGGGGATGAGGACTGATAATAATCGCATTCCTTGTCTTCAAGCATAGCAGGATTTTGAAAATGGCAGTTGAGGTTGGGTTTGTGGTGGGGATTACCGCCGCAATTACCCCCAGTGGCTCAGCTATCTTCATAATACCGAATACATCATCTTCTTCAATGACTCCACATGTCTTAACATCCTTATACGCATTATAGATGTATTCCGCCGCATAATGATTCTTAATGACCTTATCTTCTACTACACCCATCCCGGTCTCTGCAACGGCTTGCTTTGCTAACGGGATTCTTTGCTGGTTGGCAGCCATCGCTGCCTCAAAGAATATCTTATCCACCTGTTCCTGTGAGTAGGAAGCAAATTCTTTCTGCGCTTCACGCATCGCATTTAATTTCTTATGTAACGCTTCCATACTGTCAACTAATGCTGGTACTTTTGCCGCATCGTCCTTTTTTGCCATTTTCAATACCTCCTTATAAAAAATAAAAAGTGAAATATAAAAAGTTTAGCAATTGGTTTGATAAACTTTTAACAATTCTATGATACTGTGTTGTTAAATATTTGTCAATATCTTTTGATATTTTTTTGACAAACTTTTAAAGTTCTTTCTAAATAGATTTAATCATCTCCTCTTCTGCATTATAGTAGTATATTTTATTTGACAACACTTCTTCCTTATGTAGAAAATGTTCATTCATATCAGTAACCAGCTCTTCAAGCATTTTGGTGGTAAATTTCCCAGAGTCGGGCATGATGATGCATTCGTGAATGCTGCTTGGTAAGATAAAAAGATTTGACTTTAGCTTATCGGCTATGTCTTTAAGCAAGTTAGGGTATAGGATGCAGCCTGCCCCCAGATATTTCTCCTGATTAGTGAGAACATACATCAAATCATCTCCATCTTCTCCTTCTTCTTCAAAGCAAGATGGCAGACCTTCTGTATTCGCAATATCCCGGATAACTTCCAGCATCGGCATAAAAGCAGCTGGCAGCTTTCTAATCGTGTTCTCTTTCGCCAGCTGGTATAATTCATCTACTGTAATCCCCCAGCTTTCCCGGTGCTTATTCTGGATCAAGATAGTAGCTCCACCGTTGATTTCCCGCTCCACCTTGTAATAAAATACAATCGCAAAATCCAAAAACTGCACATAGGGTATCTCTTTCAACTGCTTCTTGTTCTCTTCATAGTTCACAATCTTGTAGCAGACATGCTGGCAGGCCATCTCAAATTCGGAGAAAAATTCCGTTTTCCAATTTTTCAGATCGCTGTTTTGGTATTCCTCTGCCATCAAACTGACAATTTCAGAAAGCGGTCTTCCGCTTTCATACACCTGAAAATACTCTTTCAGATAGAAGGTCGGTGAAATGTTTTTTTGGTGGCTGCGAATAATCATGACTTCTCTCATCAGGCCATTATTCTTAGGTATCTCATGGATTTCCACCCATACCTCACCTCCTAACTGCTGTTCAATTTGTTCTGTTACTGTCTGCTTAAATGCTTCGTAATTCAAAAAAATCACCCTTTCTTTTAGTATTTGCAGATACCTACAATCTGCATTATAGTTGTGTTAATGCTAAAAAAGCCATCAACAAAGTGAAGGTGGATGGTACAAATGCATATTCATAAAATCCTTTGGAAAACTGCACGAACGTGCATAAGAAATAAGATATTCTACATGTTATGTCAAATAAATATCTAAGTTATCCATTTGACTCTCCCGGCATTCGCCAAATTCAGAAATGCAGGCATTTCCGAGCTTGGCTCATTGCTCGCGGGAATAATCGAACTTTAATTTATACTCGAGATAGATATTCTCCACTTCTTGTATCGATTTTGATCACATCATTCTGATCCACAAACAGCGGTACATAAACAGTTGCTCCGGTTTCAACAACGGCCGGCTTAGTAGCACCCTGCGCGGTATCTCCTTTGAATCCTGGCTCTGTATCGGTAATCTGAAGTTCTACGAATAATGGCGGCTCTACTGCAAACACCTTTCCGTTATGAGAACAGATTTTTACCATTTCATTCTCTTTGACAAACTTCAGTGAGTCGCCTATAGCTTCAGCATTCAATGCAATCTGGTCATAAGTTTCCATATTCATGAAATTATATAAATCACCATCGTTATACAGGTACTGCATATCTACACGTTCGATACGAGCTTGAGGAAATTTTTCAGTTGGGCGAAATGTTTTTTCTATTACACCACCGCTGATAATGTTCTTTAACTTGGTTCTAACAAACGCTGCACCTTTTCCCGGCTTCACGTGCTGGAACTCAATAATCTGAACAATATTACCATCAATCTCGAGGGTAATACCGTTCTTAAAATCTCCTGCTGATATCATGTTGATATTCCTCCTTAAATTGTATGCATACATACGCATATTACTTCACTATGCTATATTTTATAATATATACCACTATTTTTCAACTGATTTTTTTGTATTATCTAAGAAAGAGGGATTAATATTTAGTTTCACAATTTAAAACGGTATGTAAAAATGGGCAACTGAGGGATTTTTAGCAAGCGGACGCAACAGAAGGGCAGCGGCGTCCAGCTTGCCAGCATCTTAAAAACACTTCACCCATCCACCAACCTACCAACCTCATTAACAATCTCAGCCAAAGACTTCTCATCTGTAACCACCTGAAAATCACAGACTTTTTCATATACCGGCACCCTCCCGGCCTGTAACGTCATGATTTTTTCCCGTAAATCACCCCCATGCAGCATCGGCCTGGCAGTATCACCTTGCAGACGCTTTACCAGAACCTGCGTATCCGCTTTCAGATATATCACAACACCGGCTTGCCTAAGCAGCGGCCAATTGACTTCCTGCATGGGAACACCCCCTCCCGCTGAGATAACATGACGCTCTTTTAGATCAAGCAGTTCTTCCAATACATTCGTCTCTATTTCCCGAAAGTACGGTTCACCATATTCAGCAAAGATTTCGGTAATTGACATCCCCGCTTTTTTCACAATTTCATCATCCATATCCACAAATGGAATTTCCAGTTCATGAGCAAGGCTTTTACCTACGCTGGTCTTCCCGGCCCCCATAAATCCAATTAACACAATATGCTTCATCATACACCTCTTCGACGTCGGTAGAAAAAGAGCACTATTTTCTCCAGATAGCGCTTTAAGACAATCTGGATCTCTTCCTTGGGATGGATAGGTTTGACCAGGATATTGCGGATGCCTGCTCTTTTCGCTCCCCACACATCAGTAAAAAGCTGGTCACCGATAAATATGGTATTCCTTTTGTCCGTTCCCATCACTTCCATTGCTTTTACGTAGTTCCGGATCGCCGGCTTATGGGCATCTTCGATGAACCTTACATCCACCTTTTCGTTGAAGGTGGATACCCGTTCCAGTTGATTATTAGATAGCAGGCAGCAGGCAAATCCCAGCTTCTTTAAGCGGAAAAACAGCTGCATGGTTCGTTCATCAGCCGGTGCGCCATGAGGTACCAGGGTATTATCAATATCAAAAATCAATCCTCGGTATCCTTCCTCATACAGGGCTTCAAAATCTATTTCATAGGTAGAGTCCTGCCATTCATCGGGAAAAAAACAATCAAACATCTACACTTGCTCCTTTTTTTTCATGGGCAGAAAATCTAATTGGGTTTCTGCTATTATTATTGCACTGAAAATTAATGTGCATCCGACAACCATTCGACCAGTTAGCTGTTCTTTCAAAAAGATAATTGAGAATACCACACCAAAAACAGCCTCAAAAGAAAGTAGCAGGGAGGTGGTGCTGGGGGATGTGTATTTCTGCCCAACTGTCTGGAGTAAAAATCCAAGTGCTGAACTGAACACGCCAAGATACAACATCGCTATAACCACCGGAGGGGAAAATGCTGCCTGAGGAAACCCACTGCCGCCAAGCAATGCGGTAATCCAAGAAAATATAGCGGCAAAAAACAACTGCAATATTGCTAACAGCACCGGGTCATGATGGTTGGTAAAACGGTCTATATAAATCATATGGAGCGCAAATCCCAGACCACATGCCAGGGATAATGCATCACCGATATTTACGCTTAAATCTCCCTGCAAGGATAAAAATCCAATTCCTGTGATGGCCATGAATGCCGCAATAATGCAATATTCATTCGGTTTTTTCCGGTTGATCGCCCAATGTAGAAATGGCACCAGCACTACATAAACAGTAGTCAGAAATGCATTCTTACCGGCTGTGGTGTATCTGCATCCAGTGGTCTGCACCAGATAGCTGATAAACAGTAGTGTTCCCAGTACCAGTCCTTCTATTATCAGGGTCTTGTTCAGATTCTTGAGCCGCTTTGCAAATATAGCGGCCAGAACAATGGTTGCTATAGAAAAACGAAAAGCGAGCATATAGATTGGTGAAACCGCATCCAGAGAATTCTTTACTACAACAAAAGCAAATCCCCATATTACTGCGGTTCCCAACAATCCTGCACTCGCTAAAATCTTAGTTTTTTTCTGAAAGGTGTTCATTTTTGGCCTCTTATCTGTTAATAATCTGTCATTAATGCAACACTTCTATCATACTGCTAACGATCACTTAATGCAACATAAGTTTCCGTTGCTTTCACGTTTTTATAACCTGGACGAATGATCTTATCAGTATTGATCAGTTCTTCCATACGATGTGCGCTCCATCCCACGATACGGGCGATGGCAAACATCGGGGTGTACAATTCAAGCGGCAGATCCAGCATGCTGTACACAAACCCACTGTAGAAATCTACATTGGCGCTGACCCCTTTGTAAATATGGCGTTCTTCACCGATAATCTTCGGTGCAAGTTCTTCAATCATGGAATACAGCTTGTAATCCTTTTCTCTGCCCTTTTCATATGCCAACTGCTCGACAAAACGCTTGAAGATGGTAGCACGAGGATCGGACATGGAGTACACAGCATGACCCATACCATAGATCAGACCTCGTTTGTCAAACACTTCTTTGTGAAGCAGTTTTCTTAAGTAATCTTCCACTGTTTCTTCTGTTATCTTTCCTTTTAGTGTACGCTTCATATCTTCAAACATTTTCACTACTTTTATATTCGCACCACCATGCTTTGGTCCCTTTAAAGATCCCAGAGCGGCTGCAATAGCTGCATATGTATCTGTTCCAGATGAAGAAACGACGTGGGTGGTAAAGGTGGAGTTATTCCCTCCGCCATGTTCCATATGAAGAACTAAGGCCAGATCCAGAATCTGCGCTTCGAATGCGGTGTACTGCTTATCCGGACGCAGCATACGCAAGATATTCTCAGCGGTAGAAAGTTCCGGCAGCGGATTATGTATGTATAAACTCTTTCCTTTAATATAATGATTGTATGCCTGGTATCCGTATACGGACAGCATCGGGAACACACTGATCAGTGTCAGGCACTGACGCATTACATTTGGCAGGGAAATATCTTCTGCATTATTGTCATATGCATACAGTGTCAGCACGCTTCTGGACAGTGTATTCATCATATCTCTGCTGGGTGCTTTCATAATGACGTCTCTGACAAAATTGGTTGGCAGAGAACGCTGGTTAGCCAGAATTTTTTTGAAATTTTTCAACTGCTCTTCGGTTGGTAACGTTCCATACAGCAACAGGTATGCTGTTTCTTCAAATCCCTGGCGATTCTCTTTCAGGAATCCCTGAGTCAGGTCCTCCACATTAACACCGCGGTAGTACAGCTCTCCCTCGCAGGGCTGTTCTTCTCCATCAACATTCTTAAATGAAACAATATTGGAAATCTGGGTAAGGCCTGCTAAAACTCCCTTTCCATTAATATCACGAAGTCCACGCTTCACATCGTATTTTCCATATAACGAAACATCCATCTTACTTTGTTCAACACAGATCTTTGTCAACTCTTCCATCTCTGGTGTTACCTTTAACTTAAATGACATATATAATTCCTCCTTTTCTGATTTGATAAAGCCTTCCTCAAACAGATTCAAACTACGAGTGAACTCAATTCAAATCACAGTGTGCATACAGCATAATGTCAAGAAATATTCGTTTTATTATACACTAATCATATCTTTAAAACAATCCTGTAAATATTAAATTACTGTAAATATAATTGTCAAATATGCACATATTTTCCACTTTCAGACCACCTCAGACATGAGCTAAAGAGTCTGACGGAACAGACTCTTTAGCTCAATTGGCAGTTTTATGACTGTTTTTCTAAATATTAATACTCAAAATCCCAATATTATGAATGACAATTTTCGTTACAGTTACACGGCGACTATTTTCCACTACTCAAACGCGGGAACTTTCACTTCTTCCGCCTTATGCCGGAATTTTCGATTAAAAAAATCCTTTACATCTTTCCAAAGTAAATATATACCATATCCAAACAATACCATCATCGACATACAAAACCCTCCTATCGGTTAAAAAAGCCCTCCGGACCCATATCGCCTGCTCTAAAATCGAAGCTGCCGCGAAAATGGCCGGATTTAAATTCTTCAAAGTTACGTCTGTACATACGGGAATCTACACCCATTTGTTGTTCCATTTCCTGAATGACCTTTTGAAGCAATTCATTCAGGGTCTTCTGCTCCTCTTCACTTAAACATTCAAACAGCTTACAGGTTGCATCCTGCTGCTCCTGGGCGGCTTCTGCTGCTTTACGTCCCTCCTGGGTCAGCTTAATATTCATTACCCGACGATCGGTTTCCAGGGGTGACCGGGTAATTAACCCGTTTCGCTCCAGCTTTGTCAATAGTTCTCCTAAAGACTGATTACGCATATCCAGCAGATATGCCAGTTCCTTCTGGCTGATCTCCGGTTTTAACATAAGAACGGACAATACCCGTCCCTGTCCTCGGGAAGTATCACTGAATCTTCCCGCTCTCCTGCTCCCACTGTGATGTTCATATCTAAATAAGAGCATAACAGCACGGACAAACTGTTCCATCAAGTTCTTTTCATATTCGCTCATTATGATTCCTCCTTTTGTACGGTACCTGATTATCAGGCACCTTACTATTATTATACAGGTACCTGACTAATTGTCAAGCATTATTTGAAATCCAAAGAAAAAAGACGCCTGTTTCAGCGTCCTAATTCTTCTCCTAAACGATCAAAAACCTTGATTGCATCATCGATATGAAGTTGCTCTGTCATGTGATCACCCAGTGCTCCGGCAGTGACCAGGATGTACTCTTCGCCACCTATGGTTGCAAGGCTGGCAAGACATTGCCCGGCTTCCTTGGTATATCCGGTTTTCCCGCCAATCACTTGACCACCTGTAACGGCTGCATCCTCCAGGTATTTAAATAAGGTGCTGTCAAAGGTAAATCCTTCCGGATGCAGATCAGTTGCTGCTGTGGTATGCTGGCTGCTTGTAAATACGTTGCGGAACATTGCACTTTTTAATGCATAACGCAGCAGAGCAGCCATATCTGCAGCAGTTGTATAGTGTTTTTCTTCATGTAATCCGGTAGAATTACAGAAATGGGTATTTTCCATGCCGATCGCCTGTGCTTTTGCATTCATTAAACCTACAAAGGCTTCTTCCGAGCCAGCAATTTCATTTGCCAGAGACAGGCAGCATTCAGCTCCTGATGGCAGCATAACACCGTATATTAAATCTTCTGCTGTGGCTGATTCGCCGGGTTCAAATCCAGCTCGGGAAGCATTTTCAGCGTAGAGGCTGTCAAACATTTCAACTGGGATCTCAATTTCTTTTTGCAGGTCAGGTGTTTTTTCAATCGCCAGAACTGTAGTCATGATTTTTGTCATGGATGCCGGATAGATTCTTTCATTTCCACGGTTTTCAGATATTACTTCACCGCTGTCTGCTTTCATCAGCAGTGCATCTGGACTGTTAATATCATTGATCGTGATATCAATCTGCCTGCTGTTTACTTCGCTGGTTCCAGTCTCTACTGCATTTTCTACTTCTGAATTGGTTGAGTTGTTGCTTCCCGCGTGTCCGATCCGGGGAATAATTAATTCCATGCATACTACTGTAAACAGTAATACAGCTAATACGATCGCTATGGATGTCATAGCTGTTGCAATGCGTTGTTTTATTCGATTATTTCTTCTTGATTTCTTCAATATAATTCCTCCTCCACGCTCTTATCTGAATTTAATAGTATCAGATAACTCTTGATTGTTTCGCTAACATTTACAAAAGTTTTTCTTAATTATATCGAAAGAATTTATTATCACTGCTAAATATCAATGGTACAGTACACTAGTGCAACCCACATTAATTAACTATATGTTTCGCTTGTCTAAATTTCCACCTGCGGCGTTGTCGTCAATCGCCGTAGCCAACTGCTACGACTCATTCCTCCGCCTTGCAGGCTGAAAATTTAT
>Ga0153922_1000346_pt1 | contig 18856 bp, 18 predicted proteins | sample TSNJ006MetaG_FD_104723 | JGI IMG/M metagenome (GOLD analysis project Ga0153922, IMG submission 104723) | Attine ant fungus gardens microbial communities from New Jersey, USA - TSNJ006 MetaG | ecosystem: Host-associated > Fungi > Mycelium > Unclassified | place: USA: New Jersey, Brendon T. Byrne... | reverse complement strand
GATGAGTGCTCCGCCATTTGTGGAACAACTCTGCGAGAGATTACCCGAGTTATGGTTGGGAATGGCTGCAACAACCGCTAATTCGTCAACCATCAGGCATTGCCCATGCCGCTAACCGCGAGTAAGACACCGACTGCGCCGACGACAACGGCGAGGATGGCCTGGCGGCGGGTGCTTACCCAATCGTCCAGCCGCAGCACGACGGCTAGCGTCTTCGCCGGCGTTGCGAGATAGCTGATGAGTGGGATCTCAACGACCGTAAACGCCACAAGGGTGAACATGAGGGCCGCGCTGACTTGCGCTGCGGCAGCTGCTCGCGACGTCAGAATCGCGATGATCGCCGTCAGATACTCGACGGGCGGCGTCGCCAATGCGACGCCGGCGACAAACGCCACCACCAGTGATCCGCCTTCAAGCTGGCCGCGGATCGCCAGTCGGCTGGATCTCGTCGTTGTGTTCGGCTCCAGCACCAGGACCGAGGATTGACCGCGGATCACGGGCACGGGCGCGCGCTGGCGCGCCAAGAAGCGCGCCGCGATCAGCGCAGCGATCACCATCGCGAGCACACCGATCGCGACCTGTATGTGCGCGACAATCGGGCTGCTGACGGCGGAACCCACGTCTCGCATAACAGAAAACATGAGATCGCGTAGAAGAAGCAGCACAACCAACGCAGCGCCGATGCCCGCTGTTATGCCGCCGAGCCAGAAGACAAGCAGATTGCGCATGGGCCGTGGCCGCGAAATCAGGAGCGCCACGATCCCGATCCGAACCGGGTCCATGGCCGCTACAATTGCCAGCACGAGAACTGCGCTAGACATAGCCGACACCTACTCCCCAACGGATGTCGCTGTGTTAACACAAAATTGGTGCAGCAGCTGGTGAGAAGCCATTCTGTCCCCTTGGTCCACGTGACGCTCAGCGCGAGTAGGACCGCTCGTGGCGCGGCGCGGCTGATCGAAGCGGGGGTTCGCTCATCGGGAGCCGTCGGTGCAGCCGCGCAAGCGGTCTGGCTGACCACCAGTTGAACCGGCCCATGACATGCATGAACGCCGGAACGAGCAGCATGCGCACCAGCGTTGCGTCTCCCAGCACTGCCAGCGACAACCCGAGACCGAACATGCGCATGAACGACACCTGGGCGGCGATCATGGCGGCGAACGAGATTGACATGATCAGTGCGGCGGCGGTGATCACCCGGCCGGTGTGGGCGACCCCGAGCGCGACGCTTTCGTCGTTGGCGGCCGCCGTGCGGTTGGATGCCAGCCAATATTCGTGGATCCGCGATACCAGGATTACCTCGTAGTCCATCGACAACCCGAACGCGATGCAGAACAGCAGCGCGGGCATGGTGACCACGAGCGTGCCGGTCGCGGTGGTACCCAATGCGCCGAGGTGCCCGTCCTGGAAGATCCACACCAGTGCGCCGAAAGCGGCGGTCAACGATAAGACGCTGAGCGCCAGCGCCTTCAGCGGCAACACCACGCTCCCGGACAGCAGGAACAACAGCAAGAACGTGATCGCGGCAATGATCGCGAGAACGATGGGCAGCCGCGAGGTGACGGCGTGGGCGGTGTCGCGGTTGATCGCGGCGCTACCCGTCAGAAGCGGGTGCTGGCCTGCGGGACCGGGCACGGCCTGCAACCCGTCGAGCTGCGTCTGGGAGGCCTGTGAGTACAGCGGTGCTCTGCTCGTGACGGTCAGAAAGGCACTGCCGTCCTTGACCGCGGTTGCGGCCCTGGGCGGTCCGACACGCGCACCGGCGACGAACGTGCCAACAGGTGCGGACACCGCCTCCACATCGGCCACCTGGGAGAGTTGGGCTGCGTAGCTACCCAGGTCCGCTGGCGTGATCCCGGCTGCATCCGGGATGACGACGGTCACGTTCGTTGCCAGGTTGTCCGCGAAGCCGGTGCGCAGCTCATCGCCGACCTGGCGCGACGAGGACGACATCGGCAACACGCGATCGTCGGGCAGGCCCCATTTGGCGCCCAAGAACGGTATCCCAAGTGTGCTCAGCAGCGCGATGACCCCGAGCAGGATCGGAATGGCCCGGCGCATCGCGAATTGGGCTAAACGGTAGAAAAATGTCTGCTCGACCGGGCGGTGGGCGGGTTCCGGGCGCCGCAACAGAAGCCGCACCAGTCGGCGCACGTCCAAGGAGTCCAAGCGTTGGCCCAGCAGCGCGATGGCCGCCGGCGTCACCACGATCGCGGCGACGGCCACGAACGCCACCGTTGCGATCCCGGCGTAGGCGAACGACTTGAGGAAGTACATCGGGAACAGCCCCATCGCCGACATCGACAGCGCGACCGTCGCCGCCGAGAACAGAACGGTGCGCCCGGCGGTGCGCATAGCGTGGATGAGGGCCTCGTCGCGCCCGGCGCCCTTGGCAAGCTCGTCACGGAACCGGCTGACGATCAGCAGGGTGTAGTCGATCGCCAACGCCATGCCCACCGCGACGCACAGATTCATCGCGAAGATCGACACATTGGTCGTAAACGTGAGCGCGCGCAGCATGGCCATCGAACCGAAGATCGCGAAGCCGCCGACCGCCAACGGCAGCGCCGCGGCGAGCAGCCCGCCGAACACCCACACCAGCACCACGAAGCTCAACGGGATCGCGATGAATTCCATGACCTTCAAATCTTTTTGGGTCTGGAGGTTGATCTGGGTGCCGGTCATCGCCTCGCCCCCGGCGCGCACCGTCACACCGTCACGGTCGTGCACCAATTGGTCACTCAGCGTCTCGGCATGCTTCTGCGCGTCGTTCTGACCGCCGACGACGCCCGCGACGATCAATCCGGTGTTGCCGTCCTTGCTGACCAGCGACCGCGACGCGGAGGGGGGTGCGGTCCAGGGCGAGGTCACCTGTGCCACAAAGGGCGAGCCCTGAAGCCGACCCACGATGTCGGTGCCGACCGCCCGGGCGGCACTGCTCTGCGCGCCGTCGGGGGAGCTGACGGTGATCAGCAGCTGCTGGTCACCCTGATCGAACTTGCCGGCCAACAGCTGGGTGGCCTGCGCGGACTGGGAGGACGGATCCTCGAATCCGCCCGCCGACAGGCTCTTTGCCACCGGCAGGCCGAACACCGCCGCACCGACGACGATAAACAGCGCGACCGCGATGATGCGCCGCGGCGCACGAATGGCCAGCCGAGCAATGCTCTCTAACACGTTTCCTCCGTTCGGATCCCGCGACCTGTGCTTCCAGACAAATCAGTGCTTCTGGTTCAGAACCGAAGGACCGCCCCCTCGATGGTCAGCCCCGGCCCGAACGTCAACAGCACCCCGTGGTCTCCGCGGCGGGGCTTGTCGACGCGCAGAATGTTTTCGAGCACCAGCAGCACCGTGGCGGAGGCGCAGTTGCCGGCGCTGGCCAGCACGTCCCAGCTGGCGCGCAGTTGCGCCGGCCCCAACGCCAACTGTTTTCCCAGCACCCGCAGGATCTTCGGGCCACCCGGGTGAATTCCCCAGTGAGTGACATCGCGAGGCGATAGTCCCAGCGGTTGCAGGAGCTTTTCAAGAAAGCCGTCGATATTCTCCTGAAGCACCGCCGGTACGCCCGCGGCCAGCGTCATCCAAAACGACTGGTTGCCGACGTTGAGACTCATCATGGTGTGCTGGTCATAGAGCTGCTCGGTGTGGGTGCGCAGGAACTGGATCCCCCTGCCCTCGGGCGCCGACCCAATCAGCATCGACACGCTAGCATCGCCGAACAGCGCCTGGGTGATCAGCGATTCCATCGGATCTTCGCCGGGCATCGGACTGTTGCGGACGTGGGCCGAACTGAGCTCGGTGCAGTTGCAGATCACCAGCTCTTCGGGCCGGACGGCCACGCTGTCCATGGCGACCTTGATCACGTTGAGTGCCGCATAGCAGCCCATGTGGCCGATGAAGGTGCGCCGCAGATCCGAGCGCAGGCCCAGCTCTTTGGCAAGGAGCAGATCGGGCCCCGGATTGACGTAGCCCGTCGAGCAGGCCATCACGAAGCTGCCGATGCGACCCTTGTCGATACCGTTGATCGCCCGGTTGATGGAACGGGAGGCCACGTCGATGACCGCCTCGGCATGCGCGGCCATCCGGTCGCCGGTAAGCATCGCACAGACTTGCGGCAGCATATCGGGGTCCCACATGATGTGGCGCTTCTGCACGGCCGTCGACTGAATGATGCGCTGCGCGAATGGAACCTGCGGGGACATGTGCTTAAACAAGCGCTCCCAGCTCTCCTGCATCGTGACCTCAAAGGGCGGATGCGCCGACGAGAGTCCCAAAAGGGTAGGCCGCAACCGCACCGGGCTGGCCGTCAGCTGCCCCGGCCAGGGTGCGCCCCCAGAGGGGGCGTCAATGGTGGTGTCTGTCAAATACATGGCTGTCGTTCCCTATCGCTCCGTGGTAACCGGCGGCGTGTTGGCCGCCCGCCGTGCCAACCTCGCGCGCGCGTGGCGCAGTTCTCCGTGGGCCGCCTCGACCAGCAGCCTCGCCGCGGAGACCTTCTTGGGAGGCGACAGCGTGCCTGACAGCCACTGGGTGCGCGCCTCGCGCCGTCGAAGCTTTCCGCTGCTCGTGCGCGGCAGCGTGCCCGGTGCCAGCAACGCCACCTGCGCAGGCCGGATCCGGGTGCGCTCCTGCACTCGCGACGCCACCTCATCTGCCAGGGTCGAGGGGGCGTCAACAGTGGTCTCGACGAGCATGGCCAGCGCCTCGTCATCCTGGCCGGCGGGGACGAATCCCACGGCGACTGCGCATCCGATACGCACCCCGGGCAGCCCATCCAGCGATGCCTCGAACTCCTCAGGCGCGTGGTTGGCGCCGCGCACAACGACGATGTCCTTGTGCCGTCCACACACATAGAGCTCGCCGTAGTGGGTGAACCCGAGGTCGCCCGAGTCCAGCCAACCGTCGTGGAGCGCCTGATCGGTCAGGTCGGTCCGGCCGAAGTAGCCCACCATCACGCTGGGCCCCCGAACGAAGACGTGACCGACGCGGCCGGGGGGCAGCCTCACCCCGGCCGCGTCGACGATCTCAACCTCCACACCGGCCACCGGGCGGCCGACGCTGACCAGCTCTTTGCTTCCCGGCACCACGACGCCTTCGGAAGCCAATTTGTTGGCGTCCACGCCAAGCGTGCGAAACGAGGTGCCGGCCGGCTTGAACGTCACGCCCAAAGAGGCCTCGGCCATCCCGTAGCACGGTGTGAGCGCCGACCCGCGCAGTCCCCAGCGCGCGAATCGCTCATTGAATCGCCGCTGCACCCCGGCGCTGACCGCCTCGGCTCCATTCAGCGAGACCCTCCATGAGGACAGGTCGACGCCCTCGAGTTCCTCGTCGCGGATACGGTTGAGGCACAGGCCGAAAGCGAAGTTGGGCGCCGCCGTGACGGTGCCCCGGTGTCGCGAGATGGCGCGAAGCCACGCGGCCGGCACCGCGACGAACAGCTCAGGCGGAAGAAGGACCAGCGGACCCGCAACGTAGAACGCGGACAGCAGATTTCCGATCAAACCCATGTCGTGGTATAGCGGCAGCCACGTGACGCCGACCGGGTTGGGTGTTTCCGCGTCGATGAGGTAGCGCTCGATTGCGGCGAGATTCGACAGCAGATTTGCGTGGGTCAGGGCCACCGGCTTGGGATCGTGCGTCGTGCCCGACGAGAATTGGATCAAGGCCACATCGTCGACCTCGACCTCGACATCGACATCGCCCGAGTACGTGCCGCCCAGGCTGGAAGCGGTCAAACAGCCCAGGCGCGGAGCTGAGATGTCAACGGCGACACCGAGGAAGCGGCGGATGCGTTCGTCGGTTACCACCATGGCCGCATCCACCGCCTGGAGCATGGCCGCGGTCTTGCGGTGATACTCGTCGAGCCTGCCGAGCCGCACGGGCGGGTACAGCGGAACCGGGATGGCGCCCGCGCACAGCACGCCGAAGAAACACTCCACGAACTCCGGGCAGGTCGGCAGCACCAGCGCGACGCGGTCGCCTTTGCGCACCCCACGACTGCGCAGATCCGCGGCGATCGACAGCGCCTGCTCCCGGATGCGAGCCATCGGGACTTCCAGGTCTTGCTCTTTGCGGTCGACGAAGAACAGGCTCACGTCAGTCTGTGCGGCCGCCGCGAGCATGTCGTTGAGCGTCTTGTGCTTTGGCTGGATCGCGGGTGCGCCTTTCACGGTTGCTCCCGAATGCGGCGGAGCACTAAAGCTGCCAGATCGCCAACGGTCCGCAGATTGTCCGCGTCCTCGTCGTCCAACACGATGCCGTAGCGCTCCTCAATCTTGAAGACCAGCGACATGACTTTAAGCGAATCCAGGCCCCAACTCTGCAGGGTCGCATCGGCGGTGACATCCACACTTACCACTTCCGCTACGACGAGGTCGATAATCTCCTGAGTCACAGCCTCAAGGGTTACGGCGTTTCTTGTCGACATGTCGTAAAGTGTTACCTATCAGCCGTTCTGTGTCGCCAACACTGGCAACCATATTCGTTGGGTGCTAGCACTACCTGCCAGCTCCCACACGTTCCGTGAAAGCCGTTGTACCAGAACGCACTTCGGTCGCCATTGGGTGATGGTCGGAGATAATCGTCGATGTGATTGGATAGCTCGCCGGCAGAGGATGTCATTACAGCTGCGCTCACGCATCGATCGCACGACGAGACGTCAAGTCGCGCTGGGTGACCCGGCGACCCGCAAGTGCCCTGTGTCAGGGCGAAAGGTAGGCGATCATCGCCGCCCACGGCCGCCCGCATTTCCGCCGTAGTGACCCGATATCCATTGCACCACTTGTGAAACCACGCCGGGCTTTGCCGCCGCATCACTTCATTGAGAGGGACGCCCTTGACCGCTACGACCCTGGGATGTCTTGCTGTCGTCTGATCACGCAGAGCGGCGTTCCTTGCCTGCCTCTTCCAAATGCGGCGCGCGCGGGACGACGCCGCTCGAGTGCAAGCCGTCAATCTCCTTTGCGTCGAACCCCAGTTCTGCTAACACCTCTTCGTTGTGTTCGCCGATTTTATTGGCCCGCTTGGCCGCGACTTTGGTGATACCATGCACCTGGATCGGGCTGCTGACAGTCAATTTCATCTTCTCTCCGGCGCCTTCGATCGGAACGACGATGTCATTCAACCGCAGCTGCGGATCGGCGACGGCTTCCTGCGGACCCCTCACGGCGCCGAACGTGACGTGGACGCCCTCGAAGACTTCGTGCCAATGCGTCATCGAATTCGCGCCGAAGATCTCATCGAGAATGGCGGTCAGCTGCGGCCTGTTCTGCTCCAGCTTTGCAGGCTCGGAGAACCGCGGATCAGTCAGGAGATCCTCACGGCCGATTGCTTTCGCCACGGCGGCGAACTTGTCCGGCGTGATGACAAGAAGGAACCAGGTGCCGTCCGAAGTGCGATACACATTCATGGCCGCATTGGCGGGATGCGTTCGGTCGTGCATCCCGAAGAATTTCGCCTCGCACAGCGCGGCCTGGATGAAAACACTTGCCGACCAGACACCTTCGGCGAGCAGCGACGTCGTGACATAGGAGCCTTTGCCGGTGCGCTCACGGCGATAGAGCGCCGTCACAATCGCGGCAAACAGGCCCGTCGCAGTGGCATTGTCACCGCTACCGCTCACCGGCCAGGTCGGCGGCGCGCCGGCGTCGCGCGTCATGGACAACAACCCGCTTCGCGCCCAGTAGGCCGTGATGTCGAACCCCGGAAGGTTGGCGTCGGGACCCTTTTCGCCAAAACCGGTGAGATCGGCATAGATCAGGCGCGGATTCCATTGCACGACATTGTCATATTCGAGCTTCAACTTCTTGCGAGCGGGATGCGGTGTGTTGACGATGAAGACGTCGGCCCACTTCACCAGCCGCTCGAGAACCTGCTGAGCTCCGGGAGATTTCAAATTGAGCGTGATGCCGCGCTTGTTGCGATTGGCCATGTGGAAGGGATAGGCGTCCTTCGATTGCGGCTGCGGCGGGAGCTTGTGCCCAATTCTCCACATGTCGCCGTTCGGCGGCTCCACTTTGACTACGTCGGCGCCAAAGTCGGACAAGATGACGGCGGCGGCGGGACCCGCGATGAAGCTCGCGAAATCGACCACCTTTAAACCGGAGAAGATGTTGTCGTTAGTCATAGGTAGTTCCTCTGCTCTCGTTGTTGTGGTGGTGGTTGACACAGGCTGGTGCCGTTAACACGGGGAGTTGTTGCGTTCGCGTTCGCCGCCGTATGAGTAAGAGCCGCAGATTTTTTCGACGACTTCGATAAGCTGTTCCTGCACTTGCGGATCCTCTGACGGCTCGCCCAGCAGCTTGGCCAGCGGCCCTGGGCGGGTTATCTCCGCCATCGATCAATTCCTTTCGACATGCTTGATCGCTCGTGGTTCCCAGATTCGCGCTCCACCATGGCGACGTCGTCATCGCTAGCGCCCAACCCCACTGCATATCGGCGTAGTAACACTGCTTGCCAGCCGGAATCTGTGGTGCCCCGCCGGCTGTAAAAGAGCAGGTGAGGCCAGTTGCAACCGGTGCAACCATGCCCGCCGAAGTCTTAAGGTGTAGTCATGATCGCTGCACGACACCCAGAGGGCTCAACCAGGTCGGCGCGGTCAGGCGCGGCCCGGCGCAATCAACGGCAGCGGCGGAGCCAGGCAGAAGAGGCGTTGCTGGACGCCGCCGCCCGGCTTTTCGCTCGCCGCGGCGTTGACCACACCTCCCTCGCCGACATCTCGCAGGAGGCCGGCTACAGCCCCCGCTTGATCACCCACCACTTCGGCTCGAAGGCTGCGCTGGTTGACCGCTTGCTCCGGCGCAACCTGCATGAGTTCCATTTCGTCGCCGCGGCCAGTGACGGTGGACACGAACTGGAAGCCTTGGTTGCTGTGGTCAAGGCCTATTTCGCCTGGATGACCCGAAACGAGGAGACGGCGCGCGCCTATTTCGTGCTCTGCAGCGCGGGGCTGACCGAGGACGGGGAATTGCGCCCGGCGTTCGTCAGCATCGATTCCACCTTTCGCACTGGCCTCCAGACCATCGTGCGGGCAGGCCAGCGCAGCGAGACAATCAGGTCCGACGTCGACGCCGAAGGGGTGGCCACCGCGCTGGTAGGGATCATGCGCGGAACCGGCAGTCAGTTCCTGGTCAATCCGGGCGCGGTCGACCTCGACACCGCGCAGGAGGTCTGCAAGCAGTTCATCTGGCACACGCTTGCCCCGCACCCGACGCCTTGATGGCGGGCCGTGAGGCGTTTAGCTCCTTGGGAATTTGGTCGCACAAACGGACTCTGTCCACTCGGCGCCATTATGGCGACGCGCACCTGCGGCCTGCACCATGTCGCGGACATACATCGGTAGCGTCAACCCGATCGCCGTGCCGACAACCACCAGCGTCGTGACCGCTCCGTTTGACACCGTCGCGGCCAACAAGTTCGGTGAAGCGGTGCCGGGCAACTGAATCAGACCGCTGAGCATGCGGAATACATAGGAGCCCGGCATGAACGCGCATCACCGCCGCTTCGCCACAGCGATCGGCTTGCCGGCCAGTATGAAAGAGACTGTCGGACGGGCGCACCGCGGATTGTCAAGAGGCCCTTTGCAACAGGCGGATCGGCGGTTACGCCGCCGCGGCCACCTCGTGTGCGGACAACGCAGCGGTTATGCACCCGACAACCTGGTGGCTTAGTAGCATCCCGAGATGGCCGACGCCGTTTACGGTGATGGTCTCTACCCGGGTGTGGCTGGGCACCGACCGCAGGCCGGGCACGATGATGTCGAGTGCCGCTGTCACGGCCAGCCACCGCACGCCGTCCGGCGCCGGCGTGGAGGCGAGGCGCTGCAACAGTGGCGAACCCGGCCGCAGCGCCCGGACGATCTCCAGGAACGGGAGCAGGCCCGCCCAGGGTGATCCGCCGAACGGCGAGCCCAGGGTGACGACCGTGTCGACGAGCCCGTCCAGTCCACCGTCAGCGATGGCCTGCGCGATGACGACCCCGCCCAGACTGTGTCCGACCAGATGCACCTTGTCTGCGCCGGTTCGAGACAACATCCTGGCCACTTCGGCGACAAGCTGGTCGGCGAGCTGCTCCACGGAGGTTCCGAGCGGTGCATAGGTTATCGCGTCGACGGTCAGGCCTCGGGCGCTTAGGGTTTGGGCGATCAACGACCAGCTTGACTTGGTGCCCCCGAGGCCGTGGACGAGCAGCACCGGGCGTGTCGTTGGTGCGGTGCGGCGGGCTTTCATGTGCGGGGAAAGACCGCTTGCGGACTCAACGCCACCGCCGACCAGGCGTAGCGGTGCCATTGCGGCTACCGACATCACCATCGCCACCTCGTTCGCGTGCACCATCGCGGCACCGGCCACCGTGTGCACCGCTTCGCGGGCGCCGCCAAGTACGCGCAGGGCCGCCGTCAGCGCCACGCGCCTGGGCGAACCGCAGACCTGTTCGCGCTGCTGCCTTCTCATCGGCTGCGGTGTGGACATCTCACACCCCCTTTGTGTGACCCGTACCGGTTTGAGCATGGGCGGTTGGCGGGTGGGCGTCTTCAACGCCAGCCACCATCTGATATAGGGGTCCGCAGGGGCCGCGCCCTACTTGGTAGCGGGAAGCCACATCCGGCTCCCTGGGTAGGCTTACGCCGACGGATTTACAGTCCGCGCGGTCGTGTCCCGATGTGTTGCCCGTTGTCGCAGCGAGGAACCCTGAGCTGGGACGACGGTCCCCTGAGGCGATGTCAGAACCGAGTCGTTTGTGCTGGTCAAGTTGGACGAGCTGGGCCAATCTTGACGGTCAAGAGCAACCCGGCGACCCTGCGCTGACGATCGGATGCATCAACGGTGGCGAAGCCATCACGTAGTGACGTCGAAGACGCCCTTTACTCAGCCGATCTGAAGTCAGACACCGCGCAGTGAGGTAGCACTTGATCAGGCGGCGTCGGGACTGCTGGGATTGTGGTGGTCGGCAGCAGAACGATGATGTCGGCGACAACTAGCTTGTCGTTATCGACAACGATTGTCCGAGGCCGGCTCAACAGGTTTCCGTTGGGGGAGGGGGTGGGCGCTGATGGTTACTCGCTTGTCGGCGGCCGATGCGGTGTTGCTGCACACGCAGACTTCGACGACACCGGCGCACACCGTCGCGCTGACCGTCCTCGAGGCGTCCGATCGGCTCAGCCACGATCGGCTACACCAGGCGGTCGCCTCGTCGCTACCGGCGTTGGCGCGCTTCCGCAGCCGGCTGGTAGGCAAGCCACTTGGTATGGGCCAGCCCGTGTGGGCCGAGATCGACGACTACGACCCAACCCCCCAGATCCATCACGCAACGGTGACCGCTCCCGGCGGCCGGCGCGAGTTTGCCGACCTGATCGCGCAGCTGACCACCGGACTACGGGATCGCCAGCTGTGGGAAGCGTGGAGCATCGACGGTCTGGCGGGCGGCCGGTGGGCGTTGGCGGTGAAGATGTCACCAGCCCTCTGCGACGGGGGCGCCGGACCCGCGTCCATGTGGCAGCGCCTCTTGACTACCGGTCCGCACGACGACCCGGCCAACAATCTGCCGACCGAGCGGAGCCTTGGCACGCCCTCACTCGTCGACCTCGTCACCGATACGATGAGCGAGCTCATCGAGAACAACGTCACCGGCGCTTGGCTGCTCGCCGAGGCCGTGACCGGTGTGCTACGGGCCGTGCGCGGTCGGCTGCGCGCCACGAGCGTACCCGAACCCATGCCGCCGACTGCGTCGATGAGCGGTCCAGTGCCGCACACCGTGTTCAACGCGCCGCTGACCCAACGGCGGGCGGTGGCTTTCGCGTCGATCCCGCTGACCGACTTGAAGACAGTCAACAACGCGTTCGGGGGCAGCATCACCAACGTTTTCCTCGCCGCCTGCACGCTGTCCCTCCGCGCCTGGCTGCAGCGCCACGACACCGTGCCCGACGAGCCGCTGGTGATGCAGATGCCGCTCGCGCCGCCAGAGGCCGATCCCACCGCTATTGGCAATCCGTTGCCCGTTGGGCGGATTCGCCTCCCGGTGCAGCTCGACGACCCCGTGCTGATCCTGACCAACTTGCATACCGCCACCGAGAGGTTGAACACCGTCCGCGAGTGTGACGCCGAGAAGGGCTATGTAACAGTTAATTTCGAGAGAGTCGCCTCGGTGATTCCGCCGAGCGCCACCCACGCAGCATCGCAGCTCTACACGCGACTGGGCCTGGCGCCGATCTGCCACGGCAGTGTTTCGTATATCGCCGGGAAGCCAGTGCCGGCGTACTGTGCGGGGGCCAAGGTCGTCGGTATGCACATCGTGGCGCCGCTACAAGCTGGCTGCGGGTTGACCATTGCGCTAACCTCGCACGGCGACGCGCTGGATCTGAGCGTGTGCGTGTGCCCCGACAACGTGCCCGCGGCCGACGACATCGCCAACGGCATCGCAGAGTCGATCGACATCCTGGTGGCGGCCGCACGGAAATCGCCTCGCGGCCAGGGCCGTTCAGTCGTCACGAAGATGACGCCAAACAGCACTAAGCGTTCGCATGGCCGGCGTTACTAGCAGCGTTGCGCCCGTTGCGCGCCGGTCAATATTTCGGCTCCGCTCGTATCGGTGGGTGAGCAACCGCGAGCGCCCGCCAGCGCTGCCACGTTCGCAAAACCGCCCCGACAAGAGGATGGTGGAGGTATGACGCCGCCACCACGACATCAGGGCAGGGACGCTGATGCCCGACCTCCGGTTGGCTAAATGTGACGCTCAACGAACAGCTCCGCGAGGCCGTCGACCGCCGGCGCGGCACAGATGCCGCTGACCGTCTGTGCGAGGCCTGTGTGATGTTGTTCGACATTGATGCGGCGGCGATTTCTCTCGTTTTCGAAGGCGCCGCCAGCGGGACGCTGGGATCGAGCGGCGCGTCCGCGCGCATCTACGACGAACTCCAATTCACCCTCGGCGAAGGACCCTGCCTCGACGCGGTCGCCTCGCGGGCCCCCATCCTGGTATCCGACCTCGCCAACCCAGACGACAATCGCTGGCCCGTCTACGGCCCCGCCATGCTCGACCTGAAAGTCCGCGGTATCTTTGCGGTTCCGGTCGTCCTAGCGGGCGAACATGTCGGCGCCCTCGACCTGTTCCGCGCGCGACCCGGTGTCCTCGGGGGCGAGGAAATCGCCGGTGCCGTCCTCGCCGCCGAGCTGGCCAACATACCGCTCCTGGACCTCATGGCCGCCGATCTGCAAGCCGCCGTCAACGACCCCAATAGCGACGCCTGGGCCGAGCTCAGCACACTGTCCCGGGCAGAAGTCAGCCAGGCAACGGGCATGCTTGTCGCTCAACTCGACGTCGAACCCGCCGCGGCCCTCGTGAGACTTCGCGCCCACGCCTACGCCACCGGCCGCAGCGCCACCGACGTGGCCCGCGACATCCTCGACCGCCGACTCAGGCTGGAGGCCGACTGATGTGCGCGCCCCACTCAAGTCGCAGGTACAGCTCGAATGGAGGGCAACGTGACTGATACCCCTCGTGAGGCCCTCGTGCTCGACGCGGTCGTGTCGCTTGTCGACAGCCTCCTTAACGACTTCGACGTCGTCGACCTGCTCACCGAGCTCACCGAGCGCTGTGCCGACCTGCTCGACGTCGCCGCCGCCGGTTTCCTTCTCGCCGACCCGCTCAACCAGCTCCGCCTCCTGGCCGCGACTTCAGAGCAGGCCCGCGAACTGGAGCTCTTCCAAATACAGGCCGACGAAGGACCCTGCGTCGACTGCTACACCACAGGCCAACCGGTCTCCGTCGCCGACCTCAAAGCCGCAACCGAACGATGGCCCCGTTTCGTGCCCGCTGCACTCGACGCGGGCTTCGCCTCTGTGCACGCCGTCCCGATGCGCGCCGCCGGCATCGTGCTCGGTGCCCTCGGCCTGTTCGGCACAAGACCGGGCGAGCTCAACAAGGCCGATATTCTTCTCGGGCAGACCCTGGCCCACATCGCGTGCGTCGCGATCCTGCAGGAACACGCCCCCACACCCTCGACCGTGATGCCGCAGCTGCGCTCTGCGCTGGCCAGGCGCGTCGTCGTCGAGCAGGCGAAGGGCTTCCTCAGAGAAAGCCTCGGCGTTTCCGTCGAGGAGGCATTCCGCATGCTCCGCGGCTACGCGCGCGCCCACGGCGAACACCTCACCGATTTGGCCCGCCAGCTGATGACCGAACGCAGTTCTCGCTCAACACTTCTCGCGGCTATGTCGGAGTTGACGACTCCGCAATAGCCGAATCGACGTCGGCAGCGCGAGCTGTGCGCAAGCGTTGCAGCACGCTTTCAACGCGCGCGGCGCGCACAAAGGTTTCGGCGGTTCGAAATGTTTCGCTATCCACTTCGTGGGGCGCAATGAAAAGTGCAGGGCGCGCCAAGCGCCGCCCGCATGCCGCATTGTTCATGGTGCTGGCGCCGAAACAACAGCGCGGCTAAGGAAAAAGGCGGACAGACCCGTGCGATCCATCGATGATCCCTTCACTTCGAGGCTGACCCGGCACAGGAAATGTGGGGATCGTTACACGAAACGGTTCAACTTGTAACGCTACAGCCTCGCCGCCTGGATGTGGAGGACGCCGCTATTGCGCAGCGCTAGCGATCGTCGGACGCCTCAACCCAGAAGCCACTGATTGACGGAAATCTATTGCAGGAAAACGTAATTACTTTGCATGCCAACGTGACCGCCGCGACACTGTTGGCCGTGCTAGTCTGAGAGTCCGGATGTTTTTCGTACGTTCGGTCTGAATGAGAGAAGTTGAGAAGTATGGCACAGGGAACTGTGAAATGGTTTAACAGCGACAAGGGCTTCGGGTTCATCACTCCCGACGGCGGCACAGCTGATGTGTTCGTTCACTACAGTGAGATCAGCGGGAGCGGCCATCGATCGCTTGAGGAAAACCAGCGAGTTCAGTTCGAGATCCAACAGGGCGCCAAGGGGCCTCAGGCCGTCGGGGTGACCGCCGTCTAGACAAGGTCTCCATCATATGGGCTGGTGGGAATCGTCCCACCGGCCCACAACTCGTTTCAGCCCCTCACGGCTCCCGATGTCGCGCATTCGCGCGCCGCACCGCCTCCTCCACCAGCCGCTCTGCGACGATACGCAGCTTGACGTTCTCGTGCTGGCTGATCTGAACGAGCCGGTTGAAGGCCTCCTCTGCGCTGCCGCCCGACCGGCTACGCATGATGCCGATCGCCTGATCGATAACCGCCCGGCTGGTGAGCGCCTGCTGCAACTGCGCGGCCTGCTGGTGGGCTCGACTCAACAGCTGCGCGTTGAACACCGATATCGCCGCCGGCCCGGCGAACTGCGAACCCACTTGCACCGCGTGCTCGCCGAACGAGTCACGGCTGTTGGCGTAGGAGTTGATGGCGCCGATCACCTGATCGCCGACGACCAGCGGCAGCGCCAACGCCGAATGCACACCCATCCGGGCGACTCGACCGCCGAAGCGGGGCCAGCGGCTATCACTTCCCAGCGATCCGCTGACCGTCGGCCGCCCAGACAGCATGCATGTGATGCACGGCCCCTCGCTGAGGTTCTCGTACTGGACGGCGTCGATCTCGCGGACAAATTCCGCCCTCGTGGACCATGTTTGGATGCGAGCTATGCCCTCGTGAGTGTCGACCAACGCGACACCAGCACCGTCGACTCCTGGAATGGCTCGGGCCGCGAACTCCGCGACCTCGCCGAGCAGGTCAAGCACCCCGCGCGCGCCGGCCATGATCCCCGCCACTCCGCTGAGCCCGGCATACAGATCGACCTCGTCCGCTTCCTGCTGCGCGGGCGACGGATCGGGCCCCAAAGGCGCTGGGCGACCGGGCTGCGAATCGTAATCGGCCATGCTCAGGGCAAATTTACCCGCAAGTGGGCACAGCAGCACCGAATTAGTTGACCAGCGCCAACGCAAAGGCCCGTCGCAGCTTTCCCGACGGCGTCTTCGGAATCACGCCCGGCGCGTGCACCACCACGTTGCTTGGCCGGACGTCAACCTCGACGACGACCTCGTGCGCCACCTGATGCTCGATGCGGCGCACCTCGGCCTCGTCCTGCCACGCCGCGGACTCCACCGCGACTGCGAACGTCTCCCTGGACAGTCCGGCGTCCAGGCGCACCGCCACCGCACAGCCTGATCGAACCCCGACACCGCCGGCCGGCAGCAGGCTGCCATCTTCGTCGACGACGCGCGCCCCCATTCCCGTCAGCAGCCGTCCGAGCGTGGCCAGCCGCCGGGTCTTGCCCCTGGTCGCCGGTACGCCCGGGGCAGCACCGCGACCAGGTCCGCATCGACTTCGTCGACGCCCAGGCCGACCCCGCACTCGGTGAACGACACCCCATCGTCGTCTCGGCCATGCCGTAGGCCGGCAGGGCTGTCGGCCCACATCGGGGACCCGAGCCCCTTCGGCGGGGACGTCGGATCGCCGCCGTGACGTTTCCGGAAGGGTGGGGAGCCAACCGCGAATGACGGTACTGGAGACGAGCGTCCACTCGACCGCCGCGTAAGCGCAGCGGGCTTGAATATTCATCAGCGTTGAAAAGCCGGCTGTTCCAACGAAATCCACGCTTTTCAGGTCAAGTATCAGGCGTCGGGAATTCGCGGCATGCCGAAACACGTAGTCGGCAAGCTCTGCAGAGTTTGACGCATCAACCGCGCCTGCGGCGCTGATACGCACGACTGCCGCACTCAACCAATTAGTGGATAGAGATAGCTGATCCGCGACGACGGGATCGGTGGAGCCGACTATCGCAGAGTCGGTCGATATCCTGGTGGCGGCACAGAAATCCCCTCGCGGCCATGGCCGTTCAGTGGTCACGGAGATGACCTCACACGCTAGTAAGCATTCACGCGGCACGCGTTACTAGCAGTGCTGCACGCCTTTGCCGGCCTTGAGTAGGCTCTCGACTGTCGTGGCGTCGTCCGGGGCCGCCGCAGCCATCATGGCGTGGTGTGCGTCGTCGGGGTCGGTGTACCACGGGACGACCAAGAGGACGATCTTGTTGCGGTTGCCTCCGAGCACCTCGATGGTGTTGACCGGCTGCCGGTTGTATCCGGCGAGTCGCACCACGCGCCCGTCGGTTGGCAGTTTCTTCGGGGCCTGCACCCATTCGGCGAGGTTGTAAATCACGCGATCGATCGGGCCAAGTCGTACCGACAGCACCGCCAGCAGATCTGGCAGCTCAGCCGGAAGATCGTCGCTGTGCGGCCACCACGCCCCGTCGACATACCCTGAAATGGGCGCCTTGGGCTTCAACCGCAGGCGCGGTGTGTTCTCGGGCGGTGTGGGCTTTCGACCGACGGCGTTTCGGCCGCGTTGTAGCGTCATGCGACGCTCCCGTCCTGGCCGCGAACCGGCCCAATCATTCGAATCGGCGATGACACAATCTCGAAACGGTCGCGTGCGAAGTACCACCGATGCCGTTGATCCTACTCGCTCGTCGTCAGAAAGACGCAATCTCAGGGCGCCAACGCCCACCACATCGGAATACCGTGTCGCGCGTCGCTTTTGGTTCTAAATGCGGCCAGCGAAGTGCCTCAGCGCCGCTTCGCCTTCAGCACGTCGACAGCGGGGGTTGCTTGTTCGGCTTGCGCGCGCTTCTCGGCGCGTTTCTGTTTGAGGCTCCTACTGGACTTCTTGCTCATAGATTGCCGAGGAGATTTATCAGACATCCCTGACCCCTTCATATGGGGCCTGGTTGGTCCCGGTTCACCGATCGTACGCCTCCCTGCGGCGCCATTGGCTGTGCCTACACGAGTGTTGCGCACGCTGGGTGTACCGTCGAAGCTGAACCGTTTCGTAATCAATGGTGATCCTCGGGTGTGACACCGGCCGGAAATGATCAACCGCTATCCGATTCGTTTCTCGATCCCCACCGGTGTGCGGGGTCAGCTCGAAGTGAAGGAATGTCCATGGATCACAGGCATTCGTGCACCCATTGCTGTCGCACGACACGGATCTCGTTGACCGGGGCCTGCGCCGAGGCCCAAGGAGACTTTGGTATTTCTAGCTCTGCCGCGCCTCCCGCTCCGGGCCCGACAACACAAGCACCATGAACACTGCGGCGCGTGGTCGGCGCTTGGCCAGCCCGGTCCGGCTTACCTTGGCGTTTGACCTCGGCGGGGATCTCGACGGGGCGTGGTGGCCGCACACGGCATCGGTAGCGCGCGAGCTTCCGGAGCTGACCGACGCCCTCTTCAGACGATTAGGTCGAATCATCGATATCAGCGTCAACTGGTCGTCGCTGGCGGGCTCGCCTGATCACGACTCGCTGCATCGTCCGAACACAGCGGATCCCGGCCAGATGATCAGCCGCCAACGGCTCATGACGATCACGGGCAGTGAGGCGCCGGCGACGCTCCTGCTGGTACCAAGCCTAACCTCTAGCGTCCTGGCCGCACTGGTGTTGCGCCAAGCCGCCGGTCTTCCGATCACCGCCGCGGAACGGAATACGCAAGCATTCCAGACCGCCGACGATATCGTGCGCGCTGCGCGTGCGGAAAGCGCGCGGTGCGCGCGACGCCTGCAAGAGTTGGACCCGCACTCGCTGGCATCGCAGATTCAGCCATGACGGTTTGACATCAAAATTTGCCAACGCTTTTCGGCTCCTCTCGCATAACGCCAGCGAGTCCTTGCATACATATCAACCATCCCGACCGGTGCGGCCGTCGGGCTGTCGCGATCAGCGATGCCACCGACGAGGACCTTAGCCTCAATCCGTGGACGGGCTGGCGATGTGATCGGCGCGTGAACAGCGAAAATGCCTTCTGAACTGGGACAATACGAGTGCTGATGTCGCATTTGTCCAGAGTTCTGGAAGGCATTTCCGGTGCACTCATCGTATACGTTCACAGTCGGGTCAGCGGTATT
>Ga0153922_1000345_pt1 | contig 18866 bp, 18 predicted proteins | sample TSNJ006MetaG_FD_104723 | JGI IMG/M metagenome (GOLD analysis project Ga0153922, IMG submission 104723) | Attine ant fungus gardens microbial communities from New Jersey, USA - TSNJ006 MetaG | ecosystem: Host-associated > Fungi > Mycelium > Unclassified | place: USA: New Jersey, Brendon T. Byrne... | reverse complement strand
TTGGAAGATGACAGAAATACAGACGTCTATACGATTCAAGAGTAAGTCAACATCTCACTTGGCCGACGTTTCGCATTGCTCAGCATTTGTAGTTCCTTTGCTTCCTGGCATACCACAACCAGGGAAAAATGCGCCTCCTAGTGTCTCCGATTTCCTCAGCCTCAAGACGATTCAAGTCTCAAACCAGCATAATCTCACCCTCTACGCTGAGGCTGATGTAATTAATCCATACCCAGAAAGTTTCAACTTCTCAATCCCTTCCCTCCCTTTCGTTGTCTCTCTGCCGAATAATCTCGATTCACCTCTGCCCGTTGCCAATGTCATCACCCACCCTTTTGTATCGACTCATCCAAACATTACCATTCAAGCTTCTGGAACAGTTTCAACACTACCTCGGTCTTCATTTGGTCTCCTCTCAACATTCCTCAATCGCTTCCTCAGCGGGAAACCAAACCAAATACTGATATCCACATCATTATTTTCAACAAATAATTCCTCGGAAATTCAGGTACCCGCGGAATTACCCGCGCCATCCCACCGCCCAAATCTTCTACAAAATGTGACGATTAAGGACATGAGCGTCCGGCCTTCTGGAACAACATTCGTTGCAAGTGGCATCGTGTTTGCGAAAGTTGTTCTCCCGAAGGGTATGAACATCGGGCTCGAGGTCTTCAGAGTTTTTCCAGATGTCCTAGTGTTCGATGGTGAGGCACCTGAAGGCGTGCCAGACTTATCAATGAGGCATGATACTATGAAGAAACATGTGCCTCCCCAGATGCCAAGTCTACCTTATCCGTTTCCTCCACGTGCCTTCGGCCGCATCAGACCTGATGATTGGTTACCATCGACTAGTGTACGACTAGAGAGTACTAGTGATGATGGCGAAGAGGAGATGGGAGCTGTGTATGCTGTTTCTGCTAAAGTTGTTGACGTCCCTCTTCAGATGTTATCCGGCAGACAGAAGGAGTTTAGCGATTTCGTGGGGAAAGTCATTTTTGGCTCTACGGGTGCTGTCGCAGGTATTGAAGGTTATGCTGCTGTAGCAGTTAGGGTGGATGGTTTACTACTTGATGGCCCTAAAGGTGGTAAAGAGAGTGGCGAGAAAGGGGTGATGTTGGAGCTGACAGGTCTACCAGTCCATGGCAATGTACGAGTCGGACTCTAAGGAGAAGTCTATTTTCCTGCCACTCTGGTTGCACTATCGTTCGTCGTGTTTCCTCTAGAATTTTCATGCTATGTGGAGTGTTTATTTACAGATAGGGTTTTGGTCTTGTTTAGTATCCCAAGAGTTTATAGCTACTCTAGGAGATCAATGTTTCTCTAACTCTAGAACGAAGTCGCGAGTATGTTGTCAATGAAATGGCCAACACAAATCACGAAGAACGGAAGAGGCGGCAGGTGTCACTCAATCTGGTGAATGTAAACCAGAAATATTCACTGATAGCAGGATAATAGCACAGGATGCCGATACAGAATATCAAAAACCATTGAAGGATGCTAGAGAGTACTCGATCTGGAAGTTTGCATTATTATGATCATTTCTACTCGATAAGCAAAGTCAAGAATCGTCAAGAATCAAGATGGGTTTCACAGTGGGGTGTGAAACTCGAATAATTCCGCCATACCCGGACAATTGACATGACTCGTGCTCAGAATTAGGATCATTATCTAGCTATCTGTTTCTCCAAAGCTTTACTATGAGCGAGAGCCACGTGTACCGTGTTATATTTTCAATAATCAAACTATTTCCGATCGCGAGTTACTAATTCCCCTTCGAATAGTCAAGGGTTTCTCCAGGAAAGAATAGCATCTCGTCAATGAAGATTTGTTTTCCTGGAGTCTGAAGCTTTTGGAGGATAGTGGATGGAAAGGGCTCGGTATCGGTGACCAACTTCTATCAATTTTGTGACTGGCAGCTTTCAATCCGCGGTGGCAACATCCCCATGACAGAACTTAGCTCATTCATCTTCTGTACCTCTTTCTAAAATCAAATTCTGAGTAGTCATGACTGTACTTAGGTAAATATCCCTGGCAAGCCATGTAGGACTGTGATTTTCTGGTGGTATATTACACTCGATACTTTTGCGGTAAACCCTAGGTACGTACCATGTGTCAAAAATACCAGCAGACAAAAGATAAATCTCGCTAAACCGGACAATCAGTAGTAAAGCTCGGCAGTTGCCAAGAGGTCATCTAGAAATGGCAATGGGCTTAATGCCCTTATATGTCTTAGGATGGACTTGACCTGATCTACTATCTCTCCACAGGTCACCCAGGCCACCATGTCCGACTCCCAATATCCTACCGGTTTCTCACTACCAGCGAGGAGTGCAGCCTTCCATCTAGTGTTGATAGAGACGTTTGGAGATGGTGAGCCACATATTATTATTTGATTGTTGTGGCTCTCTTTACTGAACAGGCCATAATCCCGGGTATATACACGGCTCTCTTCTTACTCACGATCCATAATATATGTACGTATCTGGCACTGTCGGAATGGAATTTTGGTCTCAACCCACATAGTCTTCGGGGAGAAGAGAAATCGTCTTGGATGGTCGGTTTCATTGGTTATTATCCCCCTGTATATGTTTGCCATAATCCATCTCGGCATACGCTGGTGGTGGACCTGGCATTCATTCGTAGTGAAGGCCGATACTTCTGATGATGCCCTTACGACCTATCTAGACAAACCTGAGTTCTTCAGTATACTTTCGGTCATCTCCGTATATTCGATGGGAGTAATTGCAGATTTTGTTACTGTAAGCAACTCGACCATAATTTCCCGATGGTGTATGAGATGAGGATTAGATCTGGAGGTGCTGGACGATTTGGAATCGTAACTGGAAAGTTGTATGTATTCCAGTCTTGTTCGTCGTCATCGGCATCGGTCCGTATTTCTACACAGACTCACAGTGTTGTTGATTTATTCGTCGCCGACAGCATTTTGTGTCATGGCTGCCGTCTTCCAAGTTCATCCATCAAGCCTTTCAATTGCAGCTATCAACAAATTTAGGAAATTCACTGCAGTCTACTTCAGTCTCTCTCTTGCAAGTACCGTCATCTCAACGTTCCTCATTGTGTATCGAATTATCACCATTGCTCGGGAGACAGATTTTTACTCTCAGAGTTCCTATCGCAAAATCATCGAAATTGTCGTCGAGTCGGCTGCCCTTTATTCTTTAATCCTCATCATCTACCTTCCCTTATTGGTTCGTGGTGGCGTCAAGGACCAATATGCACAGGCAGTTCTTACATGTACCATGGTGAGTTTCGATACTTGGCCCTAAATTAACAATATGGTCACCAAAAACTGATAGGGCATTGCTCCAACACTCATTTTCTATCGTATATCGGGTAGGGCCTCAAGAGACTCAACGATGAATGGATCTACCAATGGATTACTAAGCTTGTTGGTTGGAGTCCAGGGTACCACTGCGAACTCAGGAGGGTCAAGGATTGTCGATAATGGTGATGGTGTCGAGCTGGGTTTGAGAAGGACCAACAAACAAAAGTACGAGGCCTAATAGATTTGTTCAAGCTGTTTTGCTTGGCGATCGAGGAATCCCATTTAGTTTCTCATCCATCATCTCTGGTAATGCTAGCACTTACAAAGATCAAAGATGTAACAGATATCAAGTATCGTCCTGCTGCACAAGAATCTGATTCACATTTAAAATTGCATTGTCTTTGCCTACAACAGTAGTCTCTGTTGAGACCCGAGTAGGAGCAACTGGAACTTACCAGTTTCAGAATGTGGTATAATTTAGTAAGCAAGAAAATTGTCAATGGAATCAGAAGTGTTTGCGTTGATGATGCAGAGAACAGGCCCTAGGATTGTCATGTGTCTTCATCATGAGCCCAGACTCAACCATGGCAGGATTTCACAACGCAATCGACAACAAGGTCCTCCGTTCTATCCTAATGTCACGCTTCAGAGGCATACTCTAGATATGTTCCGAAGTGAGGTTTTATTTCAAGGTATTCGAGAACTTCTGGCCAATTGCGGATCCGAAGTGGAACTCTTCATGCTGTCGCTCGAGATGCCCTCTTGATCAATAAATATAGGCTAGACTGATAAATGAACAAAGGAAACTTGATCAAACGTACAAATCCAAGATCTGATTGTTGGCTCCGAATCGTTTCGATTTTTGTATTTCTATACCGTCCTTATCCGCGCCCTTATCTTGTTCAACATCAACATATTTAACTAAAAACTTACCTTGTGGGTAATAGGAAATCAATCCTACGCTTTCATTCACGGAACAAAAGTCGATCGGAAGCAGAGTTGACATCAAATCGACTACCCTCTAACAGCAACAGCAGCATAAAAAAGATGAGAGTAGTATACATCAACCAAAAAGATCAAGAAAAAAGATCATCAAAAATTTATACTCCACCCAACACCTATCATCCACTCAACATCCACTCAACGTTGCTCCCAAGGCTCGGTCCAACAACCGACCAATCACCTAGTCACCACCAAATTATCTCCAGACCTGCTGCATAAAATTACCTACTCGTCCCTCTCTCCTTCCCCTTTTTCTCATCAAAAAACGCAACCAACTGCCCAACCGCAACTTTCCCCCTTCCTCTCGTTCCTGCACCCGAGCCTTTCTGATCTTTCTCCCTCGCTTTTTCTGCATTCTCCTTTCTCAACAACAACGGATCAACAAACTTGCCGCTTCCCGTACCATTCCCATTATTGCTTCCTCCACCATAAGAACTCGTACTCGAGATACTAGAAACAGATGTACTACTGTTCAAACTATCCAAGGACCCAAATCGTTGATCTGTAGACTTGGATCTGGTACGAGGTTTGAGTGGCTGAATCGAGGCTTGAGGAGGTGGATTCAGAGTATGGTGGCTCGAGTGATGCTCAAAAGAAGACAAGGAAGACATCAGAGTTGACGAAGAACCGAATGTATACGTTGATTGAGGACGAGGACGAGAGCGTGATAGTCGAGAATTTGGATTCGTCGTCGTCGGGAGCGTATGAGTAGGCTGAGATTGCGATGTTGGTTTGTTCATTACTGGGAACGAAAACGGATCCGAATTATCATTGTTGCCGTTCTGCAAGGAATAGGTGCCAGAATTGACAAGACGTGGAGCAGCACTCTTTTCATCCTGGAATAGATCCCCTTCAGCTACGTCCTCGAATGCAGAACCAAGTAATCCATCCCCACTTCCACCATCGGCGGTGGCAGACGAACTGCTAGAGAACATAGCAGTCCCAATTGAAATCTGGCCCTTTCCAAACGGAATCGGTTGGATTCCCCTCTTAATATTTAAAGGTGTTGCATCAAGACCATGGTCCTGCCCAGGGGGCGACTGCGATCTTAGAGGTTCCCCAAGTGCAACTGTGTATCTTTTCCTCGGTGTCGGACTAACACTCGATTGTCTCTTCTGCTGTTGCTGACCCTTTGAAGATGAAGGGGACGGTGCATTGAGATTGTTAGGACTAGTTCCTCCCTTAGCAGATAAATTCATAGAAGAGGTACTTGGTGAACCAGGGTTCAGGCCGAGATTGAGATTTGGGTTAGAAGAATTAGGGGATACACTATGTTGGATTGAATTTAGATTTACAGCTGAGGTGGTGACGTTAGAGGATGTAGAAGAAGATGGAAGGGCCGAGAAAGATCTTCTAGTTTTGGAATTACCAGAGGCAGGAGGTGAACTGGGTGGTGAGAATGAAGTGTTTGGACTCGTATAATCCCCTGTAGGATAAGGCAATTTTGTCCCGGAACCCCTTGTCGAGGCCCCCCCAGCAGTATTAGCAGCCATAGGTGGACTAGTAGAATCTCTAGCAGTGGTGGAATTCAAACGTGAATGTGCTGGCAATGATGCTGTCATGGAGGCGGATGGAGTATGATGATAAGCACTAGCGACTGTCGAGGTTGTAGGAGGTGAAGAATCAGCGGCAGACGAATGCCTCGAGGGGCCCGAAGACAGATTATTCGGCGCGAAAGCTAACTTTGCCATTTCGCGACCGAGTTCACCTACACGTCCTTGAAGTTCTGATATCTCGTCACGAATATCGTTCAGGTTAGGATCGACAGTGGTTGGATCAGTAAGAGGTTTTTCTTTCTGTTCACGGTCCCTCTCTTTGTCGACGAGCCAACGCTCGACGTCGTTCATGCGTTCTTCTAGTGCGCGGACGTGACCAACGGTCCATTTTTCAAGTTTCTCAAAACGTTTGGCGATTGTGAGGACCGTTCCAGGGATGTCTAGTATTCCTTGTTCATTGAATGTCGCGTACAATGGAGGAGCTTCGCGTGAAGGTGAAACAGAGAGATTGTCGACGGAGCGCATGGGGGAGGGCGTCAAGTTTGGTGCCATATTAGACAAATTTGGTCGAGAGGGAGTAGGTGAAACTGGAGAGCTAAGGACAGGCTTTCGTTGAGGTGAAGGAGGAATATTGAGACTATGGAGCAAGGGATCGCTAAATTTTGCCTGTGGGTTAGCAGGCCATTCTCCTAGGGCCTTTTCCTTGCCTTTAGCGTTCTTTTTTTGCTCCTTTTCCCTTGCCCTAGCATCTTGTATAACCTGTTGAGCCGGTGTCAGAGAATCCTTTTCCTTCGTCGGAGTAAGCCGCTGCTTTGCAGCAGTCCACCAATTTAAACCGTCCTTCTCCTTTTGCGAAGATGCTGGAGATGAAGAATTGGACATACCTCCAGGAGGACGAGAAGGAGGTGGCGGCAGCGGATTGGAATCGTCCATCACGGCCAACACGCGTTCTTCAACGAGACGCCTTTGCTCGGCTTCCCTGGTGAGAATGAGTTCGGCCTCGCGACGACTACGGTCGCATTCACGTTGAGCCTCGGCCTCAAGCTCCTCATCTGTTGGGAGTGCTGATCGGGGCCTGTTGATCCCTTCGACGAAGGTTCCGACGCGTTGCGCCAAGTTGGCTGCAATCTGGGAGACAGAAGAGCCGGATGGTGAAGGGGAACGGTCATCCCAAGACGTGTGCACGCGCTCGCGCTTGCCATCGCCTGAATGAAACTCAGATTCGATATCGTGCGGGTCAATGCCAGTGCTCGTATCTGGGACAAAACCATTCCGTAAGGGTGAGGGTGGCCGAGAAAATTGTTGTGGACGACCGCCTTCGGGCTATTGTATCATCTTAGGTCAGAAATAGTAAGGCCTGATGACGAGATAAACGCACAATGCTAAGCGAAGTCTGTGAAGGTGAAGTCATGCGTCGGGGTCGGCCAGGAGACGATGGCGCCTGCAAGTTGCTTGAGCCCACAGACTGTGCAGATCTGTGTGCTGGAGACGTCGCCATCGTAGACGACGGCGAGCAGGCCAGGGACTTGGACTGCTGATGATACAAGAGTGTGATATTCTCACGGTCTGTTGATGCAAATGGGGAAAAGATATCAATCTGGCCCAAGTGGACATGGTTGCAAATACAAAGATAAATTCTGAGTAGGCTCTGAGCGGGCTCTCTGTGTCTCTGTCGCCAGTCCAACATCCAAGGCGTGAGACTAACCTGTGAATAAAATAATAAACGCGTTCTCGGTTTCCGGATCTAGATCATCTGAAATTTATTTATAAATTTCATCATCACTCCTGTGTTCCCCGTCAATAGGCGAGGCAGCGGCCACGGATGACGGGCACCGTTGGATTAGCCTGGTCGAGCCCCTTTTTGGGTTTTTGACATTTTTTTGACGGCGGTGAGTCGCTGGAAGCCGCTTTCAATAGAGCCTAGACCTGTGACAGGCTGGTTACCCGTCCCGTGGGGTCTACCTTAGGTCGAACGACTCTCTCCAACTCATCTGACCCATATCATCGCTTCCGGATCTACCCAACTCCTCTTGCTCAGCCTTCACCATGTTGTCTCGGACCCCATTCTACAGTACGCACCCTGTATATCATTGCCGCCTTATTCTAATTTCACTCAGGCCTCGCTCTTTTCACAGCAGTGCTACAAACATTCTTCGGCTTTTTGGCAAGTTTTATTAATGGAAAATCGTCATTGCTCTGTTCGTCCACTCCTCGTTTCTCTAAAGCTTCCCTCCTTTATCTCCGCTCATCCATTTTCCCTGTCAGACATTTTTGGGAAAGTTGCGGGAGCGGCCGCAATTGCTACGTGGTCGTGGATTGGTGTATTGTGAGTATTCTCTTGTTCCCTTCCAAAATTGTTCGATCATCAATCAGATTTCGGTACAACAATAAACCGCTTTCCACTCACCCGTTGACGAGATCCCTCGCTCATTTCACATCTTTCTCCGTTCTTGGCCTAGTGTGGTTCGGTAAGATCCTTCCATGTGAATAAAAATAAACGTCGTTCTGATCGTTTGTTTCTGATACAGCCATAGGTATCATGTTGGCAACTCAAGCCGTTGACGAGTGCAGATCAAAAACGTTCTGGTGTGCAATCTCGTCCTTTACAACCGCCCTCGCTTTCTTAACCGGCACCTTTTGTGGGTGCTTGATCTTCTCTTCTCTCCTTGTTCGCTTAAAAGGTTGTTCTTCGTTCTAGCTGGGATCGCAGCTCTCCTCATTTGGTCAGGTTCCAAGAAGACAGGTGCAGGGCTTTCAGTAAACGTGGCTCAAATCGATAGCCGAGTTGCCCTCGACTGCGATGCATACTGATGCATTGTGCAGTGCTTCTTGGCCTTACCTTTGACCTTACCTTTGAACATCATCTCCGATCAACAGGCAAACTTATGAACCATGGGCATCCACGATCAAACAGAACCAAAGCCTCACCTTGATAGAGTGTTCTTACATAATGGACTGTTTAATGATATTATATTCTCTTCAGATATTTGCAGTCCAAACCCATAATAATAGACTCGAGTCATACAGGACTTATCATCTGCGTTGTTTGCTTATCTCCTTGTCTGCACTCTCTTTCTGTTTTTTCTGTCGCTCCTTTTCTCCTTCAGCCTTGGCGAGTTCATGAGCTTTGTCATTCAAACCGAGACGATTTCTCGCGATCTAAAGGAAACAAAGGTAGGAATTAGCTTTTCAGGAGATCAGAGTTATCATGACGTACTTCTACAGCAAGAAACTTGAGATGTCGAAGTGATTCGCAGGGGATATCAATGAGATATAATTTAGTAGCTCAGTTTTTTCTTTTACTTTGGTAACATACCTGTGTCCGAGTGACTAGAATAAATCAGTAAAGGGACCTTAGACTAAAGCAAGGAGGAGGTAGAGAGAGTAGGGGACGATATGACAACAAAGATGAAAAAAATCATACCGAAGATGGTATTAGTCTCTCCATATTCGCCCCTTGCATCTGTCCTGATCAACGACCCAAAGTTGTAATCCTTGACCTTCGTCTCATAGCTGCACAACAAGATAGAATGTCGGAAGTAAATTAAAAAAAAACTTGAATAGACTAAAAAGGACCCCAGAAAAAAAGACTCTTACGGAGCAATAAATTCTCTCCAACGTTTTTTGCCTTGATTACTTTTCATCCAATCCTCGTCGAGCTTTGTAAGTTTCTCATATGGCTCCTCCGCAAGTTCAGGAAATGCTTTCATGGTATGCTCGAAGATCTCATCATCAATACTAGATAGGCGCAAATCGATCACGAGGTCAAGCCATAACGCTCAATTTCAGAAAACCTAACGTACTTGGTGAGCTTGAGCTGACGCGGTTGCACTTTCTCTATCAAATTCCAGTAGGTCTTTCACAGATATGACTCTCAGCGTCTGGAAAGAGAAAAATAGAAGTATACACACACCTGGGCATGTTCGACTGCCTTTACGGCAAATCTGAACGGAGCATTGATTTACTTCGTGATTCAAGTCTTTGTAGATGATGACCCACTGTTTCTCAATCTAGATACGAGGCGTGAGATTGCTATTCAATGAAAGCCATATTCAGAGCTTACTTCAATGGCATTTTGGGCAGTATTGGGGTCAAATTTCTGGGTCATGGTTACGGGGTAATATGACAAGGACGGACAGCAAAATGTGCGTGATTGAAAACGAACGACCCTGTGGCAGGCGTGTCCATGTGATGGGTAATCTATGGTACTCAATTGACCGAAAGGGGCAATTTGACACCACGTTTTACAAACAGATGACCTGTCGTTCATCTGTTTTGAAGTCTTGCATTAATTTTTAATTGTGCCGAGTGATACATTGATAAAAGATACCCTTTTTTTCATCAACCCAGTATAAATTGATTAATTTAGTTTAATATAATATACGTCAGGCCCTGGGGCATTATCATGACCGCTCTATACCATATTTCTTCAACTTCTCAAAATACTTTTGTACTCGACTTGCTACTTGTCTAGGTGTCCTCCTTCCGTCCATAGCGCGAGAAATTTTCTGCCAACTATACCCCGCAGTAGCACGTCAGGGAACCGTTAGTTCCTGGATGTCCAAAACTCACCGATACTTCTCGCCCTCTGGGATCTGCTCTAACAGTTGCTCGAGTAGATGCTGTTCGGAAACCGACCATGCCTGCTTGTATGTCTCGGATTTTGGTTTCCCAGACTCCTTCGCATGCTTTGGAGAAGGTTCTGTCATCAATACTTGTTCCAATTGTTCATAATTAGGAGACAGTAGCTTCGGTGGATCATCTTTTCGCGCTGTCTTGGGGAGCCGAGAATGCGGTAAGGGGTCCTCAATTGCATTCTGCTTCTTAATTGTTGGCTTTCGCGTTCGAGGAGATTTTGATGGCGCCTTCAGGAGCTGCAATCGCTGCGACGTGATGATAGATGTGTGATCAGTCGAGTGGTCTTGGTCCAGAGAGATATCAACGTCCACGCTCTCATCTTCAACGTCATGTCGCACAAATACAGCATTAGAGCCTTCGATTCTGAGTCCAGGGAGCTTGAGTCCACAAGTCCGGATTTTCCTTTGTTTCAATAATCGTATCTTTTCTCGTTCCCGCAGTCTGTGCGCCTCTTCTTCATCTACTTCCGACTCGCTCTCATCCTCAACATCTGAGATGTGTGCAAATGCAGCCAAAACGGGATTTATGATTGAGCATCTTGCTGTTTTGACGAGTTTTTGGAGATCGGAAAGGGGTGACTTTTGAATGGGTTGCGGTTCATTTCTCGAGAGATGTAACTGTTGTGCGTCAAGTGCGAATTTTTGAAGTGGTGCAGGATCTAAGTATCAAGAGTGGGTCAAAAATGCTGAACAACCTAACGGGGAAACAAAGAAATTCACCATGTCCTTCAAATGCGGACCAATCAATGCCCTTTGGGATTACCAGTTGCCAGTCCGGCAAAGCACTCAAGCGGAAAGCGGGGGCGTCGAGCTGAAACGCAAGATAAGCAATTAGTGCCCCTGGCCATCATTAATGGACATACATTGACATTCAGATGATCCAAGAAAGCTTTTGGATCAGCGAGAGCGGCGGCTCTCGCTTCTCGCAGGCGTTCAATGTCTGAATAAGTTGTATCCAGGAGGGCTTTTTGGTTCTGGATGAAGGCTTCAAGCGCTTCGAGCCTGATAGATGATCATATGAGCAGAGGGCATTAAATCAAGCTAAGACGCACGTTTGGGCACGCTTCTGGTCCATGGATATTGTGATAGCATTGGATAGGCGTGCTCCAAGTACAAATCATTCTAAGGGAGGATTCCCACGCTCTAAAAATTCTTTTTCAAATGTGATATCATGTGTCACGACGTGACATGTCGTGTTCCTTGTCGACGCGCTGAGCTCATTAGCATGAACTTCTTTGACCATGGTCGCCTCCCAAGTCATTGATCTCACCGATGAAAATGACCAGCAACAGGGAGAAGATTATGATTTTCATGACCCTCGTGTCATTCTGGAGCCGGTCATCACACGAATCATTGATGCACTCGGCGGCGTAGAGGAGGGCGAATACCGAATGGGTGAACAGACTGGGGCGTGCTTAAAGGACTTGAAAAGGCTCTGGCGACGCGACGACATGGATGACGATCGCACCATAGCGCGCATCTTCTGGGAGCGTCGCTTGTTGCAGAACGATCTCATCCCAATCCTCCTTGTCGCCACTAAGATTAGCGGTGATGACAAGCGTGCGATCGCATGTGTCGATTTAATGACTGCAATGACTTGGCCCATTGATCTGGCGGAGGAGCTGAAAGAACTTGATGAGGAGGAAGACAAAAATGCCGACTTTACCCATCTTCTTGAAAGTCATCTATACTACAAAGCTTCTCTCATAAATAAAGACGTCATGAAGGCGTTATTCGCCATCGTGATTCCGCCACTTTCGAAAGCACCGCCACAACGAACGGACAGAGATTTTCAGCTAGTCAGCGTTGTGTTATACCTCATACGGAACCTTGCTTTTGTTAAAGACCTCCGACAAAGTGCTAATTTGAGCGCCAACCAACTCGAGTTCACCTCTCTCCAATCTCGCCTTATTGGAGAGCTCTTTGATGCCAACTTCATTGAATTCATCGTCATCATTGCTGCCAACTCTGAGGATGACCCTTGGTTAACAGGGTGGAATACCGTTGCCCTTGAGATTCTTTATCTTCTATATAGAGGTATCGATCCCGCATCGTTGGCGGCGAAGCAAGAGAATGTGCGCCTTTTGTGACTCGCAAGACAGAATCATTACTGAATACTGTCATTATACATCCAGCGTCCGAAGGAGAAACTGAAACGTCTACTGGATACCGAGGCTCGCTTACGACGCGAAGCCTTCTCCAACCCCTCTACCCGTCATTCTCGTTTCGGTACCACGATCTCCGTAACTCTCAACACTGCCAAGAAGGGCAACCTCAGTGATTCCCAACCCCACTCCTCAGTACTTCATCGACAGCAAGCTTTGAATAAAGAAGCCGTCGAAATCCTGGACATTAAGAAACGCCAGAGACCGCGTAAGGGCAATACGGTGGACGAACTCTCCCGGGAAGACAACCTCTCCGTGGATGCCCGAAAGATACTACAGAACTTGGCGAATGAATTTCTCAAAGCTTGTTTCAATTGTAAGTATCGCTGGGCTACTCAATAGTGACTGTTTGGTGGCTGAATGCTGGGAATCTGATTTAGCATTTGTCTCGGCTTTATTGAAAGATATTCGATTAGAACGAGCGAGAGTTACGGAGAAAGATAAACTACGTCTACTCTTTGTGACTAAATTCTTTTTAGAGTACTTCCTGACGTTGCGTGCTCAAGACCAGCCATCCCAATCCGATAAGAACAATTCAAAAGAAAGTGAAAATTGGCCCTTCGGCATGATCGCCGAAGTTATCGAACGAGACTGGGTAGTTTGGGTACTCAAACGTATGCGTGAGGCCGTCGATGAGAAGGTCGTTATCCTCTATTTCCTTGTTTTCCCCTTAACCCAAGTTTACGCTTTCTTGGTAGCCCAAGCTATGGACGGAGCTACAAGCAGGCATCGAATGTCTAACTCAACTCTTACTCCTTATTGACAATATGTCAAAGTCAGATATCACCGATCCCACCCTGGCAGAATCCGCGGACCTTCTTCAACAGCAAATCATCTACAATGGTGACATTCTTGATCTTGCGCTCGACAGCTTGCGCACCTATAGGGAGAGCTCGCAGAGTCTTGCCTATTTGAATGCGAGTGTGCATTTATCCTACGTCCTGATGCGTCTACTGGAAAGGTGGACGAAGGGCAAGGGCGATGGAGTCTATGTGCGTAAGAAAACTGCCCGAAGGCGAATGAAAGCGAAAGGTGTGTATCATCATTTAGATTGTGACGGTCCTACCACAAGTTTAAGGTGTTACCGAGGAGGAAGGTATTCCAGATAGTGAAGAAGAAGAGGCGGTCGAGAGATACGAAGATACCATCCAAGAAACTCTCTTTACCTTTGACTCGTTTGAAATGGTGTGCATCACATCTAATTTCAGGGTGATGGCGCTAATGGGATTATAGAAATTTGCGAACGCCGAAATTAATCATACCCTCCTGACGTATCTCACCCGATACAAAGAATTTGGCTCTGCTGATGATATGCGCCGAGTTGTCAGCTTGCTCCACAGACAGGCTGTCAAGGCGAAGGCAGAAGGATTGTTCTTCAATGTTAGTTGTCTTCCTGTCCACCTCATCTCCACTCATTTATATCTCCCATCACGTGTAGGTGTCAACATTAGACCTTTTTAAGACTATCCTGACCGAAAAAGAGACTTTACCTCGAGACCAACCCTATAAGGATCTCATCAGCTTGGTTAATTTCATTCTCCGCAAGTTCTTCAAGGCGCTTGCTGAAGATTCTTTCCTGGTGATAGAGGTGAGAAACCCCGGTCCTTTCATCCGCAGTTACACTAGTGGCGTATCTACGAGTCTATAACAATCGTTTCTTATAACAGGCATTTTTTCCCAAGAATCGGGGGCATTGGAAGCAATACTCCAGCTGGGAGCCAGAGAAGAAGGACGGGGCTCTCGTGGAAGACACATGTTTCCCACCCGACGTTCGAGTTAAGAAAGGATATTCTTGGAGTGACCAACTAGGCATCGTCATAGCTGCTCTTGTAGAGGCCGCGCAGACTGATTTGGTCACTTGGACGCAGCAGGTATATTGAGAAGTTCCTGCTTCATCTAACATAGGAATTCATGTTAATCCCTAGATCCTGGCTTTGACCAGAGATCAGCGACAAAAGATCATAGACGAGGATAAGGACGAAAGTGACCAGTCACAAGACGAGAGACTCGATGACGCAGTTGACATAGTGTTACGCAAGGATCGGCCATCAGCGGAAGCTCTCGCGAAAATCAAGGACTATTGTATGTGCACCTGAAACCAGTCTCAACATTCCAGTGTTTCATTGATCTCCACTGCAGTGATCCCTTATCTGGATGACGAACAAGCTATTGCGGCGACGAAAAATCCACAGCTCAAATTGTTGTTCCAACTTTGCAAATTTGCTATTCTGGACAAAGGTATAGGACAATGTTCGAATCGGAGGAATGCAGAGCTTATTGTATTCTGTTCTGTTCTGGCAGATGAGGATGAATTGCAGTGGTATATCCCTGCTGCTATCCTCCCTTCAGAACTTCAAGGGATGCTGAATGTAATAAATGAATTTCTGAAAACGCCATTCCACCTTGATGGGAAGAAGGCAACTTCCTTATTGAGTAAAAAGCGGCGGAGACACCGTCGTGCGCCATCAGCAGAATCTCAGGAAAATGCCGAGGTTGAAGACGATGAATCTAGGACTAGGCGAAAGGAAAAAAAGAAAAGGGAGAAAGAGCAATACAAATCAGCCCAGTTCATCGGGGACAGTGACGAAGAGTATGGGGATATGCATGAATTTCTGGAAAAGGAGAAGAAATTACGCAACAGAGTCGCTTTGGCAGGTGCTGCAGTAGCCTCTCAAGCCGTCAGGCCCCTCGGGATGAGAGCTCATGGCATGAAAAAGCGGAAGCGAGGTAAGAGAAGCACGTCTCCAAAGCAATCGATGAGCAAAGGGAAAGTTCTTGAGCTCTCGGATTCATCGAACTCGGACGGGAAGAAGGAACGAATTGGGTCTGATAGTGAAGATGTTGACGGATCTGACGATGACAATTTTGTCACTTCTGAAATCCTTCACATCTCTTCATCCTCTGGGAACGCACTAACACCATCACATCATAGTGCAGGCGCAGAATCACCTCTGGTGTCGCCTTCGCTTCCAAATTCTCTTCTCCCAAAGCTATCAACTCGGACGCGACAACTGGTGGTTCTTTCGGATGACGAGGACTGAATTTCACATCTGAGAAGCTACTCCGCTCGTATCTTGCGTGTTCTCTATTTCATTGAATAATGTCTAATTCGCTTGCTATCACAATTCTCGCTCTGACAATAATTCGCATCCTCCTTTACACCTTGCATCGCCCGCTGAAATGTATCAAGGATGGCAATCAAGTCGTGATGAACCATCGGATCATCTGTGATTCTTGGATTTCCTGTATGACAAAGATCATCAGTTAAGAAGGCAGAACTGCCAATTACAACAGAGGACACTGGATTTCATGCCTTCTTGAACTTTTGTGTCCGGATAAGAGCCCGAGTAAGAGCGTGCTTGTCAGTATCGATTGTCTGATACTTCGAGGGCAGGCGAACACGTTTCATGTTCAGAATCGACTATCACCATTGCGACCTGATTCTCTATCAGAACGAGTCTTCTTTGCGGAGAATGAGAGGTAAAAACGGCTCAGCAGATCCAGAATCATGGTGTACTGCTTTTGTGTGTGCGGAGTCCAAGCCCTTGTGACATGTCACGGAAGCCTCCGGTTAGCCGGAGGCTCTTTATAACTGCCACATTCCATATGCTGGGTCATAAGTCGGGTCGCTACCACAAAATCAATGAGGTCGATGGTCAACAGTTGGAAAAGTGCAATTGCTTGAATCAGATCTTCCCATGGAGCCGAGGAATGAAGTGGAAAAGCTGTAGGTTATGCTGTAGATACGATTTGAGGCCTTGGGAGGGGACGCCGCTAGACCATTCCCAAAAAGTATTTATCGCGGAGTTGGAAAAACGAAAACCTAATATGAATCGACATACGAGTGGAAATTTGGATTCTTGCGTTGATCGCCGATCAAGGAAGCGTGCGTCAGGCACGGCAAGTTTGTATAGACAGGGTGTGTCAAGCGCCGCGACTTGCCGCTCTTAGTCGAAATATAGTTTTTTGTAAACGGAAAAATATATTCTTCCGATTCTGTCTAGTAGAGTAGGGAAGAATCTGAGAGAGAGATCTGAAAGGCTGCGCATAATCGGGGAGCGCTTTTGGGGTCCTAAGGGAACAGACAGGCCTTTGACAGGGTCAATTACACCTGAATGAGATTCGCCTGATCGAGGAAAGCGAACAACTCGGGTTAATGCTCAAAATTTTTGCTCGTTTAGTCCAGTCACCAGCCTGAGCGGGCGCTGAAACTGGTTTCCGATATAAATGTCTCCTGTGTTCTCATTGCCGCCTTTCCTACCTCTCCTCATTTTACGTGATGTCATCTTCTGTTCCCAATCACACGGCACATGGTGTCGAACGCCCTGAACGCAGCCGTAATGCAAGAGCCCAAGCTCGTCATCGAGCGAAGCGAAAGGCCTATATTGACCAGGTACGCTCAAAGCACGAGGTTTATCATTGTTTTGACCGCCAAATGGATTCAGCTCGAACAAACCGTCACAAAACTCCAGATAGTCTCCGGTTGCACCCCCGAGCAAATGTCTGCCCTGCCTCCACCTCTTCTCAAAATTCGCGAGCTTGAGCAGGAGGTCATCCGCCTCCAGAAAGAGAATGATGACTTGCGCAATCTAATGGCAGAAACAAACGATAGAGACTTTTCTGGAGACCTTACTACACGAAGAAATTTTTACGGGAATTGTCAAGATATCCGCTTGTGTGATCGTAACGACTACAAACGAAGAAAACACGTTGACAATGTGTATCTAGTGAGTCTTAAACTGAACTATCAACACCTGCCCATCTACTCATCGCTTGTACTCTACCAGGGTCCCAATGACACACCGCTCAGCGACACGCTCCGTCCACCCCCATTGATAATACCTCAGCCTCTCTCTCACCACTATGGTAATTTACCTTCGAGTGTGACGAATCACAACGGTACTTCCCCGTGCCCACCTCTTACTCTACTTGGACCAATGTGTACCAATACATCCTCAGGTTCTAGCTCTACCTCCAGCCCCCCGTTTTCGGCGAGTCGTCTTCTCTGCTTCCAAGCCCTGGTTTCACTATAAAAATCCGGGGCTATGATGAATCCTAGTCTTATCTTTTATCCTCTCAGCAGCCCACCCAAATGCAGTCGTCGGATCATCACCTGCCTAGTCACCGACCCTCGGCAATGACCAGTCACTGTCTGTCCACCTTTCCACAAGCTCACACCTACGAGTCGATCAAGATTGAAGACGAAAATCATTCCGTTCGTATTTCATTTTTTTGCAGTGATATGCCTCTGCTGACTTCTTACAATCAGTCGCACAATCTTCACCATAGCCAGTATCCTGTCACTGCTTATGCACACGCACCACCTTCTGCGAACATAAATTCGTGGCCCTCTTATACTTCAGAGCGGGTTCTACACCGATGATACCTGCTAGTTCTGTCACCAATTACACGGTCGTCTGATGCATGGGAACCTTTCATTATACCCTGTAACATTTCTTTCTACGACATTTCTGCATCGCTTTTGCTTTCACCTTTTTTCATTTCTATTCTTGGGCTTGCTTGCATCTAAATGGTCAACCTCGACAGTGTATATTATGACTTCTAAAGTCAAGCCCACTGACATTTCGAAGCGCTGGTGATGGCCAGATGTAGTCGAAGATCAAACTCGGTGAGATCTGCAGCACTCACGGCATGTGAAGGTAGACAGATGATTACAAATCGACATCTTGTGTCACGATCGACCACTCAGTTTCGTAAGAATCATCGATACACAGTGAGAGGTATTACGTACGAAGGAAGTCCTCCGTCGGCCTTTTGGCTCGGAAGTGGCTTCTACCTACTGCCGGACAGTCGCATTACGGCTGCCTGTGGACAACAGCCTCTCAGGGGCTGGTGAATTTTACCCGACATACCCGGCACATCACACAGACAGCAAGGTATTATTGTTTTTAGCAGGAATGAATCTATTTGTTATTCTATTGTTGTAGATAGCCATCCTTAGGCCCTGTTCTGCAACTTGGATAGGATAGGTGGTTGTCTGCCAAATTTAATATATAGGATAAGACAAGGATATAAAAATAATTTTTGATATTTTCACATTGCTATCCAATACAAAAGTGTTTGGAAACCATTTTTTGACATGAGAATTAAATATAGTCTGACTGTGCACATCAGCCTGAGTTGTCAGTTCTTTTCTCTTTGTTTCCTGCCACAGCAACAGTAAAAGTACCTGCAGTAGCAACCACAGCAAGTGCAGCATGTTTTATATAACTGCTTATGATAATCTTATACTTTTGGGGTTTGTTTTATCCCATCAATT
>Ga0153922_1000344_pt1 | contig 18876 bp, 19 predicted proteins | sample TSNJ006MetaG_FD_104723 | JGI IMG/M metagenome (GOLD analysis project Ga0153922, IMG submission 104723) | Attine ant fungus gardens microbial communities from New Jersey, USA - TSNJ006 MetaG | ecosystem: Host-associated > Fungi > Mycelium > Unclassified | place: USA: New Jersey, Brendon T. Byrne... | reverse complement strand
TCTACTAGTTATCCTGATACATTTATGGTATGACTAAGCGGCACAAACCTGTGCATCTAGGAGCCATCACAGAAGTCAGCGTTGATGCAAGTGGAGCAAGAATATTTCTGCAAGAAGAAGCGATTGTTCTGATGACAACAAGGTAAGTACGTATATTTACCTTTACCTCAGAGTGCTCAGGCAGGAATGAAATTTTCGAATTGATCTATAATATCCAGTGAGTCACACGCCGCTCTCATAGTTGCTGGTATGAAATTCTTATTTCACGGGTGTTAAACAGCAAGCATAGACAGCCCACCTTGAATATTCGCAACGCCAGCATACACAGACTTCACGCCATCCACTATGTCATCTGATACCACGACTACAATCATTGTCCGGGCATTTGAAGACAGGTTGGATCTGCTCAGGTGTATGATTGGTCTGGAGAATACACCTTACGAGTATGCGCCATTTGTCATTGATTGGAAGCTCGATTCGACTTTTCCCAAATGTCCGCCCATCGCTCATTTCTTGAGTTGGACCAATGGAAATGGAAGAGGTGTCATGTTTATACTTCGCATTTCTCTGACCGCAAGAACCCTTGATGATGCTTCCAGTGAACCTGTAAGTTTTTTCGCCGAATCTATACTGAAACATTAATGATTCTTTTCAGTAATCTGTACGAGGGTAAAGTATGTTTGTCTCTCCTCGGCATGTGGGAAGGCGACAGGAACGAAAGTTGGAACCCAGCACGATCTTCTCTGCTTCAGGTCTTAGGAAGGTGGACAGCTGGATGCACCTTAAGCAATGGATCAAGGCCAATGTGGATGCTGTTATGAAGATCTTCAGTAGTCAACACCAGATCCAACGTGAAGAACTCTTTCTTGGTAGGTGGCACGCCGACATTTTCGTGATCCTTGGATTCTGAACCATATGGATTAGTTGTTGGTACCCTTTGAGCGCCTAAGTATGCTCTTTTTAATCATCCAGAAGGTCATGTTAGTACTACTTATCATCCCTCGCGTCTCTTTTTCTTAATTATACCAGATTCATTTTAACGTATTTAGCTCTCCGAAAAAAGATAGAACTTGAGGTATTTTCACTACTGACTCAGAATAGGAGGGTAATGGTCCTGACATCGATATACCAGATTAATCGTCATGGCAATCAGCCAGTAAGGTCTCTTCTGCAAGTGGAGGCCCCTGGGACACAGTTCTTGTATCTCGTTTGAGGTTTAAACAGATGTTGTGGAGCCTACAACCCTTACATGATTTTGTTATTACTTTTGGACTTCTCATGTGGATTCGCCTCATTGTAATATATACACAACCAACTCAAACTTTCATGAATCAAAGTTTGACCATGCACTAATAAGAAGGCAGTTTTAGTATGAAGAAGTATCTACTGGACGTTAATCTATTCGGAAGCAGGTGAATCTCATTGGTTTTATTTTCTCCCTGGAGTTTAGCATGCATGGCCTCGTTATACATCTAAATAACGTGGCCTAAAATTATCCTTATTGGAGAAATCAAAGCTCGCCAAAGGGATCCGCTTGTACACTCAGAGGCCCTTCACAAATTTGTTTCAATATGCATTTTTCTTTTTGGTCTTGTCGTTCTTGCAACCTTGGCTCTGGCCACATCCCATGCCAATTTTCATGATGTTATTAGTGACTTTCACAAACTTCTGTTGGAGTATGACGTACTCATCATCATGTCGTCACTCAATCCCATCAGGAAAAACCCAAGATACTGAACCTAACTTATGTATAACTGTTAAGGTAGGAGTACCTTCCTGGACATACGCATCATCGAGTGGTACTCAAAATGCTCAGCAAATTCAATTAGTGGAGATAGCCCAACTGACTAATTACTACGCTTGTCTTGTTTTATGTGGAGATCGAGAGAATAAGATAAACGTGAAAAAAAGAAAAACATAGGTCAGAGATACCAGAGTTTTTTTCGTGAGGAGGACACATATTTTCCCTTTTCTTGGTCTTCATACTACGAGCATATACTCCTTCCTGATCATATCTCAACTAAGAGTATGAACGAGACGATAACATGCCAGCATATATTTGGTCGTAGTACTTAGTCATAGGCACGGATCCTGAGTTCATACAATATTTCAGGATCTTGCAATCGTAACTGAGTTCCTGGTACACACTACATAGCTCGCGTCGTTGGCTGCACTTTGGGTGAGGTGGGCATCAATGATTGAGCAAAGATCAAACTGTGAGATGTGAAAAGAGTCGATCTGTTCCTAGATTAATTGGCTCCCATTCATCATTGTAGATCTGCCAAGATACGGTATGCATCCGACAATGAACACATTGGCCGAAGACGCTCACAGGGTAAAATTGTAGAAAGGCGCATTCTTTCCTTGTTGTATCACATATAGTCCAGAATAATTCGTGAGGCATTGATTGATCAAAGACGAGTACAAAGCTCATGTAATTCCATGTCTCTTTCCCTGCTTTACAATGCCCTTATCACCAAGTTGTCGAATCAACTCATACAACACTTCATCACAGCCCCATTTGATCACAATCTGTACACCTACAAGCATCCACTCCCAACGCGTGCCAGGACTCATTTATTGGATCTGACCGAGAGGGTTGGTGACCTCTGGCAGTCCAGCCATTGAATCTGTGGGCTTCTAAGTTTGTGCCTCTAGTACTGTTCAGTCCGTTGTTACTGTTGTCTCTGGTCCTATCCTTGGAATATTTGATGGGAGCTGAGTCTTGCTGCCATCGTTTGTGCCCTTCCAGTCCTCCAGACTGGGTATATCTGCCTTGAGACATAATTGTGTTTTATCTCTTTCAGCAAGTTGTTCATCCAAAAAAACAAGAAGGCCCACAAAGAATCGATTCAAATGGCTTGTGAAGCTGCGGGTGCTATCCAGACAGCTGCCTCGCTCATTCGAGCCCAGCTATCCTAAACGGTTGTGGTGCAAAGAATCTGCGTCAGCGGTAAATATTCTAATTCCTGAACTGCCAAGGCTGGTGCACGAAATGATTGCGGCTCTCAATTTCAACGGTCGCTATTGTTGAATCACCAAGGAGACCAGTGTGGGAAAACACATATATAGCTACCAAAAATTCTTCCCTCTTTGTTGATCTTCTGTCTTGCTATCAACAACGACGTCCACTCTTTACATTTACATTCGTTCAAATTACGATGTACTCAACTCAGACTCTTGCCGCTGTCCTTGCTGCTCTCACTGCCACCTGTAGGCTTTTCATATACTCCAGTGCCCGGTTTAAATCTCATCTCTTGCTACCCTAGCCGCTTTTGCAGCGGAATGCGCAAGGTACTACACTGTACAAGAGGGAGATATTTGTGATAGCATCTCTGCTGCTAACAATGTCTCATCGTAGGTCTTTTTGGCCGGTTGTTGAGAAGTGTTTGACTTTGGTTACTTTACCAGTTACCAGCTTGTTGTTACCAACGATGGCCGTATCGATTCAGCCTGCAGTAATTTGGTCCAAGGCGAATTAATCTGTCTTGGCAACAAGGGAGAGGATTGTTCGAACACTTATGTCGTCCGGGAAAACGACACCTGTGATCGCATTATCACTGCGCACAAACTCAACTCAACCCTCCTCTACCTCAACAATCCTCAGATCAATGAGGCTTGTGACAATATCTACATTGGCGAGGTAAGTAGTTGACCTTTTCGCCATCAACTTCTTAACCAATCTGGAACATATCTCGCTGACATGGATCCTAATAACCAGGTCCTATGTGTTGGTCAATCCGTACAAGTTCCCCCTGCACCCACTGGTCCTCCCCCTGCCGCTACCATTCCCGCTACAGCTACTCCTGCCGTTCCTTCAACTACCAGTACATCTACCAAGGTCTCTGTCAATGCACCTACCAAGGCGCCTGTCAATACACCTCTTACAACCACCCATACCTCTGCAGCCATTCATACCCCTGGAACCACCCATAGTTCTGCAACCACTCATACGTCTGCAGCCATTTCTACTGGTATCACGCACAGTGGTGGCGACGATGACGCCGATGGTGACGAAGATCTTCCGTTTTGCGATGAGATTTAAACATCTCCACATTTCACCTGGTCCGCTACTTGGTTTTTACTCTCGCTTTGATTTGTGGTGTATCCACAAATTTTCTTAGCGCATGTTATGCTTATAATTAGTGAACTGCCTTCCAGTCTTATTTCTGTCCTAAATCTTGCTTGATGCAAGATTCTTCGATCGGCTGCGTTTAGACGTTACTCGAGGCAATTATATCCGACCGCTTGCGGCCCTTTGATCTTAAGATTAGTAAGCGATTCATTGCAAGTTGTGCTGTGATCATTGATTAAATAAGCCTTAATCTATCATCACCAAAGAATTCACGGCGTACCTTGGTCAGCTTGGAAAGGGTTCCTCCTTTCGACTAGCTATTACGTCAGGATGAGGAGACAGAAAGCAAGAAGGGAAGTACGTACATAAGAATAGAAAGTTTGGCCACATAAAGACGGTAGAATTGAGGACGACATTGACTCCAAGCAAGCACCACATCACACCATTGTCAGACCAAGTAGTGAGTATGGTAACACAAATAGAAATAACAAATTTTCAGAGGAATCACATCCATTGCTTGTGGTGTCCCCAATGACTTGGGTCTCGATCTTCCCTCTTGGGCGAATACAGCAGAATTTACAATGTATTGGTATGAAGGAAGATGTGATGAAGAAGGACCAAATAACTAACCTATTGTATAGGTAGGCACTGTATCGATGACTACGTGGAGCAACTGTCATAGTGGATGGGGAGATGCAGGTACCGTGGAGCGATGTAAAACTCAAAATATAAGCAATTTGTCAAAAGGTTGGGCATGCTACTTCGTAGCTCCCAAGCCCAACCTTGTATGTTTGATGATCGCAACTAATGGGGCATCTAGGCCTCCAGACAGTCCAATCTTGTTACCCTCAGACCATCCCATAGCAGCCAACATCTTGAATCCAAGATTGCCTTGTCCTATCTTTTGTGCACTCTACATACGCACACAACTTTCCAATTAGCTTTTAACCATAGATGCATGCATGCTACTTACCGCCCCGACTTGATCTCCCTCTTTATGCTTCGGCACTCGGTTCCCTTTTCCTCTCTCACGTTTAGATTCATTGAACGAGTCACCTGTCACAGATTGCCCTCCAAATTTACTCATCACCTTGCGAATTTCCAACTCATTCACTCTGGCCACACTCGTTCTCGACGTTTTTGTCAGCGTCGTATACCTTGCATTTCCTTTCCCTTTACTGACACTCTTCAATCCAAATGCAACCGCCAGTTCATGTACTATCGTTCTTGTTTTTTTGTCCGCGGGTGGTAGTGACATTGTCGATGGACCATCTAAATTAGTGATAAACTGTCGAATTTGTTGGATGAGGGTGGTGATGTCTATAATATGGTTTGGTCCAAGATCGATTACTGCTGGGTCCATAGTTGTAGCTTTGCGCATCACTTTACGGCCTTTCTTCCCACCCTTCCTTTTGATGAATGGATCAGTTGCAGCAATGAGTTTTTTCAGCTCGCGTTCACGTTTATGATCGGCTTTGCGTTTGCGATCGAGTTCCCATTGGCTGAGAAGTTCAGCAGAAAGATCTTTGTGTTTGTCACTACGTTTGCCTGCAATAAATCACAGATTATCAGTATTCAACGGTGACCGAGAAAGCGAGCAAGGACGAAAAGAAAACATACGAGCAGGTTGGATACCAGCAGTGTCAATGTCGAAACTACTATCCTGAATGGCATTAAAGAACCTGTTCCTCTGTTTCCTGCTGTGAAAAATTTTACCATCCGCATCGTAGATGTTCTACCCAAAAAGTCAGCGATTATTCGTTAAGAAAGGCTTATCTCAACCTGATTGATCAGATGATTGTCGTCATCCTCATACTCGTCACCATCCTCTTCGGCCCATGCCAACTGTTTTTCTAACGTATCATCGTCTTCGTCGTCTTCGTCGCGTGCATTTGTCATTCTCGCCTGAGCTCGTAGTCTCTCCAACCTAACCTGAAAACTCGATTTTGGACTAAACTCCACCTCATCATCGTCACCCCAGTCATCGCTACTCTCCCCAATCAACAGCCTTTCCTCCAACTTCAACATTTCTTCGATCTCTTCTTCGATCTCCCCCTTTTCATCGGCAACACCACTGACATCATCAACATCATCATCGTCACTGGTGTGAACTGCATTTCTTACGACCCTAGCCACGTCCTCCCCAGACTTCTTCTCAGTGTCAGCGTCTTCCATTGTTATGAACACTCCTGCATTGTTCCCAATCAAACCACTAACGAACTGTTGCATTGCTTGTACATCTATTTCAGAGTCGACAACCATCCCATGTTCATCATCATCGGCATTGGATTGTGCCTTTTGCTTTCCCTTCGCCTTTCCACTGACAGGCTTGGGATCGACCTCTGGATTGCAATCAACTTGATCTTCGAGACAAAGTCCATCGTCGCTATCGCCCTCTTGGGAAGTACCCCAATCCAAATCGGAGTCTCCTCGCCTCGCTTCTTCCCATCTTCGATTCGTACTACCGTCGTGCAACCGAGCATCATCAGCTAACGCCCCATGTACTAAAAGTCCTCCCTCTCGCCCTTTCATATGCCGGCAACTTTTTTTCCTCCCTTTTCGTGCCTTTTTTTTCTTTACAATTCTCGGTGAAGCAACATCAGCCAATTCATGATCAGGTGAACAGAGAGGACTGAAAGAAATCGAGCTGGATTTCTTAAAGGACGTAACTGTCGGGTGAGGCACCACTACAGGCGCTAGGATCGATTCCGACACGAGCACTGATGATAGCAGGGCAGACGGTATAGATAGGGGTATGAATGAAGATGGTGTAATTTTCGGAGAAGTCTGTGCAGTTGGGGTTTGTTGAACTGTGTTCGTGTTCAGATTCACACCAGTTGTGGATACTTCTTGTACTAAAGGTGTGGAAGCAGCGAGGACTGGATCTGGATCAAGACGACCCGCAAGAGCAGTTGACTCCGAGTCTTGTAATGGCGTTGAAGCTAGGGTTAAAGCTATATGTGGATCATACCGTCCAAATCCAGATGTATCGGCATGACTTATGTCCTTAGGGTCATGTTTGTTTCCAGAACCAGACATCGAATGAACCTTGGGATGAGGTGCGGCATATACGATGATATCTTCATCATCACTTGGTAGAGATATTACCGCATGTTGTGATTCTGGTGTTGACAGTATGGATGAAAACCCCGGTTGAGGGTCGACAAAGAGGAGTGAATTATCTAGTTGCTGCTTCCGGGATTGAGGAGATGCATCAATGACGCTAATGGTGAGTTCGTTTGTCATCATATGCCGATCAGTTGATATTGGAGTTCCGAGTAAACCCGTCTGAAGTTGAGGTATACCGGATCGTGGCCTCTGATACAAGTTTGTATTGACTTGATCTTCAACCATCTGACGAACACCATCGATATTCATATTCTTGGCTTTTGTTGAAGTGACTGTGATAGTAGTCGAGGTGGACTCATGTACCATAGATGCAGTCAACTGATTGAAATCGATTTCCTCTACTTCTTCATCTTCGCTTCTATCGTTGTCTTCGGAAGACCCTCCAATATTTCGAAATATCTGTTCGACACGGTCGGCTGTCGGAGCATGAAACGATTCATCGTCACCTAAGATACAAATTGGCGAAGATAAATACTAAATGGGGCAATTACGCACCGATATCCTCAGCTACGGGCTTCAAAATTTCTTCTTGATCATGCATGAACAGAAATGGAGTATGTTCAGACCGTACAAATGTCATAGGCCTTAACAGAGGTCTTGTAGCATAAAGCGATTCAGATAACGTCAGGTAACTTCCAACCCTTTGATTCATCACTGGATTGAATGAACCAATTCTACAGCCTTGTCGTGGAGAAAACCTTGATTCTATGGGAGCAGATACGCCTTGACCGCGTTCACATCTTTGACTACTATGTGATGAACGTATTCCACGGAAAAAGGTGGAGTTGCATCCTCCTCGATCGCTGAAGTTGTTGAAATTGGTGATTATTGGCGAAGTGTTAGAACATCCCTGCCCTTGCCCTTGCCCTCTTCCCCTCAAACCACGACCTCTGCCTCTTGTATACTTTGACCCTGAGCATCTCAAGTCTCCATGTATGAGTCCTTGTGGCGATTCCGCCGCTACCAGACAAGCGCTGCGGATCCATAGCCTGAACAAAACAAAAGGAAGCACTACATACCATCAGCATGCACCTGATTCGTGAAACATAGCTCTTCTTGGATACAAGACGATCCTTGTATACGCGAGGATTCTACGGATTCTTGAATGGAAAGAGCATTGCCGCGTCCCCGGCCTCTCCCGTTGCTGAAACTAATGTGGCGATTGCTGTTCTTTCCTCTTTGCATTGTGTTCGTAATGATTAAGGTGTAGAAGATAGGATGAGAGACAAAAGACTTGGAGTCATTTATTTGGCGAGGTGGATACTGGTAAATAAATATATTTATATTTTATTGAAATTTAATTCAATCATAAAAGCCAGAAGCTGTTGCGGACTGTCACCGAGCCCCGCGTTACAAATTGATGATGTTTAAGAAAAAAGCCAGAAGCTGTCATCCCAAGCTGACACCAGTATGTCAGATACAGATACAATAGAATTGTCGGATGATCAAGTTCTTTGGACAACAAATACAATGTACCAGTTACAGGATTAATTACTCTGAGCTACGGAATCGGTTCGTGGCAATGATACAGTCACCAGCAGCTGTCACAGAAAAATTAATGAATGGTCGAGCGCACGTCGTGCAGAGGTGTAGCAACACCCTGCGCGAGACAGGCTTCAATAATATACCTTCGCAACACTTCAGTTTGAGTAAAGTTCTCTTCCTCGATGTGAATGCCAAACGAAAGAATATCATCAAGACGTATAACGTACCGGGGCACTCCCAGTAAAAGTTCAAGGTTTCCACAACGAAGAGTAAGTCTTTAGCGAGTTCTAGGAGACAGACCATAGATTGTTCGTGTGGCCATATCAATACAGCCCTGAGAATTTGTGAGTGGAAACCAGAGATCAAGGAGAGCTTGTAGACATACATGTGCAACTGATTTATGAACCACGAAACGAAGAAAGGCTGACGAGTCAGCTCGTTGTTTTCGTGATGGATGATGTTTTTAACCCTTTGGATCACACCTTGTTGAGCTTTCACTGAAAACCATTTTAGTTCAACTAATGCAAGTGATTTAGTATCATACCCCATTCTTCAACATGCTTTGTATTGAACAAGATGCCCGGACGACCCGACGAGGGTATTCCAGTCACACTGAAATTTCATTAGCAGGATTTTCGGTTCGATTCGGGAGACGACTCACTGCACTCTCACCTCGTGTGCAACGAGCAAGCGAATACTGATGAATATGTCAGTGTCTAAGCAAAACCATCAAAATTTATGAACTACTTGAACAAATGTTCACGGGTAAGGTACATGATCATAGCGTCGAGGTCGCATCGGTGCACATCGAGAGCATCTTCAATGATCTGAGCTTCGCCTACGGACTGCGTAAAAACCTCTATTCTGTCGTCCACTTTCGTATGACCCTCCTTCACAGAAACGCAAAAATTCCAAAGGAGCATGCTACGACAGTATAGTCCCCAGATGGACTCTTTGGGAAATAACGTATTGTTCGGATCTTTATGGCTGAGATCAAACGCTTCACCAGGGAAAAGTAGCGCAAACTGTGTTGGCTCAAATTATATGAGGTGTAACATGTTGTCAGATCCAACTCACATTATCTGGGTGATTCAGACTGAAATCATGGATATCTCTGCCGAGAGCCATGCATTGAGAGTTGTGCTCTGATATCAGACTCAAAGCACTCCAGCAAAGGCGCCGTATCTCTTCATTACCTTCTGCCTTGTCCGTCTGAGAACGGGACCACGAAACGTGATGCACTCGGATTTCAAAGTCTCTGGATACTTCATTCCAGTCTTGAGATAGGCATTCGCAAGTTTTCCCGGTAAGAGATGGACCATCGTCAAGGAAGACAGCTGGAACTGCTCCATGACTGAACGAAGAGACTGAAGGATTTCCGGTATCCAAAGTTGGCAAGAGGAGGATCTGGATCATCTCATCGAGCGCACGAAGAGCAGCGGTCTCGCGAGAATAACTATATTCTCTGTAGGCCGAGGATTCAAATATTGCAAGGAGCTATGGACAGAATGTCAGATGGCTACAACTTCCACGTCAACTTGCTCACAAATTGGGCTTTAGCTAGGTCAATGTTTAGAAGACCTGAGTGGCGCGCCTCATCTAGTGCAGTCTGGGCTTGAAGTCGTAACTCCATAGCTTGAGTCATGCCATCTGATCCTTGATTTATGGAACTAGACTGAAGGAGCTGTGCAAGCGCCAGCATAGCAAGAATGAAAGCTGGTTGTATCTTAACCCGCTCCCTATCGTTGAAAAGTTGTAGAGCAAGAATATCCATATTTACGAAGGAAAGTTGATTAATTGTGTTGCGTCGCCTACAAAAATGTGAAATAAAGTGGAAGAGGCGTAAACTTTGGTGCTCACAAGAAATTCATATGCTGCACAATTTCTGGGGGACTTATTCCAATAATGTCGGAGAAGGTAGACAAGAAGCGAGAACGGTTTCCTTACCCATAAATCCCGGCAATTCGGTCCCACCAGTCTCTTTGCCTCGCTTCCAAGTTCGGTAGTATCGATGTTGACAGGACGCGATGTGTGTTATTTGGTGATATATCTGGGTGGGGAGATGCACTCATTAAAGACCCACGCACGCACTCATACACAGAAAGACGGTGATTAGTCGGAGATTCTTCCTATTGCTCCCATTAGAGTGAGCCTTATCTTTTTGGAAGAGGACGGTTCGACATCTATACCTTTACAAAATGGTCCAGACCACGATGCAAGATCGAAGATGTATGAGAGGTGGTCTGGATGCGAAAATCTGGAAGACGTGAGGAAGAAGGTGTATGCTTTACGCCATCCATCTTCTCCTTGATTCGATGATATTGTATTTCTTGGGCGCCTGGTGTTGTATTAGAAATGGTTCGACGGCGCTTCGAATTAGGGGGAGTTGGGTCGTCCGGAGCCCGCTTTTTACATCTTCTTTGACGTGTACCAGGACGCTTATCTGGACCTCTTCGTTTAGGCATTGCATCATATTCACACTCGTTGTTTCTTCGGAGACAGTTATTACAGTCGGGCCTTTTTGAATCACATCGTATCTTGCGAGCACGACTGAGAAGAAATGACAGTGTGCCGATACTAATTATTTTATGGATAAAACCATTAATGAGAGACTTGCCAGAGGCGGCAGGCTATGACAACGGGCACTGTTCTCTTTCGATTCTCTCGTGAAGGATTAGTTACGTTCGTGATAGAAGGCTCTTCTGGGCCTGTAGTGCCCATTGGATTGAGCCTGTGATCACCATCCATGTTCGAGCTGTTTGAAGATATGAGGTCAAGAGCAGATCCACAAGGGAACGGTCGCTCGTACAATGATGGGATAAATCTGACAGGTGCATCACGGCTGGTGGCATGAACAAGGGAAGAAACATGTGGATATTGAGTAGGGAAATGTCCCAGGTGATAACGAGATGAGTAAAGCTGATTACAATGAGACAACGTGACTTGACGGGCATTTGAACTCGGAGGCTCTAGGGCAGAATCAGTAGTCGGTATCTGTTGTCGTTGGTTCTTATTGAGACCTTGAGCAGAGTCAAATTTCGGCACTAGGAGTTCCGGGGTAGGAGATAAGTTATCTGGAGGAACATGTTGATACCGGACTTTCAAGACTTTGGGTTTAAAGAACACGGACACATATACGACGAAAAAAAATAACATACAAGACTCATGGCCACCATGTATTGAAGGCATCTGCAACATCTGAGGGAAGACATTGCTAGTCGGAGAATATACACCAGATCCCTCTTCGCTGGATGAGGTAACTTCATCGTGGATCATCACCTGAAGGCGGAAGGGAGAGTAGATGTCGTTAGTTTCATTGTTTGGGACCATGATAGTAGACGTTGAGGATAAAGAGAATGTTAGACAGTGAGTGCAGGGCACGAAGCACAAAGGCAAACTCTGTGAACGAGAAGGGCTGGGTAGAAAAAGCTATGTAGTATTAGAACGTTATTTCGGTGAATTGCGAGTCATCAGTGAAAAGAATCCCGAGAATCCTTCGCCAGAATATTGAACTTTGGATGATCGATTGTTTCTCGCCCAGATCTCTGATTGCCTCGGGCCGGTAAGCGATTTAAACTGAGGCACTCAGCAAGGTACGACCAAAATCGGTTGCTGAGCAGGTACGGCTGGCCTTTGTGCCTCAGAACATACGTTTGTCTGCTCTACTGGGGAGTCCTATCTTCTCTGAAGTTAACCCATGTGGACAACAGAAATCCAGGAAAATGTAGAAGAAACATAAGCATATTCTAATTTGAGAAGTATCAGGTCCTCTCCACGTGGTGTTCACTTGAGCGGGCCTGTTTCTCCCACACCATCAAATACTTTGCCTCTTCTGCACATGCTATAATATAACTGGCCTCCCCGTCCACCTACCATTAAACTCCAATTTCTGCACCTTCTGAATTCATATTAAAACCAACCCGAACAATGCTTGTCGCCACGTTGAGTGTCCCCCTTCTGCCTAGTGTCAAATATCCCTTCTGGATCGTCAGGCACAGTAGACAACATCCTCTCAAGACCCCGAAACTGGGGTAAACTGCTTGTAGACAACTTGCCCAAATGACAAATCCCTGTCTCCATTTAAGTAACAAACTGCACTCGAGCGCCTCCCACATCCACATGGAAGCTCCTCTCCTACATATATCGAATTCAAATGTGAAGGACACTCCATCAATAATCATACTCTCTTGCGAAAGGGGATACATTCTTCCAACTACATACAACATCGTGTCCTTGGCTTCATAGTTCAGTGACTTCCTCATTCCGGTACATCTGGCATGTCAACATATTTTTGGCAAATTATTTTGTGGGAGGACCACAATAGCTACTTATATAAGGATTGTAGACGATTTACCGTCAATCGTATCAGCAACTTCAGACCCCAGCTCTGTTCTATCTTGTAGTCAGCACTTAAATTGAATGGTCATCAAGGAGTATCTTCAAAAGTTCTGATAAGACTTTTACTGTTGTTTTCTTTATGTCATAAAGATGAAGGAACTCATGAGGTCTTGCTCCTTCCGGGCCGAATCCTAATATCGCCGCTTCTCAATATCGCCCAGTTGCTCTTTCACTACTAGATCAACATCCTTCAAGGCGTTACTCAACGCTCGTGTCCGCAGGTCGCAGCTAATAGTCCTTCTTTAATGGCGTTGTAACATTTGTCAGTCATTATTCATGCCATTCCTCCTGTTCTTATTTCCAGAATTTGTTTCCTGCCAAGCGAAGAACAAAATCCTTAGCTACTCATCTTGAGTTGATTTACGAAAAGCTTGTCTCTGTCTACCTCTCTAATGTGTGACTGTCATCTGGCGAGTCAAGTCATTTGAATAATAATGGTCTTCATAGGGCTGACTAACCGCGCATTATGGTAAGAACCCACCTCCACAGTGTGTAATTTGATGACATCGGAGAAGGGATGGATGCACACGCGCCAGGTCAGAATAAACCAAAGGCTTCACAGAAATAGTATCGATATATTCTGTGGACAACAGCCATCACCATAAAATGCAAAGCCAGGATGATCTATCGGCTTCTAACTTCTCATAGAATTATGCAAGCTGGTGTCTTGGAAGAATCTTGAATTTTGGTGAAGTATTCTTAGCCTGAAGACCTCATTTCTCACAAAAGTCATCTCTGCGGTTTATTAAGGTGCTTTGGTCATATGAATTACTTTTGATGAGGTGTATGCTCAGGAGAAATTGAGCGCGGATAATATAGCTCACCATATGTCCACCCAATTTGCGCGATCCAGTGACATGCACCTGTCTCTCTAATCTATTAATGAGACTGAGTCATTATTTCACGAAGCAAATGCGAAATGAGTAGTCCACTACTTGAGCCCGTTCTCTTCACAAAAACATTTATGAATTGATTTGACTCCACTGTAGGCCATTTTCGATCCCATCTCAAAATATGGTAAGAGTCAAGTCAAAGGACGGACTGCGTTTCTTATATAGTGGCCCTCATATCACAAAGATATCATCATTCCGTAAACGCCACAATAAAGTTCGACGGGTGACTATGAAATCTCTGCCATGGCTCTTGAACCATGCTTCTTGGATATGTCGTAAATATAAATGGAGATCCTCGTGATAGGTCCCATTTTGAAAATAGATATTTAAGTTCTCCGCCACATTAAGAGTCTATAATGCAATAAGACAGAAGAAATTAATCACCTGAGGAGAGCGTTGCATAGATGCTCCAAGGGATGCCACTTCATTTTCCATTCGAATGTGTCATCCTGCTGATTTCTCAGGATTCACACCGAAGGTGCCACAATAAACGAGGTCAACTTGAACCAGTGGCATATAGAGAGGAATGCAACAAACATCTAGTTCTTGGTGCCCAGTGAAATCTCTTATCTTATTTAGATCGTAGAGTACTTTTGTTGAGAGGCCCTTATAGTATAGAACATCTGGCTTGACGATAATGCCTCAATAACTGCAATTGGACTTTACCGTAGCAGGAGAGTTGCCTGAAGGAGTTCGTTACTTAGTAGGACAATACATTCATGCGCCGTTGTGTATGATCACTTCTGCTTTTGCACTTGACGTAATGACCTACCATGTCACTTGAGATCCGATCCAGCTTCTAGAAAAGAGAGATCATGAATGGTTCCTATCACGGCTAATATTCAAGGAACATTATAAGCGTAAACCGCCGATGTCTAGGAGCGGTGATCGAGCCTCGTGGATGGATTGGACAATCACTGGTGTCATTCACGAATAGCAGAAGCTTGGGACCCCTAGCTCGGTGGTAGAGCGTGAGATTCGAGTCTCCATCATTCCCTCGAAGCCATCCATTTAACCCGGGTGGGTTTTGAGAATCTACTGGAAGTTATCACTTCCCCCAATACACTCTGTCAGTAAGCCTACTAACCAGATTTTGACATGAAACTATCTCCTGATTCTCTCCGAAATGGTGACGAACAATCCTCCACAGTGCGATTCAGGACTGTTGTTTGCATCGTGGAACCAACGAGTATTACGTTCAGTGCCGTCCGTAGTCATCCAATGGTCAGCATTTGTAGCGGCTGAGGATAATCGATGATCACGAGCATGTGCAGTAGTGATGTAATTCATGATTTGGCTTTCCTCTTACAAAAACATTGTTACCAAGCGCAAGCTGGTCGTTCATTGTCATTGTGACTTTCTGGCTCTTTGCTGATGGTAAAAAAATTGAAATATTGTTCTGTAGACATTGATGGTACTGATTCTTTCACTCGATCGATCACCATGATGTGCGAACATGCATGAAGCATGTGACTCAAACTTTATGCGAAGCGTGCTTCCTTTGGGTTTGGAGTGAAATAGATTGGTCTTCGCTCCGCATTTGCCACCACTAAAAACTAACACGATGTTGAGATATCAAGAACCACACCCAAAGTAAGTTAGGTTTCATCTCGTTATGATCTAATGTTTCATTTTATGATGGTAGATAGAGAGTAAATACAAGTCGTCGAGATGAGACTCATTGCGTGTTTGCAAGGAGTTTTCTCTCGTCCACCCTTTTTCTATCTAAACTCAATATATGAAATATCATTCTGATGAACTCCATTGTCCTATATCTCGCAGTTAATATACAAATGAATAAATCTCACATTCATAAAAAACATACTACTACTCCATTAACCCATTTACCTAATTCGAATTTTTACGCGAGCAGTTTTAATTTAATGATCCAAATGACTGTCTCGAATAATGTGATAGCCGCATTTTTCGCTTGCTTCAATCAAAAATAAACGTCTCAGGAGTCACTGACTGGGGTAGACGACTGAGGGAGGCTTATATTTACACTACGAATGGTCAGTTAACCTGTTGAGAAATTATTAAAAAAATGCACCAAGGCGACTTGTCAAGTCTACATTTTCAGTAGGATGGAGAGGACAGAATGCACCGCGCTGATCCGATGATGTGACTGGGGGAGTCCATTTCAATATTCACCAACTTTCATTCAATGACAAAACTTGAAATGCTTAAAACCTTCCTGAATGTAATTATATCATTAGCTGTACTGGAAAGAATGCCCTAATATAATGTGCTTGAAGAACCTCTCTAGTAAGTTGAAGCATTTTTAGAGTACAAAAATTGTGCAAGCTGATTTTCCCCTTCGCTCGATCGACAACGAAAGTCCTGTTTCATTGATTCACCTTAGGACAAGACTTCACGGAGCACAGTTCTGCGCAAGTCTCCAGATCAGCATGTAAAAAAAGCAGTGATGGGTCCATTTCTAAATGAAACTTGATTGCAAGACAATGGAACGAAAAAGATAGGAAAATATTTTTGCATCCGTGATCCGAAATAAGAATGGTCCAAGTTCCTAGGCATCTGCCAAAACACAAGTGATGGTCCTAGCCGGAATGATATGGGATCATACTGAAAGGTACTATGTGCTCTTGCCAGAGGCTGAGAGCCTCATAAGACTCGATTATAACAGTCTCAATATCAATACCCTGTGGGCCCCATGTATCTAGGAGGAAGGATGGCTGGAGAGCGTCGTCTATTTATGTTTGCACGTGTGTCAACTGGACTGCATCGTATATCAACTTTTCAATAAAACAGGTACTTTGTACTGGGAAGAGCCGCTCGAGGTGTTGGTCGGAGAAATTCTAATTTTTATTACTCTCGGCTAGATGAACCTCGGTATTTTGATATTCAATGCCCAGCTGGAGCTTTTCATGCCGCAGGCTGAATAGCAAGATGTCACCCTCTCGAGTTGGTAGAGTCTGGCGATTAAAACATGTGTCGGATAAACAAGTAGGTTTCTGATGACTGAGAGGCCCATCAACTAGGTACTGGAAAGCAATATAATTTTGGACCGACGCACTCGGGAGTCGACTATAGCTTGCAGGCGTTCTCATTGAGAATTGAAGTTGTCCTCGTGTCAACAAGCTGCGAGCGCAGATCCTGCCCAATTTGGAGAGGTTTGTCTACAACGAGTGTAGGTGCTGAAATAGAGTAATAGGCAAGAAGACAGGACTGCGGAATGGCTTAAAATACAAGATGCTTGGGCGTCTCCCTGTTAGAATGGTAACAAAGTTTGGCGGAAAAAGGGACACAGTGTGTGGGCATGTGTGATACACGCCAATTTTTTGCAGTCGTATAAATGGGTGATTAAGAGTGGCACCTCTCGGTGTTGGATAGCAAACAGGCGTCAGTTGTCAGATACGATAGCCGACAGCATGAGTCCTGGTTGTCGATTTTACAAGCCGAATACAACGGCGACACGGCGGAGAGACCGGGATTAGTCAGGTGTGGCAGCCGTGTGAAAATATATTCCGGTGTGGGTAGTGGCTGTTCTTCTTTCCTTCTTCACATCATCACCTCTTCCAGCTTCCTTTTCACCATGGGTTGTGTCCAGTCTACTGTAATTGACGAGGAGGCCAAGGCTCGTAAGTACCATTTCGTCAGCCAGATTCATTTCATATCTATTATTCATCTAATAGGCAACGACGAGATCGAGAACCAACTCAAGCGCGACCGTATGATGGCCAAGAACGAAATCAAGATGCTCTTGCTGGGCGCCGGAGAGTCGGGAAAGGTTTCTTCTTCGTCGTCGATCGCTTATATCGGAAAACTCATGTGTCGCTAAAGTCGACAGTTCTCAAGCAGATGAAGCTCATACACAGTGGTGGTTATAATGACCAGGAACGGGACTCTTACAGAGAAATTGTCTACTCAAATACTGTTCAGTCCATGCGGTGAGCACTTAGAAATCAAACTTATGACTTGGTGCTCAAACTTCTACCCAGGGCCATTCTTGATGTATTGTCCCAACTTGGCCTTCAACTTGCACCCCAAAACGATGCTCGAAAAGCAACAATTCTTACTCTTCCTGGTCCCGTTGAAGGAGAAGCTCTTCCTTCTGGGATTGCCGACGCGTTGCGGAACCTCTGGCGTGATCCGGCCATCAAGGAGGCAGTTCGTCGTTCACGAGAGTTTCAGCTCAATGACTCCGCTGTCTACTACTTTAACGCCATCGATCGTATGGCTCAGCCTGGCTACCTTCCCACAGACCAAGACATATTACGTAGCCGTGTCAAGACCACTGGTATCACGGAGACAACCTTTTCGGTGGGCGAGTTGATATACAAATTGTTCGATGTTGGTGGTCAGCGGAGTGAGCGAAAGAAGTGGATTCATTGTTTTGAAAACGTGACGGCACTGGTATTTTTGGTCAGCCTGAGTGAGTATGATCAGATGTTGTATGAGGATGAGAGTGTGGTAAGTTTTTTTGCTCAACCTTTTCTTCACTCGCCCTACACTCATTTTCTGCTTCTAAGAACCGTATGCAGGAAGCTCTTACACTCTTTGACTCAATATGCAATTCCCGGTGGTTTGTCAAAACCTCTATTGTAAGCCTTTTCTAGCCTGCCTCGCCTCGCCCTAACATGCCCTCGATAGATCCTTTTCCTAAACAAGATTGATCTTTTTGCCGAAAAACTCCCTCGCTCCCCTTTGGGTGATTATTTCCCAGATTATACGGGTGGTGATAATTACGATGCTGCTTGCGATTACCTGTTGCACCGTTTCGTCTCGCTCAACCAGAGTGCAACGACGAAACAGATATATGCACATTATACTTGTGCCACTGATACCCAGCAGATCAAATGTGAGTTTTGCGTTTCCTTCATGAGTAAGCAGAGCATTGATCCGGCCCTGAATACTTTTAGTTGTATTGAGTGCTAT
>Ga0153922_1000342_pt1 | contig 18928 bp, 20 predicted proteins | sample TSNJ006MetaG_FD_104723 | JGI IMG/M metagenome (GOLD analysis project Ga0153922, IMG submission 104723) | Attine ant fungus gardens microbial communities from New Jersey, USA - TSNJ006 MetaG | ecosystem: Host-associated > Fungi > Mycelium > Unclassified | place: USA: New Jersey, Brendon T. Byrne... | reverse complement strand
GAGCTGAAATGCGGTCCACATCCAATCGTTGGCCCACCAGTCGCGCGAGCCCCAGGAGTGGTCGCGTTGCCCGGGGCCCGCAAATGTGAATTCATCACCGCCGATGCTGACCGTTCCCTGGACGTAGCAAGGGATTTCGTACCGGGTCGATGCGCGCCAGGCGTACGGCACCCCGTCGGTGCGCCACGTCAGATCCAGCATGAGCGCCACGGGTTCACCGCTCTCGCCGCGCAGCGGGGCCGCGTCGTCGGTGTACTGCTGGGCAGTGCCGTCAAACGTGACCTGGAACGCCTCCACCGGCGCTGTGCACCGCTGGGTCGCCTCGTAATCATCGCTGGTCACCGTCTGCACAGCCGCGGTCAACGTCGGAGGTGGCGAGGCGTAGTCGGTCACCATCACGGTCGGTTGACCGGGCCGCACCACGGCGACCGTGTACATCCCCGCTCGTTGGTTGGGCACGTGAGCCAGGCGTACGTAGAGTCCCACGTCGCCGCGGTCGCTGACGGCATCGAAGTACCAGCTCTCGTTCCACAACTGCTCGCTGCCGGGCCGATGCGGCTCCTCGTCACGAGCGGACACGCGAAGCGGCTGTGGCGCTGCCGCGGTTTCGGGAAGCAGATCCAGCGAGCCGAGGTCAAGTACTTGCTGACACGCCCGCCGCAGCCACGCCATGAACATCGCATCGCCGCGCTCGGTCCGCTCGACGACCATCGCCGCGCCGACGACCATCGCCACCCCCCAGTACACCTGCCGCCGGTACTCGCCCCAGCACTGCTCCCAGCTGAAGTTGGTGACTCCGTGCTCGAGCAGGGTGTCGTAGTACACCTGAACGAGGCGGGCCTCGTGGGCGCGGCGCTCCTCAATGTCGAGGGCCCCACCGAGGAAGTAGGCCGCGTCGAGCATCACGGGACCCCAGGTGACCGTCTGCCAGTCGACCGCCAGACACTCTCCGCTGCCGCTGAAAAGAAGGTTGTCCAGGCGGAAGTCACCATGAATCAGCCCGACTGGGGCACGCACGTCGGCGGTGTGCGCGTCGGCGACGGCGACGTAGCGCCGGCAGACCTCGGCATGCTCTTCGGCGATCTGGTCGCCGTAGCGTGCCAGAAATCCCGGCAGAAGCTCCGACAACAAGGTCTGGTCGATCGGGTTCGGCAAATTCAGGAAGTCGCTGGTACCGGTCGCCAGGTCGTTGAACACCGGGGCATGCAGCCGCGCCAGGGCACGCATGACGATTTCCGCGGCCTCGGCGTCACATCCGGCGACCTGATCGCCCTGCTGTGCACCGATGGCGTCCCCGAGCACCAGGGTGAACCAGCCCTCGCTCGGGTCGTATTCCGCAAGGTGACACTGGGGTATCGGACCCTTGATGCGCCCGCTGAGCCGCTGGTAGAAGGCAACTTCACGGAAGTAGGCGCCCAGCCCGACGCCGGTGGCGCGGCTGGTTGGGTCGTCCGAAGCGAGTTTGACGACGACTGTGCCCGTCGTTTCGGCGTGGGTGTATGTCACCCGGTAGGTCCGGCTCATCTGGCCGGTGCCGATGCGCCGCGTCCCGGCGATGCTCAAATCCTTCCGGCCGAGCACCTCAGATAACCAAGGGCCGGTGATGGCGTCGGCGTCGCGGATGAGCAACGCGGGAAGGGACACGGTGGCGGGCATGGCGCTCCTTGAATGTTGAATGACAATCTGACACGGATGCGTGTCACTGATACGGATGCGTGTCAGATTAGACTGACGATCACCATGAGTCAAGATGGCGACATGACGGCACCCGGGCGCACGTATGGCGGCGTCAGCGCCGCGGAGCGCGAGGAGTCCCGGCGGGCGAGCCTGATCCAGGCCGCTCGACGCATCATCGCCGAGCACGGCGTCGCCGCCGTCTCCGCGGAGCAGGTCTGCCAGCTGGCTGGACTGACAAAGCGCTACTTCTATGAGAGCTTTGCCACCAGAGATGCGCTGCTGGACAGCTGTGCCGAACTGCTTTTCACCCATCTGCGCATCACGATGGAGGCAGCTCTGGAAGCACCGACGCGCCAGGAACGCGTCGATGGCGTAGCTCGGGCCGTGGTGCGTGCCCTGGCCTCCGACCCCGCGTGGGCGCGCTTGTACACGGAATCTCCGGCCTTTCCCAATTTGCGGAAACGGCAGCAGCGAGCCATCGACGAGTTCACGGGCCGGCTGGCCCGCGATGCCATGCCGTTCGTCGGCCGGACTTCACCCGATGGGCAGCGCACCCTGGCAACACGTGTCGTCGTGGCCGGGGCCACCGACCTCATCACCTCCTGGCTCAACGGGGAAGTCGAAGCGAACGAGCAGACCATCGTGGCCACGATTACGGCGACCGCCCGGGGAGTGGCCGCAGCCTTCTAGGGCCGTTACGACGACCGCCGCCACGGCCCGGGAAGTGCTCGCGAAACGGACCGCGGCGGAAGGTGCCTTGTCCCGTTAAAACAAGCGCGGGGTTGGGTTGTGATGTCGGTGGTCGTAGTGCACGACAGTGGCGACGAAACCGACACCCATTCCGAGGCTGCCCAGCAGCACTGCGGCGGCGACGATCGCCCACCCCACGTGGCCCGATCCGGCAGCAACCAGGCCCAGCGCTAGCGCGGCAAATCCGACTAGTGCGCTCAGAAGGCCGGTCCACGCAGCCAAACCATTGAGCATCAAAAGCGAGCCTACGCTGTCGACACGGCCGTCAATAGTCGCTGACTATCCCCCGGCGCGCCGGAACACAAGCTCCGTCGACAGGGTCGTCTTGTCGCCGACCATGCCCAGCATGTTTCCTGTCACGCCCCACTTCTTGCGGTTCACGGTGGTGCGAGCCGTGACCCGCACCGCGCCGTCGTCGTGCACCGTTACCTTCGCCCGCATCGGCATCGGTGCCGTGGCGCCCTTCACGGTGAGATCAGCCCGCAGCTCGAGGGTCTCACCTGAACCAGGTTCGGCGCCGGTGACGACCACGCTGATATCGGGGTATTTTTCAACATCCAGGAAGGTCGGGGACCGCAGATCCTCGTCGCGTTTGCTCAGTTTGGTGTTCAGCGACGCGGCCTTGATGTCGACTCGGCCGGATAGCGTTCCGGTGTCGGTGATTTGGCCGTCGCCGCTGAAATCGGTGAACGCGCCGTTGACCTTCATCGCGCCCCACATCGTCCTGTTGTTGAACCTGATCGTCGACCGGTCAGCATCAAGCGTCCAGACCCCGACTAACGCAGGATCCTTGAGAAGTTCTGTGACGGTTGCCATGTCACCTCCGGTTCTCTTCCACGTCCACCCTCCGTCGAGAGCGCTCGACTACCCGCCAAGCGGTAGGTGTAACCATTATCCGCCCCGCGGAAGACCGGTGAAAGGTTACGGAGCCAGCTACCCCCGAATGGGTATCGATCAGCGTGCCGTTGAGGGGCGTTTGGCCCACGTCGAGGCTGATCACCGCGCTCGACTGCCGTCCACTCGCCGGGGTGGCTCGGTCGGACCGCCGAAACTGCGACAAGTCAGCTTTGTGACCTCACAAGATCTAGGCCCCTACCCCCAGCCGCCTGATCAAGTAACCATCAGCGCATGGCGACTTCGCAGATCAACCGGCCGGCCTCGAGCGACGGCGCGACGACGGGAACGCCGATGAGCCAGCTTACTTTCGGTCCTGAGAGCAACGGCTATGAGCGGTTCATGGGCCGCTGGAGCCGTCGACTTGCACCGCTCTTTGTGGGGTTCGCCTCCATCAACGAAGCAGACCGCGTGCTCGACGTCGGATGCGGTACCGGGGCGTTGAGTGTTGCGGCCGCCGCCATCCCCTTCACCCACGTCACCGGTGTTGATCGGTCATCCGCCTACATCTCACGCGCGGAGAACGAGCCTGGTGGCCAGCGCATCCGGTTCGAGGTCGGCGACGCTGCGGCGCTGCGATTTTGCGACGCCACTTTCGATCGAACGCTATCGCTGCTGATGCTGAACCACCTGCCTGATCCCGCCGCCGGATTGCGGGAGATGATTCGGGTGACGCGGCGTGGCGGCACCGTGGCTGCCGCGATCTGGGACTACGGCCACGGAATGGAGATGCTCCGCATCTTCTGGGATGAAGCGGCCGCGTTGGACCCCACGATTGGCGCGCACGACCAACGCCGGACGCCACTGTCGCGGCCGGGGGAGCTGACCGCTCTGTGGCAGGCCCACGGGTTGCAAGAGGTCGAAGAGCAGCCCCTGACCATCGACCTCGACTTCTCGTCATTCGACGACTTTTGGCAGCCGTTCCTTCACGGCCAGCGACCCGCCGGTGTCTACGCCGCCTCGCTGTCCGAAGCCGGCCAGCGGGTCCTACAGTCCAGGCTTCGCGGCTGCCTTCTGAACGGTCGCGACGATGGGGGCTTCACCCTCCGGGCGCGGGCCTGGGCCGTGCGAGGGGCTGTCGCAGCCCCCTGACGGCGGTATCGGTGACCCCGCGTCGCGTCACTTTTTGCCGTATAGCCCGTCGCGTCACCTTTTGCCGTATAGCCCACGGTGGCCGGGGTGGTTTGCTTAGCGCGCCACTTGCCATCGACCAGCGTGTCACTTGCCGTCCACCAACTTGATGCTCGCTCAAAGGCAACCGGGAGCATACTCACCAGGTTGGCAAAGCTTTGACTTGGACCGGTCAAAAGCACGGGGGGCGCGTTTGGCACGCGGGCGGCACATCGGACGGCCCACGGCACTCGCCAACGAGACCACGTTTGAGTTGCCTACGCCCTGGTCAAGGGCCGATTTGGGCCAGTCGCCCCGTGCGGACCGACGGTGCGGGGGCTGCCCTTGTCGGTCTCGATGTGGCTAACGATCGCATAGTTGACGGCAAGTTGAGTAGTGAACTACTCGTGCCTTCGGCCGGGGGTTAATACGACGATCGAACGACAAATCCACAACAGTCAGCCAAGAGTCGACTGGGCCAGCTTGGGTTGCCAAATGGGTTCGGTCATTTCTGGAAAGGACGCAAGTCATGATCGGCTTCCGCCTGGGCGTCGGGGCACCAGGTCGGTTGACGATCGCACATCTAAGCACGTCTAAGCACGTCTAAGCTCGTCTCGAATCAGAGGAAGCGTCGACTATGAAGCCATTCAGCATTCCGGCGGACGAAGCCCGCCTCTCGTGGGTAGCGAAGGCGCGGTGTCTCGCCAAAGATCCCGACGACTTGTTCGTTCGCGGAGCGGCGCAACGGAAAGCAGCTGTGTTCTGCCGGCGCTGTCCCGTCATTGCCGAGTGTGGCGCCGACGCGCTCGACAACGAGGTCGAGTTCGGTATCTGGGGCGGCATGACCGAACGCCAGCGACGGGTGCTGCGCAAGAATCACCCTGAGGTGACTTCCTGGCTGGAGTTCTTGTCCGACCAGCGTAAACACCGCGACGCGGGCGATCCGGCATAACCGGGCATCGGCCGGGTTCAGGCCATACGAGACTGACCGACCTCGATCAGGTGACCGTCGGGATCGCGGATGTAGGAGCGGAATTCGCTGGGGTGCTCGACCGGATCGGTCAGAAAGTGCGCACCTCGGGCGGTCCATTCCCGCTGCACCGCGATGATGTCGGCCACGCGGATGTTCAGGAAAGCGCTGACCGTGTCGGGGTCTGGCGGCGTGGTCAGGGTGACGGTCGGCTTGTCCGCGGTCGGGCCGCCGCCGTCGTTGAGGATCAGCCACGTGTTGGCGAGCTGCAGGATCACCGGGTCGCGGTCGTGCACCACCTGGGCACCGAACACGGTGGTGTAGTAGTCGCGCGACCGGTCCTGATCGGAGACCACAAGGAAGTGTGTGACGACGAAGCCCTCACTCGGCGGAAGTTGGAATTGTTGTGCAGCAGTCATGTGCGATCCCCTTTTGCTCCAATGGATAGTAGGACGACCCGGCGGCCCGGCATGTGACACTTCGGAAGGGGCCGCCCACGCTCCGCCAACGCCCGGCTAGATCATCGACCGTCGGCAAGGTTGCGGTTCGCGGTCCACTCGTTGAGCAGCGGCTCACCGTAAAGATATCGACGCAAATTGTCTGCGAACAGCGCGAAAACGTTGATCCAGTGTTCGTCCGGCGCGGCCGCGCTGTGCGGCGAGATGAGCAAGTTGGGAACCGCCCACAAGGGCGAGTCGGTCGGCAGCGGCTCCTGCCTGACCACGTCCAGCGCAGCCGCCCGCAGGTGCTTGGAAAGGGCAGCCACCAGGTCGTCTTCGACCACCGCGCTGCCTCGGCCGACGTTGACGAACACCGCACCGGCCGGCATCGCGGCGAAAAACTTCGAGTCGAACATGTCCCGGTTCTCGGGTGTTTCGGGGACGGCGGCCACCACGTAGTCGGCCGCGCCGACCGCCGCGAAGAGGTCAAAAGGCCCCAACAGAGAGTCAGCATCCGGATCAACGTCCCCAGCCACGGCGCCTCTCCGCACCCCGGTGACGGTCATGCCGAACGCGCGGCCAAGCCGGGCGACTCGACGGCCGATCGCGCCGAGTCCGATGACCGTCAGGTGCCGGCCGGCCAGCTGGCTACCATAGGAAGGCTGCCACACGCGCGACACCTGCAGCCGATCAATTTCCGGAAATCGCTTGGCAATCTGGAGTATTCGGGCGAGGACGAATTCTGCGATGGCGACCGCATTCACACCGGCTGCCGTGGTGAGTCGCACATGCGACGTCGGCAGGCCGGCCGAGATCAGCTGACTCACACCCGCGCCCACCCCCTGCACCCAGCGCAGACGAGGCGCGAGGTGCACGACGTCGAACGGCAGGTCTTGGGTCAGCACGACCTCGGCCTCGGCCAGCACCTCGCGCTGCCGAGAAGTCAGCTCCGGCGCCAAACCCCGCAGGTCGGCCGACGGATTCTGGCCGCGCTGCTGCCGCAGCTCACCAGGCTCCGCGTAGCGCTCAGAGACGATCCGGATTCTCGGGCTGACCGCGGTGACATCGCGCAGATAGCCAGCGAGCTGATCGGCCGGCGGGTCCCAGTGTGCGGGGTACATCACGGCGACGACGACTTCGAGCTCAGCCAACGCGACTCCTACCAAACAACAGGATCCGCAAGTTGCGCGCGCAGCGCGACCCGGTTTACCTGCTGGGTGGATGCAGTGCGGGGGATGTGATCGACGATCACGAGCTGCCGCGGGTGCTTGTAGGGTGCCAACCTGCCCGCGCAATGGGCTCGCAGCTGGTCCAGATCCGGCGCGGCCGCGCGATCGCGCGGAACCAGTGCGACACAGACGATTTCACCCCAGTCCGGGGATGGCCGACCGCCCACCGCGAGGTCCGCCACACCGGGCATGTCGGCCAGCACGGCTTCGATCTCGCTCGGGACAATCGTGTGCCCACCGCTGCGGATGATCTCTGTCGTCCGGCCGGTGATCGACAGGTAGCCACGATCATCGATCTCGGCGAGGTCGCCCGTGCGCAGCCACCCGTCCGTTGTGAACGCCGAGGCAGCACCGAGGTATCCAGAGAACACCGCCGGGCCCCGCACCTCCAGCTCACCCGTCGCGTTCACCCGGACCTGCACGCCCTGCATGGGCAGTCCACAGCGACCCGGTCGCGACCGCAGAGCGTCCCCCTCCAGACAGGCGACCAGTCCCGCTTCGGTCGAGCCGTAGAAGATCCGCACACGGGCTTGGGGCGCCAGGTCTTTCAGTGCCCGGATCAGTTCCGGCGGGGTGCGCGACGTGCCGGTGTCAGCGATCCGCAACGAGCTGAGGTCGGGTAGCCGACCGCCGCTACGCCGGACCGCGGCGTTGTGGTCAAGCAGCCGGCGCCAGATGGCCGGGATGCAATAAATCCGCTCGGCGCGGTGCTTCTCGATCGCGGCGAAGATCTCCTCGGCCGCGAACTTCGCGGGAAACACCACAGCCGCGCGCGCCTGCCACTGCTGCAGCGCGATAGTCCACGACGCCATGTGAAAAAGTGGAAACGGGCACACGGCCGGCCCACGAGGTTCGGGCTGGGCGCCGGCGTGGCTGCGCAGCACACTGACCCGGTTCGTCAGTGGCACACCCTTGGCTCGTCCGGTCGAGCCGCTCGTGAAAAACAGGACGTGAAAGGCATTCTCGTCGCCATGATCGACAACTGGCTCCGGCGGCTCCGCGCCCGAGCCGATCAGCGCGGCCAGATCGGCGGGCTCGAGCATCAGCCTCGGCTCGACGAGTTCTTCGTACGGTCGGCGTTCAGCCGCCGACAGCGCCGGGTCGATCGGCGCGTACACGGCGCCGATCCGTGCGGCCGCGGCGAACAGCATCACGGTGTCCGCAGACCGAGCCGCGCTGTGCAAGATCGTCTCCCCCGGTCGCACGCCGCGCTCGAGCAATACCACGGCCAGCCGATCGGATGCGGCGTCGAGCTGTGCGAAAGTCCACTGCTCGCCGTTGACATACAGGGCGGCGCGATCGGGGACGTTGTGCGCAGCGTTGCGGAAAATCTCGCTCACAAGCAGATCCACGTACGAATTCCTCTCGGTGCGGCGCGCAAGTCGGTGCGGCGCGCAAGACCTCAGTCGCTGCGCCGGATACCAGCCAGGCAGAACTCGGCCAGATGGGCGCGCTCCGCACGGGTGGGGACGGTCTGATCGGTTAGGTGCTCCCGCATGGTCGCGGTGACCAGGCGGTAGATCGCCACGCTGTTGCGACGCGCCCGGCCACGGGCGTTCCGTCCTCCCCCGGATAGCGCGCGAACCGGCGGCTCCAACAGGTCGAGCAGCCGGTCGATCGACTCCTTCTGCTCGGCGGTGTACTTCTTGTCGAGCCGGCCTTGGTCGACGAGAAACGGCCGGGTGCGGTGTGCCGCCGCTTCCGCGACAACCTGGGCGAGCATGCCGTCGATCCAGGCCCGCACCTGCCCTTCGGCGTCGCCGGCATTGTCGATGCGTGCCTTCAGGTAATCGGCGAGGCGTCGACGCCCGTCGTCGAGCAGCGCGACCAGCAGATCGTCCTTGGATGCGAAGTGCCGGTAGAACACGGGTGTGGAGATGCCGGCCTCCGCCAGGATCGCCCGCAACGACGGGTCGGTCGAGTCGCTGGCTTCGATCACTCGGTACGCGGCCTCGAGGATGTTGGCTACCTCGTCGGTGTAGCGCGCGCGTCGGGATTCAAGGGCACGATCGACCCGCTGGGCAAGGACATGCCCCGTTACGTTATTGGAATCCCGCACACGACTTAGATTAAACGGTGTGTCAACCGGCGAAAACGGTGTTTTAACTTTTTCGATGGGTGCATTAGAGTTCTTGAGAAGAGAGCGACACGCGAAGAGGGTGCGGCATGCAGCGCGAGGTTGTCTTCACCGGCATCGGTGGCCAAGGGGTGCAGTTCGCCTCGCAGGTACTCGCCCGCGGCGCTCTCGCGGCCGGCCTCGAGGTACAGCTGTTCGGTAGCTACGGCGGCATGATGCGCGGCGGCAACACCGAAGCGACCCTGGTGGTCTCGGACGAACCGGTCGTTGCGCCGCCGACCGTCGACCGGACGTGGTCGGCGATGGTCATGCACCACGACTACTGGGAACACACCCGCGATCTGCTGGGCCCGGAAACGTACGTCCTGGTCGACTCCAGCATCTTCGAGGGAACGCTTCCCGATTCGCTGCGTCGGGTTACCCGGATCCCGGCGACCCGGTTGGCCATCGAGTTGGGAAAGGTGCAGACCGCAAGCCTCGTGCTGCTCGGCGCGCTGCTCGCGGTCACGGAGCTGATCCCGCTACCCGCGGCGATCGAGGCGGTGCCGGCCGCGCTGCCGCCCTATCGCCAGGCGGCGGTGAAGTTCAATCAGCGTGCCCTGCAGGTCGGGCATGACGCCCTGGCGGTAGCACCATGAGCGAGACCGGACGCCCGACCATCACGACAACCGGCACCGTCGTCATCGACGTCGACGCGTGCAAGGGCTGTGACCTGTGCATCGCCGCCTGCCCCCGGGATGTGCTGGTGATGACCACGCACGAGGTCAACACGCGCGGCTACCGCTATCCGCAGCTGTTGCCCGGATGCATCGCCTGCAAGGCCTGCGCACAGATCTGCCCCGACTTCGTGTTCCAGGTGTACCGATACGACGAGCCGGTCGAGCAGACCGTGACCGCCGATGGTGTCGTCTCGGAGGTGATTCGGTGAGCGTCGTGCGCGAGCGGCAGTTTCTTGAAGGCGCGTCCGCGATCGGCTCGGCGATGGTCGCGGCGGGCTGCCGGTTCTTCGCCGGTTATCCGATGACGCCGTTCACCGAAGTGTTGGAGAGCATGGCCAAACTCTTGCCCGCGGTGGGCGGCACGTGCATCAACGCCGAGAGTGAACTCGAGGCGGTCGGCATGGCGTGGGGTGCCGCGGCCACCGGCACTCCGGCCGCCACGGGCTCGACGGGACAGGGGCTGTCGCTGATGCAGGAGTCGCTGGCCGAGATCACCTATGCCCGGCTGCCGCTGGTGGTCCTGAACATGGCGCGTACCCAGGGGGACTACTTCCAGGCCACCCGCGGTGGCGGACACGGCGACTACCGACACCTCGTGCTCGCTCCGTGCGACGTCAACGAGGCGACCGTCCTGGTGCAAGAGGCGTTCCACCTCGCGGCCACCTGGCGCAACCCGGTGCTGGTCATGGGTGACTACTACATAGCGCACACGTGGCAGACGGTCGACGTCGCGCCGATCGAGTTCGGACCCAGGCCGGCGACGGACTGGGCCGTGAACGGGAGCACCGGCGGCAGCGGGCGGGCGAAGCTGATCTCGCCGCTCGGGGACACCAAACGCACCGACGATGTCGGCTACGACCTCGCCGAGTTCTACCACCGCCGCGGACTCGAGCTGGACGTCATGGCGGCAACCGTGCCGCCCCGAGCCGAAACGGCCTTCGTCGCGGACGCCCGGCTCGTGGTCGTCGCGTACGGGACGGTCGCCAAGTACGTCCGCCAAGCGGTCTATGACCTGCGAACCGAGGGACTGCCGGTGGGGTTGATCCGTCCGATCACGCTGTTCCCCTTCCCCACCCAGATCATTCGGGACGCAGCCTCGCACGTCGACGCGTTCGCCGTCTATGAGAACAACCGTGGACAGATGGTCGAAGACGTGCAGTTGGCGGTCCTGGGCGCAGCCGATGTGTCGTCGATTGGGGGGCTTTCCATGGACTCGTCGGGCTTCGGCATCGCACCCGACCTCGACGTGGCCACCGTGCGCACGCGCATCCGTACCGCGCTGGAGGCAGTGAATTGACAAAGCAATGAGCGACCATCATCTGCCGATCGTCGACACGTCCGGCCCTCCGCGGCGCGCGGCCAAGTTGGTCGATGATTTCACCCCGGCCCTGATCAACCAGGGCGCCCATCATCTGTGCCCGGGTTGCGGCGAGCCCGTTGCGATGAGGCTGATCATGGAGGCGGTGGAGGAACTGCAGCTCGCCCAGCGCACCGTAGCAGTGTTCGGAATCGGCTGCTACACAGCCTATTCCAACAATCTCGACGTCGAGGTCGTGCAGGCTTTGCACGGCCGGTCGCCGTCGGTGGCAACCGGCGTGAAACGGTCATTGCCGGGCAGCGTCGTGCTCACCGTCCAGGGCGACGGGGACATGGTCAACGAAGGACTGCAGGAGGTGCTGCACACCGCGGCCCGCGGCGAGAAGGTGACGTGTTTCTTGCTGAACAACGGCGTGTTCGGCGAGACCGGGGGGCACATGACCGCGGCCACCGTACTCGGCCAGCGAACCAAGAACACCCTCGAAGGCCGATCGGCTGAGCAGCACGGCTACCCCATCGTCATCGGCGACCTCATCGCACAGCTGGCCGGAGTCGCTTACGCCGCACGAGGCGCAGTCAACACGCACACCAACGTGGCGCGCACGAAGCGCATGGTGAAGGAGGCCTTGAAGATCCAGGACCAGGGGATTGGCTTTTCCTTCGTCGAGATCCTGACGATGTGCCCGACCGGCTGGTTTATCGAGACCGGTGAGGCGCCACAGTATCTCGACGAGCACATCGAGCCGACGCACCGGTTCGGCGTCATCAAGTCGCCCCGGAGCCGCAGGGCCGGCGACATCCAACCGGTGCACCACTAATCCGTACAGCCCTTCAGGAGACGCGATGGACCGCAAGCTCGGCAACGTGGGCACAAAGCTGTTGTTGGAAAACGATCGGGTGGCCATCTGGGAGCTCCGGCTCGCTCCTGGCGAGAAGGAGCGGGTGCACGAACACACCCGTGACTACGTCATGGTCCAGATCACCGGCGACCGGGTCGCCGCGGACTTCGAACCCGACTGCGCCGGCACCTACGCCTCGTATGCGGGAACCCGCTACGAGGCGGAAGTCACTCCCGGGCAGGTGTTTTTCGCAGGCAGGGGCGGCATCGAAGCCGCGGTAAACACCGGCGACCAGCCGTTTTTCGAGATCATCATCGAACTCAAGGATTGAGAAACGCTGTCGGGGTGGGTAAGGCCTGGCGCACGCGGCTGATCGCGATCGCAACGGCCGGCTGCGTCGGGCTCGCGGGCGCCTGCGCGGCGCCGAAAACGCCTCCCCCGATATCGTTCACCCCCGGGCTGCGCGTTCCGGCCGATCCGCCCGGCCGTGCCAGCTGGGCGCCGTGGCCCGCCGCGTTGCATGATGCGCGCCACAGCGGCGCCTCGGTATTACCGGGCCCGACGGCCGGGACGCTGCGCTGGCGGCGCCAACTCGAGGGTGCGGTCACTCCCGGCCCGGTGACCGGTCCCGACGGCACCGTCTATGCCGCCTCCAATGCCGGTGTCTTGCATGCGCTTAACCCAGCGACCGGGCAGGACGTCTGGACCTACGACTCGGGGCACACGCACGTCGACGACGACCTGTCGGTGTCGTCGCTGGTGCTGGCCGGCGGCACGGTGATCTGGCCGACGCCGGGCGATGAGCTGCTCGCGCTGTCGCCGACCGGGGTGAAACTGTGGTCCGTGACACTTCCCGGGCAACCGACCTCTCCGGCCAGCATCGACGGACACCGGATCTACGTCGGTGACACGACCGGTGTGGTGACCGCGCTCGACATCACCGGCAACGGTCCGCCGCACCAGGTTTGGGCGATCAAGGTGGGTGCCGTGTCCTACGGCTCGGTCGTGATAGGCGATGCCGGACGGCTCTATACGACCGCCGACTCCTCGCTTGTCGCGATCGACGACGCGGGAGCCCAGGGGCGCATTGCATGGCGCGCCGATCCCGGCGACAACATCACCGAGGTCTCCCCCGGCCTGGCCGCGGACGGCACCGTGCTGTTGGGCACGAACGGCAGCCAGGAATGGGCATATCGGCCGGACGGCACACTGCGTTGGCATGCGGCACGGGTCATCACGTACTCGTCGCCATCTGTGACCGCGACGGGCTTGGCCTACGTCGCCGACCACAGCGGAACCGTCCACGTCTTTCGGGTCAGCGACGGGTCCGAAGCCGCCACCTATCGGCACTCTGCGGCCCAGATCTGGACCTCAACCGTCGTCGATGCGAGCTATCACCTGTACTACGGCACCCAGACCGGCCACGTCATCGGACTGGACAGCGCCGGGACGGCATTGTTCGACGTCGACCTCGGCGCGCCGGTGGACTGCTACCCGGCGCTGACGGCGGACGCCCGCCTGATCATCGGCGACCGCAACGGCGCCCTGGTGTCGATCGGCTAATGCACACGCTGGCCCGCAGCTGACATGAACTCCTGGGTAGCAAGCACCTAACCCTGTGGTCCACGATGCCGACCTGCTGAACGAACAATGAATCCTTCGCAACATCGGTGGGCGCGACCTACCACCGACGTCGGCACAATGGTTCGATCGAAATTGTAAGAGTTACAACAACTTAGGAGACTTTTGATGGCAACTCTGCCTGTGCAGCGTCAGCCCCGCACCCTGATGCCCGACCTGAGCGAGTTCTTCACTGGCACGCCGTTGTTCGCCACCCTGCGCCCACTCTTCGACCGCAACCTCATCCGGGTCGAGGATGCGACGCAGGATGGCCGCTACGAGCTCCGCGCCGAGATTCCCGGCGTCGACCCCGCAAACGACATCGACGTCACCCTGCACGACGGGATGATCACGATTAAGGCCGTCCGCAGCCAGACGGTGGAATCCCACGGCCGCTCCGAATTCAGCTATGGAGCCTTCGCGCGGTCTCTGCCACTGCCCGAAGGAGCCGACCTCGACGACGTCAAAGCCACTTACGAAAAGGGTATTCTCACGGTCACGGTGCCGGTGCCGGTTCCCAACGGTTCGCCGGCCGCGAAGCACATCGAGGTCCAAGCCACGGACTGATCATTCGGCCGACGAGAGGCCAGGCTTCGAAGTCGCTCCAGCACGAGGAAGGAGAATCCGATGATCGAAGTACTGGAAGACATGCCGGAGGGAGTGACCGGCATCCGCGTGTCGGGCCGGGTGAGCGGTGAGGAGATTCGCGAGTTCAAGTCGGTTATGGACAAGCTTACGAACACCGGCGAGATCAGGATCGTGGAGGTCATCGCGTCCGATTACAAGGGCTTCGGGCCCGGCGGGTTGGTCGAGGACCTGAAGCTGGGCTTGGGCACTCTCTTCCAGCATCATTCGGCCTTCAAACGAATCGCGGTCGTGTCCGACAGGGAATGGGTCGCCCATACGGTGCATGCGCTGGCGTGGATGATCCCCGGCGAGATCTCCGTGTTCGGCCTCGACGAGCTCGAGCCCGCCAAGAAGTGGGCCGCCGGCGGCTAGGCCATCGCAGCGTTAGTCGCGTCGCGCCGCTTCTTGGGCCAGCTGCACTCGGGACGTCAGGCCCAGTTTGGCGTAGACGTGGGTGAGATGGGCTTGCACGGTCCGAGGTGAGACGAAAAGCCTTGCGGCAATGTCGTTATTGGCCAATCCCTCGCTAACCAGCCGCACCACGTCACGCTCGGCCGGTGTGAGCGACGCCCAGCCGCTGGTGGGTCGTTTGCGTTGGCCGCGGCCGCGCTGTGCGTAGGCGATCGCCTCCTCGGTAGACAACGCCGCGCCCTCCGCCCACCCGGCGTCAAAGTCACGCTCGCCCATCGCGTCACGCAGCGCCGCCACCGAGGCCTCGTACCCGACATCCCAGACCTTGAAGCGGACCGCGCCCATGCGCTGGCGGATGCCGTGTGCCGCGCCGAAGAGCCGCGCAGCTTCATCGTGACTGCCAGCGGCTCTAGCCGGATCGGCGATGCATTCGAGGATGTCGGGGACTTCCAGGTAGGCCCCGATGCCAGCTGCACAGGCCAGTGCAGCCTGGATGTCGCGGTCCGCCTCATCCCGCTCACCTCGTGTGGTCGCGACCCGGGCGCGCGGCGTGAGCGATAGCACGAGGTGCCAGCCCGTCGCCACCGAGACCGCGTCATCGGCCCAGCGCCGGGCTCCGACGAGGTCACCGCCCGCGACGGCGGCCTGCGCCATGACGGAGCGCATGGCCGTCGCCAAGTGAGGCTGGGCCACACTGAAATGTCGGAAGGCCGCCTCGCCGGCGTCGTGTGCTGCTTGCGCATCGCCGGCGGCCAGGGCCGCGATCCCCAACGCCATGTAGCCCGTTCCGATGAACAACTCGCCAAGCTCGGTGGCGCACTCGAGGGTCACTTCGGCCGCACGCCGAGCCGCGCTCACTTCACCCTGGCAGGCGAGTGCGTAGCTTAGGCCCTGGTGGGCCGTCGATCTCAGGATCAAATCGTGGGTTGACTCGGCCTCGGCCACCAGTTCGCCGAATTGTGCGACGGCTTCGGCCAGCTCGCCCTGCATCACCTGTGCCCACCCCAGACTCGCGCGGCTTTGGCATCCGTCAAATCGGTCGCCGATCGCGTCTGCGACGTCGCGTCCTTCTTCGGCGGCCGCACGGGCCGCGATCGGGTCACCAGCGACGGTCGCTGCCGCGGCCTGCAAGGCGAGGATCTGGCTTACCCTCCACCGATCGTCTAGCGCCCGGGCGAGGCCGAGCGCCTCGGCGAAGCACGTCCGGGTCACCTCGGCGTTGTAGCTATAGCTCGCGATCAAACCACACGCTGTCAGCGCCGGAACCAACAGGGCTGGGTCGTCGAGTTCCCGAGCGATTACCAGCGCCTGTTGGGCCCGATCCACGCTCGCGGCGGCGTCGACCCACGTGTCTAGTACGGCCGAGTCAGCCAGCGCCCGCGCCCGCACCGCGGGCGCCACCTCGAGGTCATGCGCGCGGTCGTCGGTGAGGACGGTGTCCAACCAAGCCCACCCTTCCCGTATGCGGCCCCGCGCCAGCCACAGTGGTTGCAGCGACGACGCCAGTGCCAACGCGAGCTCGATGTCGGAGTTTTCGCGACTCCACCCGAACGCGGCACGCAGGTTGTCGATCTCGATTTCGGCCTGCTCGAGACGGTCCTCATAGTCGCCGCGCCCCGGGGTGTCGAGCAGCGCGGCCATCGTCGTGTAGTGGTCGCGGTGGCGCGCCCGCACAATGTCGGCCTCACCGGACTCGCCAAGCTTCTCGGCCGCGTATTGGCGCACCGTCTCCAAGATGCGGTATCGGGTTCGGCCGCCGGTGTTTTCGGCGACGACAAGCGATTTGTCGACGAGCAGAGGGAGCTGATCGAGGACCTGGTAGCGCTCGACGGCGCCGAAGCCGGCGACTGCTCGTACGGCGTCGACATCAAATCCGCCGAGGAACACCGCCAGCCGACGGAACAGGATGCGTTCGGTTTCAGTCAGCAACGCGTGCGACCAGTCCACCGACGCGCGCAACGTCTGCTGGCGGCGCACCGCGGTGCGCGCACCACCGGTCAACAGCCGGAACCGGTCATGCAAACCATCGACGATCTCGGCCACCGACAACACCCGAACCCGTGCCGCCGCCAGCTCGATCGCCAGCGGCACCCCGTCGAGGCGCCGGCAGATCCCGGCCACGGTAGCGGCATTGTCGTCGGTAATGCTGAAGTCGATCTGTGCCAGGCGGGCGCGGTCGGCGAACAACTCGATGGCCTCGTCGGTCAGTGACAGCGACGGCACCCGCCACGTCGCCTCGCCGGTCACGCCGATCGGCTCACGACTGGTGGCGAGCAGTGTCAACCTCGGCGCCCCACCCAGCAGAACGACGACCAGCTCGGCGGTCGCATCGAGCAGGTGCTCACAGTTGTCCAGGACCACCAGCATCTGACGGTCCCGAACGAACCGCAGCAGCGTATCCATCGTCGAGCGGCCCGGCTGGTCGGGCAGGCCCAGCGCGCGGGCCACCGTGACCGGCACCACCCTGGGATGGGTGATCGGGGCCAGATCGACATACCACACCCCATCGCTGAAGTGGTCTGCCAGCGCAGCGGCGACCTGCACCGCCAGGCGCGTCTTGCCCACCCCGCCGGCGCCGGTCAAGGTGACGAGCCGGTTGCCGGCCAGTGCCTCGCGCAGGTTGCTGATCTCCGCTTGGCGCCCAACAAAACTCGTGAGCTGCGCGGGAAGATTGTCAGAAGCAACGGTCTTGGGTGTGCGCAGCGGAGGGAACTCGTTGCGCAGGTCGGGATGGCATAACTGGACCACGTGTTCGGGGCGGGGCAGATCGCGCAGGCGGTGAGTCCCCAGATCGGTCAGCCACGCCCCGTCCGGGAGCTGATCGACGACCAACGGTTCGGTGGTTCCCGACAACACCGTTTGGCCGCCGTGCGCGAGATCGCGCAGGCGCGCGGCGCGGTTGATCGTCGGGCCGATGTAGTTGGCTTCGTCCCGCAACCGCACCTCCCCGGTGTGCACCCCGATGCGCAGCCGGATCGGGGCCAGCGGTGCCCGCTGCAACTCCAGCGCACACGCCACCGCGTCGCTGGCCCGGGCGAACGCGACCACGAAGCTGTCACCCTCGCCCTGTTCAACCGGCCGCACACCGTCATGAGCGGCGATCACGTCCGACACCGCATTGTCGAGGCGCGCGACGGCCGCGCTCATCTCCTCGGGTTGGGTCTCCCATAGCCGCGTGGAACCCTCGACGTCGGCCAAAAGCAACGTCACCGTTCCGGTCGGCAGCCCGCTCACGCCAAGATCGCTCCAGTTCACCAGCGGCGCATCCGTCCCCCGGTCAATTTCGATCATGCTAACCAGCCTGCGGTGATGTGGATCGCAAAACATCAGCGAAATCGCTAATAGTGCCCGCGCCAACCGCGCATATCTACGCGCCCGTGCGCTATGCCCTACGCGGATCCCAGCGCGCACGCGCCGTCATCGGGCACGGTATGCGTCCGCACGGCTGAACACGCCGACGACGATGACTTGCTGACGCTCGTCGTCGATTCTGTAGAGCACGCGGTAGGTGCCGCGCCGCGCGCTGTAGCGATCGTGCAACGGCGGCCGCAGCTGCTTGCCCACGCGGTGCGGACTATCGAGCAGCGGGCCGATGATGAACTGATAGGCAGCGAACGCCACCGCTTCGGGAAGTTGTTCGGCCAGTTGTTTTTTCGCAGTCGGAGCGATTATCAGCTCGTATCTGCGGCCGGTCACGTCCTAGCTCGGCGTGCTTGCATCGCTGCGGTAAGGCTGTCCTGGTTCTCCCCTTCTCCCCGGGCGAGCTCAGCATCGGCCTCGCCAAGGGCGTGGAGCGCCGTCGCGTCGGACAGCACTGCAATCGTCTCCTCGAGTGACTCCAGATCTTCGACGGCAAGAAGGACCGCCACGGGGCGTCCGTGCACCGTTACCGTGATCCGCTCGTGCTGGTCGCCGACACGGGCCACTAACTCCGACAGATGCGCCTTCGCGTCGGCGAGTGAGCTGACTTCAGACATAGTCATAAGTATGACCAATTGTCCCCTCAACGTCCAGGGAGGCAATCTACGCGCCGGCTCGCACATCTACGCCCCCCGGCACGCACAAATACGCGTCCTGGCCGATGGTCTCTGCCACAAAAAATCGCACAGTCGAAACATCAACACCGGATTGGAAGGAGCCAGTCATGACCACAGTCGAACGCCACGACGTTCTTGTCGGCGAACCGGTGTCCCCGGCGCCGATCCTCATCACCGAGAAAGAGGTCGTCTTCGACACCGCGGCAGCCGT
>Ga0153922_1000341_pt1 | contig 18953 bp, 16 predicted proteins | sample TSNJ006MetaG_FD_104723 | JGI IMG/M metagenome (GOLD analysis project Ga0153922, IMG submission 104723) | Attine ant fungus gardens microbial communities from New Jersey, USA - TSNJ006 MetaG | ecosystem: Host-associated > Fungi > Mycelium > Unclassified | place: USA: New Jersey, Brendon T. Byrne... | reverse complement strand
GATCCCGGCGTAAGCCACCTCAACGACACACCAATTCAGTGGCTACACTCCCAGACCCGGATACCAGCCGATCCCCAGGTCCGCCACACAATCTCCGCTGAAAACAGTCGCAACTTCGGGCTAAACGAAGGTGCCGCATGAGGGCCCTCGTCGAACTTCCAAAGGGCCCCACCCGGTAAGGTCATTTGCTCCAAGGTGCCTATCCCCGACAGAGAGGACGCGTGACCAGTGGCTGGGTCAGCAGCGCCCGGGCTGATCCGTGAGTTCGTGCTGGCGATGGCTCGTTAGCGCTGGTACTGGCTCTATAGCCGAGCCTCACGCATGATCGCGGCTTGACCATTCCGAAATCCGTTGTCCGACAGTGCGTCTCCACCGCGATTCACGCGAACCTCGGTCTACTCAGCGGGTTTGGGTAGACGCAAGATGGTTTGCATGGCGATGTAGAGTTCAACAGCGCCTAACGGGTGGTCGACGGATCTTCCGGTGAGCTGTTCGATGCGGATCAGCCTGTGGCGCACGGTGTTGCGGTGACAGAACAGTCGCTTGCCGGCTTCAGCTATCGAGCCCGCGGCGAAATACACCTCCAGGGTTTGTAACAACATGTCACGCTCTGCGGCGGCAATGTTGAGCAGCGGCCCCAAGACGGTGTTCATGAGCCGGTACGACGGCGTCGGGGCGCTGGCGATCAATGCGGGCACCGGGGCGTCATCGAACACGCACAGTTGCGGGTCACCCTGTGCGATGCTGGCCATCGCGATTCGGGCCAGATGCATTGCCTGCGTTGTCTTCTCGAGGCCCGCGTAGACCGGGCTTACCCCGACCCGGGTCGTCACGACCGGCCGCACCATGTCAACCATGCGTTCTAACGCGTTGGGCGTACGCAACGACACGATCCCGACGTGCAGATCGGGCAGCAACCGCCACGCCGAACCGATCCCGCGATCGCGCAGCCGGCTTTCGATATTCGGTAGCGCGTGCCGGGCAAGTGTCGGCGGTTCGGCCGCCACCACCACGAACGAACCCTGATAGGGCAGGGCCAACAGATCCGCTGCCTCCCACACCGTCGCCGTGTCGGCGACACTGCCGGACACCAGCGCCTCGACGAGAGCCGACCGCTCCTGGTCCCGCCTGAGGATCTGTTCGGTCACCGCATCGCGATACGACGAAGCCATCTCGGTCGTGAACATTTCGTTGAGCGTCCACACATCCGACGCGATTCGCACGAGCTCGGCTGCAGACACCAAATCCGTGCGCTCGGCCTCGGTTACCACGCAATCCCACATGTAGGCGAAACCGATCCGAAACGCGCTCAGCACCATTGGCAACGGCGCACCCTGCTCAGCCCGGCGCCGACCCGTGCGACGCGGCGCCGAAAGATCATAGGGACCTGAATCAGCCAGGCTGCGAAACCCGAACTCTAGGTTCTCCAGGCACGACCTACTCAGGTCATCGCGGGGAACCGGTTCCTCCTGCCGATAGCTCTCCACCTGTTGGCAGATACGTTCGGCCATCTCATCCGCGAATTCCGGCAACCGCTCCAACAGCGCCGACGCTAGAGCGACCACGTTCGGGTTGGACGGTCGGCCCGACAAGCCATCCATGCAGTGAGCATATAAATATCGGCGGACATATAAATAACTCGCTGTGCGCGTGCATCGTTCACAACTGGACAGACTGTGCCGATGACCATCGATCCGCAGTGCCGTCCGTCGCAAGATAGATGCGGGCGACCGGTCCGAGGCCGCACCTGGGTGTTGTCGGCCGCCTGATTCGAGTTTTTCCAAACGGATAGCGATCCCAGACATCCCCGCGCGAAAGAAGGACGCCATGACCGCGCCAAGTCCGGCCACAGATGCCCGGCCCGTGTACACCGGCATCGGTAAGGCACTCGGCACCGACTATTTCCTGCTCAAAGCGGAGTTGACGCACGCCGAGCGGGACTACCTGACGCGCACCCGGCGCTTCGTCGAAGAGGAGGTCCTGCCGCAGATAAACCCCTATTGGGAACGCGCCGAGGTGCCTATCGATCTGTATCGGCGGCTTGGCGAGCTGGGACTGGTGGGCGATGGCCTCGAGGGCTATGGTTGCCCGCTGATGAGCGCCACCGCCGCGGGTTTGATCGCCATGGAGCTCAACCGCGGCGACGGCAGCGTCGGCACGTTCCTGGGGGTGCAGGCCGGGCTGGCCATGCGCTCGATCCACATGCACGGTTCAGAGGAGCAGAAACAGCGCTGGCTGCCGGCGATGGCGCGCTGCGAAAAACTGGGCGCTTTTGCGCTGACCGAGCCGGGGCATGGATCCGATTCGGTTTCGCTGGAGACGGAGGCCCGACGCGACGGTGACGAGTACGTCATCAACGGCGCCAAGCGCTGGATCGGCAACGGGTCGATGGCCGACATCGTCGTGCTGTGGGCCCGCGATGCCGAGGATATGCAGGTCAAGGGCTTTTTGATCGAGAAGGGAACCCCGGGATACGATGCCCGCCCGATCGAGGGGAAGGGGGCGCTGCGGGCCTTGTGGCAGGCCGACATCGACCTGACCGACGTGCGCGTGCCGGTCGAAAGCCGGCTGCCCTTGGCGAACAGCTTCAACGATGCCGCCAAGGTGCTCAAGGCGACCCGGGCCTCCTGCGCCTGGTCGGCGCTGGGCCACGCCGTTGCCGGTTATGACGCCGCGCTCAACTACGCCACGCAGCGCACCCAGTTCGGCAAGCCGCTGGCGCGGTTCCAGATCGTGCAGGAAAAGCTGGTGCGGATGCTGTGCGAGATCACCACCATGCAGCTGTACTGCGCACGCTTCGGGCAACTCGACGACACCGATGAGCTCTCCGACACGATCGCGGCCCTGGGCAAGCTCAACAACACCGTCAAGGCCCGTGAAGTCCTTGCCGAGGCGCGCAATCTGCTGGGCGGCAACGGCATCCTGCTCGAGAACCACGTCATCCGTCACATGGCCGACATCGAGGCCATCTACACCTACGAGGGCACCGAGACGATCCAGACACTGCTGGTCGGCCGGGACATCACCGGCCTGAGCGCCTTCGTCTGAGCTACCGAACCCGCGAGGAGCATGCCGATGGAATTCTCGATGGAGTCGCCGTCTGGTTTTACCACCCGGGACAAGATCGTCTCGGCCGCCGAGGCCGTGGCGCTGATCCGCGACGGTGACACCGTCGTGGTGGAAGGGTTTGCCGCCCAGTGCTTCGCCGAGGAGCTGACCCTGGCGCTGGAGGCGCGGTTTCTACAGACCGGTGCGCCGCGCGATCTGACGCTGGCGTTCACCGTGGCACAGGGCGATCGGCAGGGGCGCGGGTCGGACCGGCTGTGCTACGAGGGTTTGCTGAAACGTGCCATCGGCGGCCACTGGGGAATGTCGGGTGAGCTCGGCAAGATGGCCGTGGACAACAAGATCGAGGCGTACAACCTTCCGCAGGGGGTCATCGCCCAACTGTTCCGCGACACCGCCGCTGGCAAACCGGGCCTGCTCACCCGGGTCGGCCTGGACACGTTCGTGGACCCCCGCAACGGCGGCGGGAAGATCAGCGACAAGACCACCGAAGACCGCGTCGCGGTGATAACGATCGGGGGTCAGGAGTACCTGTTCTACAAGGCGTTCGAACGACTGGACATCGCGTTCCTGCGTGGCAGCACCGCCGACCCGAACGGCAACGTCACGATGGAGCGCGAGGCGCTGTTCCTCGAGTCTCTCGCGATCGCCACCGCGGTCCACAACGCCGGCGGACTGGTCATCGTGCAGGTGGAACGGATCGCCGAGGCCGGATCGCTTCATCCTAAGGACGTCAAGATCCCCGGCGTGCTCGTCGACTGCGTGGTGGTGGCCACGCCCGAACACCACACCCAGACCTGGGGGACGCAATACTCACCGGCCATGAGCGGCGAGCTGCGTGTGCCGCTGTCCTCGATACCCTCGCTCGACCTGTCGGTGCGCAAGGTGATCGCCCGGCGCGCAGCCATGGAACTGCGCCCCAACGCGGTGGTCAACCTCGGCATCGGCATCCCCGAGGGCATCGCCAGCGTGGCCGCCGAGGAGCACGTACTGAGCTACATCACCCTGACCGCCGAACCCGGTGTCATCGGCGGAATGCCCACCGGCGGACTGGACTTCGGGTCCGCCATCAACGGCGACGCCATCCTCGACCAACCTGCCCAGTTCGACTTTTATGACGGCGGCGGCCTGGACGCCGCATTTTTGGGCATGGCCCAGGCCGACGCCCGCGGCAACGTCAACGTCAGCCGCTTCGGGCCCAAACTCGCCGGCTCCGGCGGGTTCATCAACATCAGCCAAAATGCCAAAAAGCTGGTGTTTTTGGGCACCTTTTTGGCGCCCTGCCGCACCGCCGTCGTCGACGGGAAAATCGCCGTCAGCGACACCGGGGTCGCCGCCCCGAAATTCCTCGCCAACGTCGAACAACGCACCTTCAGCGGCCAATACGCGGCCGCCGCCGGACAACCCGTGCTGTACGTGACCGAACGCTGCGTGTTCCGACTCACCCCCGACGGCCTACAACTCGTCGAGATCGCCCCCGGCATCGACCTGGAAAGAGACATCCTGGCCCACGTCGGATTCACACCCATCATCGAGGGCGAACCAAAGGTCATGGACACCAGGATCTTTCGTGACGAACCCATGGGACTCAAAGACGACCTGCTCACGGTCCCGCTGGACGCGCGCTTCACCTACGACACCGACCGCAACACCTTCTTCATCAACATGGAGGGCATGTCGGTCTACACCGCCGAACAAGCCGAGGCCATCGTCGCCGAAATCGAGAAACGACTGGCCGCCGTCGGCAAGAAAGTGCCCGTCATCGTCAACTACGACAACTTCTACCTTGCCCCCGCCCTCGCAGACACCTACACCTCCGCGGTCCGCAGCCTCGCCGAACGCTACTACGAAAGCGTCACCCGCTACACCACAAGCTCATTCATGCGGCTCAAACTCGCCGGCCACCTCACCGAACGCGGACTCGCCCCACACATCTACGAAAGCCGCCAAGAAGCACTCGACTGGCTGTCGAGCACCGACAACGGAACCGACCCAAAGAGATGAGGAGCAAGACATGAGTGTGTACCGGGTTACCGAGGTTATCGGGGTCAGCGGCGAATCTTGGGAAGCAGCCGCGCGCAGTGCCGTCGAGACGGCAGCGGGGACCGTGCGGGAGCTGCGCATCGCAGAGGTGGTCCGCCAGGATGTGACGATCGAGAACGGTGAGATCACCGGATACCGCGTGCGGTTGGCGCTGTCTTTCAAGTACGACGCGACCGGCAAATAGGCCGGCCATCCGGCCAGGAGGCCTGCATGGGTGAACTTGTGGATGTGCAGGTGACCGACGGCGTTGCAACCATCCGGCTGAACCGGCCGCCGATGAACGCGATCAGCACGCAAATGCAGGGTGAACTGCGGGCGGCCGCCGCGACAGTTACTGCAACGCCCGACATCCGCGCGGTGGTTGTCTACGGCGGTGAAAAGACTTTCGCAGCCGGCGCCGACGTCAAGGAGATGGCGGATAAGAACTACCCCGAAATGGTTCTGGTCAGCCAGGCCATGCACGCGTCGTTCAGCGCGGTGGCGACGATTCCCAAACCGGTCGTCGCCGCGATCACCGGCTACGCGCTTGGCGGCGGGCTGGAACTGACGCTGTGCGCGGACTTTCGGGTGTGCGGCGAGAGCGCCACGTTCGGGCTGCCCGAAATGCTGCTCGGGATCATCCCGGGTGCCGGTGGTACGCAACGGCTGCCGCGGCTGATCGGGCCGGCCCGGGCCAAGAACCTCATCTACACAGGTCGCCACGTCGGTGCGGAGGAGGCGCTGCGGATCGGGCTGGTGGACCGGGTGGTAGCCGACGGCGAGGTCTACGACGCTGCAACCCGGCTGGCCGCTGGATTCTGTGCGGGTCCCGCGCAGGCGTTGCGCGCCGCCAAGCAGGCGATCGACACCGGCCTCGGCCTCGATCTTGACGCGGGCCTCGAGATCGAGCGGGCTCATTTCTCGGCGTTGTTTGGCACCGAGGACCAGAAGCTAGGCATGCGCAGCTTCGTCGAGAACGGCCCAGGCAAGGCGCGCTTCGTCGGCAGATAGCCCAGTCGCCGTATCCGTTTCAGTTCAAACGCGCACCCGACAGGCGAGAGGAGCCCGTCACATGACGACCACACTGCCGACCCCCCAGGGGCTGCTTTCCCTGTCCGACGCGGAGCTGGGCACAAGTAGCTGGATCGAGATCACCCAAGACCAGGTGAACGAATTCGCGGACGCGACCGGGGACCGTCAATGGATCCACGTCGATCCGGAGCGGGCCAAGGCCGGGCCGTTCGGAGGCACGATCGTCCACGGCTATCTGACGCTCGCGCTCGCTCCGGTGATCATGGCGGAGGTGCTGGAGATCCAAAACTACGCCGCAGTGCTGAATTACGGCGTGAACAAGGTCCGGTTTCCGGCGCCGCTGGCCGTGGGCGCCCCGGTCCGCGGCGCGGTCACTCTCTTGAGCGCGCGGGAACGCGACTCGGGGAACGTCGAGGCCACCTTCGGGATCCGCTATGAGGCACGGGGCTCGGACCGACCACCGTGTGTCGCCGAGACTGTCTACCTCTACCGCTGAACGCGGCACATCAAGTTCGGCTCCACCTCTCCGTCTGGGTGAGCCACAACAGGTATGCGAAAGCAGGCCCGATGAGCACCACGGCCAGCCCGACAACCACGAGCAACCCGGTCAGGGTGGCGCTCGCGCCGGCGGCGTTGTCGATCGTCAGCTGGTCGACCAGCAGCCACGGGTATTGCCCGACACCCCAACCGGTTACGACGGCTCCAACCGCTCCCACTGCCAACACCCTCGCGAGACGGTAACGCCGGCGATAAATCTCAACGAGCGTGACAGCCCCGGCCAGCGCGGCCACCACCAGCAGCGGCGACACGCGATCAAGCAGCCCATGACTCAGCGTCGAAGCATCGTCCAAGATGGGATAAAGACCGACGAACACGATGAGGCCCGTGACCATGCCGACCGCGAGGGTACGGACTCGCAATTGCTCGGCGAGGTCCGGTCTGTCGCCGCGGGCGGCGTCGGCCGTGAGAAATACACCCGCCAGGAACGCACACGTGGTGACGGCCAGACAGCCGCCGACCACCGATGTCGGGTTGATCCACGACTTGAACGGGTCACCGTACCCGCCGGCAGGGACGCGACCGGAGGCGATCGCGCCGACCACCGCGCCGAGAAAGAACGGGGTAATCACCGACGAGCCGGCGAAGATTGCACCGTAAAGCCTTGCCTGCTGGTATGTCTCGGCGTACTTGCGGAACGCGAAGCCGGCCCCGCGCAGCACGATCCCGCCGAGCGCAAGCATCATCGGGATGAAGAGGGTCGTGGTGGCCGCGGCGAAGGCGATGGGAAATGCAGTCCACCACATGACCAGGATGTAGATCAGCCAGACGTGGTTGGCCTCCCACACCGGACCGATACTGTGATCGATCAGGGTCCGCAGTTCGGCTGCCCGCCGACCAGAGCCGGCCGTCATGTCATAGAAGCCGGAACCGAAGTCGGCGCCACCGAACAGTGCGTACGCAAGGACACCGACAAACATCGCGGCGGCGACCACCTCGGCCGCGCTCATCGCGCAAGCTCCGGTTCCGCCGGTGTCGTGTCGGCAACGCTCGGGCCGTACGGACTGGGCAGGTCCTCGTCACCGGCGCGCCAGCGCCTGACCATCGACCGCAGCACCACGAATCCGCCGACGGCCATGCCCAGGTAGACGACGAGCACCCCTATGTAGCTCCACCAGATCGCCGAGCTCCAACTGGCCGCGTCGACGGTCCGCAGCACATGCCACACCGTCCATGGCTGTCGCCCGACCTCGGTAGCGATCCAGCCCGCCTCCAGGCAGACCACCGCGAGTGGCCCGGCAAGGACGGCAAACCGCAGATACCAACGGTTCTCCAGCGGGTCTTTGCCGAGCCATCGCGCGATCCAGAACAGCGCGGCGGTCGCGGCGAGCAGTGTGCCGATCCCCACCATCACTTGAAACGACCAGTGCGTGATGTTCACGGGTGGCCAATCGGATCGCGGAACGGTGTCGAGGCCGGGGATGGGCGCGTCGAACGAGCCGCGGGCGATGATCGAGCCGACCCGCGGAGCGGTCAAGTCCCATCGCACTGCGCCGTCGGTCAAGAAGCCGCCCAGCCGCAGCGGCGCCGGCCCGGATTCCGTGTCCATAGCCAGCTCGAAGGCAGCGAGCTTGGCCGGTTGCGCGTTGCCGACCTGCAGGCCGAGCACATGCCCGACAATGGGCTGAAGTACCGATGCCACCGACCCGAAGGTGAACGGAACCATGAAGCCGAGCCGGTTTGCGGCCTCGTCGCCGCCGCGCAGCAGGCCCGTGGCGTACACGCTCGACACCGCCAGCCCGACAAGCATGAACGCGCCGAACCACATGTGCAGGAAGTGCATCCACGCCAGAGGGTTGAACATGGCTGCCCACGGGTCGATATCGGTGATCCTGCCGCCGCGGACCCGGAAACCGGTGGGAGCGTTCATCCAGGAGTTCACTGCCACCACGCAGAAGGTGCCCACGACACCCGACACCGCCATCGGCACAAGCATGGCCAGGTGCAGCCTGGGGGGCATGCGACCCCATCCGAACAAATAGATGCCGAGGAAGATCGCCTCCGTAAAGAAGGACAGCCCTTCAAACGCGAACGGAAGCCCCAAGACATCACCGAACCGGCCCATCAGTCCTGGCCACAGGAGGCCCATCTCGAAGCTGAGCACGGTCCCCGACACCGCGCCGATCGCGAACAACACGGCGGCGGCCTTCGACCACCGCTTCGCCAGACGTAACGCGGTCGGGTCATTGGCCACAATCCCGCGCCGGTGCATCACGAAAATCATTGCCGGGAAGGCCACCCCGAAGCAGGACAGGATGATGTGAAATCCCAGAGACACGGCCATCTGCTCGCGGGCGGGCAGCAGACCCGGCGGGCGGTCGACGGATGCCAGCGTCGTAACCGCTTCGCCGAGAACCATTAGGACGCTCTCACTTTCGCAGTCGGGACAGCGGCGACGCGGTGATCACCAGCGCTGGATCGGCGCGCTCGACCTTCCGCTACTGGGTGTACTCGTAGAAACCCCGACCCGATTTGCGGCCCAGGCGCCCCGCGGCGATCATGCGCTTCATCAGTGGCGGCGGCGCGTACTCGTCGCGCTTGAACTCGTCAAACAGCGACTCGCAGACCGCCTGCAGCACATCAAGGCCGATGAAGTCGCACAGCTGCAGCGGACCCATCGGGTGACCGGCGCCGAGCTTCATCCCGGCATCGATGTCCTCACGGCTGGCGAATCCCTCTTCGTACATCCGGACCGCACCCATGATGTAAGGGGTCAGCAGGAAGTTGACGATGAACCCGGAGCGGTCCTTCGTCTCGATGGGGTGCTTGCCGAGATGTGTGACGAATTCCCTCGCGGCGGTGATTGTCTCGTCGCTGGTGTCCAGCGCCCGCACGATCTCCACCAACTTCATCACCGGCACGGGTGAGAAGAAATGCAAGCCGAGTACACGGCCCGGACGGCTGACCGCGCCGGCGAGTTCGGCGATCGGGATTGAGGAGGTGTTGGAGGCGAGGATGGTGTCTTCGCCGACGATCTCGTTGAGCTCCTTCATGATCGAGAGCTTGAGCTTGAGGTTCTCGGGTACCGCCTCGATGACCAGGTCGCTGCCTGCGACATCTTTCAACTCGCTGGTGAAGGCGACCCTGGCCAGAGCCGCATCGCGCTTGTCGGCGTCGAGCTTTCCTCGTTTCACCGCGCTGTCCATTGATTTCGCGAGCCTGGTGCGCGCCGCGTCGAGGTATTCTGGCAATTCCCTAATCAGCACCGATAATTCCGCGATGGACGCGGATTCTGCGATACCGGCACCCATGAATCCACCTCCGAGGATGGCCACCGATCGGATTGTCTGCGCCATGCTGTCTACCTCCATCTCATTTGCGGTCAAGCCCGCTTCGGCAGCAGGCGGTTGAGTTCGTCGGGGTCCGGGTGCGTTGCAGCTCGGGAGAGTTCGTGGTGCGCCTCTTCGAAGCTGATGATCCGTTCGCCGCGGTGATGGGTGAAGCTCAGAGACCGCATCCAGCTGTACAACGTGATGGTCCGGCTCCCCCAGCCGATCAAATACAGCACGTGGATGAAACCCCACATCAAGTAGCCGATGGAACCGGTGAACCTCATCCCGAAGGCGTGCGCCACCGCGGCATTGTGACCGATGGTCGCCATGCTGCCCTTGTCAAAATACCTGAACGGTGCGACGTCGCCGTTGCCTTTCAACCGGGCCCGGATGACCTTCCCGACGTACTTGCCCTCCTGCATCGCGGGCTGCGCCACGCCCGGCAGGCCGTTCAGCGACACCATATCGCCGATCGCGAACACGTCGGGATGCCCCGGCAGGGTGCAGTCCGGCAGCACCGCCACCCGCCCCGCCCGGTCGGTCTGCGCACCTGTGGCCTGCGACAGCATCTTCGCCAACGGCGAGGCCTGTACTCCGGCGGCCCAGATTTTGGTGCATGCCGCGATCCGCTCCGGGCCCTCGGGGCCGTTCACGATGATGCTGTCATCGGTCATCGCGGTCGCCGCGGTGTCCACCCGCACCTCGACACCCATCTTTGTCAGCCGCCGCTGGGTATAGCGTTGCAGCTTCGGGTCGAACGGCCCTAGCACGGTGGGAGCGGCTTCGACCAACACCACCCGGGTCTCCCGGCCGGTGTCGACCCAGCGAAACTCGCGCGGCAGCACCCTTTTGGCCAGCTCGGCGACCTGCCCCACCAGTTCCACACCGGTCGGTCCCGCGCCGATCACGACGAACGTGAGGAATGCCGTTCGTTGCTCGGGATCGGCCACTGTCTCGGCCATCTCGAAGGCCGACAGAATTCGGCTTCGCAGGCGGCGGGCGTCCTCGAGCGTCTTCATTCCCGGCGCGAACCGGGCCCACTCGTCATGCCCGAAGTAGGCGTGCGTGGCGCCGCCTGCCACGACCAGTGTGTCGTAACCGCGCTGCAGCGGGCGCCTATCGGGTGAGAAGCCGTGGACCGTCTTGGCGTCAAGATCGAACCGCGTTACCTCGGCCAGCACGGTGCGAGCGTTGGCCTGGTTTTTGATGATGCTGCGCAGCGGCGGTGCGATCACGCCCTCCGACAGGATCCCGGTGGCGACCTGGTACAGCAGCGGCTGGAACAGGTGATGGTTGGTGCGGTCGACGATCGTGATGTCGACGTCGGCGCGGGCCAGCGCCTTGGTCACGCTGAGCCCACCGAAACCGCCGCCGATCACCAAGACCTGATGACGCTCGGCCACCTTGGTTACCTCCTCAGCATCGCCGGGGACCGGTGCCGTGCGAACTGAGCTGGTGGACGGCCGGTTTCGCAGAAGTCATCCTCACAGCCGCTGGAAAATCGCGGCGATGCCTTGTCCACCACCGATACACATGGTCACCAGCGCATACCGTCCCGACGTGCGTTGGAGCTCATAGAGCGCCTTTACGGTCAAGATGGAACCGGTCGCGCTGATCGGATGTCCGATCGAGATGCCGCTGCCGTTCGGATTGGTCTTGTCCGCGGGTAGGCCGAGGTCACGCATGACCGCGATCGCCTGAGCGGCAAACGCCTCGTTCAATTCGATGACATCGAGGTCGTCGACAGTCAACCCGGTGCGCTCCAGCAACGACTTGACGGCCGGAACCGGACCTATTCCCATGTATTTCGGCTCAACCCCTGCATAGCTGTAGCCAACCAGCCGGGCCATCGGCGAGAGCCCACGACTTTCCGCAACGACCCGATCCATCAGCACCACCGCCGCCGCACCGTCGTTCATCGAGGAGGCGTTGCCCGCGGTCACCGTTCCGTTCTCCTTGAAAACCGGACGGAGTTTGGCCATCGAGTCGGGGTCGGCGTCCGTCCGGATGTGCTCGTCCTGGTCGACGACCGTTGTGCCCTTCCTGGTTTTGACCTCCACCGGGAGTATCTGCTCCTTGAAATACCCGCTGGCGGTGGCCCGAGCGGCACGGCGGTGACTTTCGACGGCCAGCTCATCCTGTTCCTCTCGCGACACACCCCACTTCGCTGCCACATTCTCGGCGGTGACGCCCATGGGGTAGTCGTCGAACGGATCCGTCAGCCCGCCCATCACCGCATCGACAAGTTCGCTGCTGCCCATCCGCTGACCCCAGCGGTGCTTCTCGGCGAGGTAGGCGCCGCGGCTCATGGACTCCGAGCCGCCCGCCACCACGCAGTCAGCGTCGCCAAGCATGATCGTCTTCGCAGCATCCACGATGGCCTGTAACCCAGTGCCGCACAAACGATTTACGGTGACGGCGGGTACCTTCACCGGCAGGCCGGCGTTGACCGCGGCCACCCGGGCAAGGTAGACATCGTGTTTCTCGGTCGGGATCACGTGCCCGAACACGACATGACCGACATCATCGGGCGCCACGGCCGCCCGGCCGACGGCCTCCCGGATCACCATCGCCCCAAGCGTGGCCGGCGAGAAGTCTTTCAGGCTGCCACCGTAGTTCCCGACCGGAGTCCGAACCCCACTGAGCACAACGACTTCACGTGCGGCCACCATCAGCGCCTCCCTTCGTTGGGTATTGCGCAAAGCGTAAGCGCGTCATTACTGCTGGTCATTGGGCGTCTGCCCCGGTATCGCGCGTTGCGGTTGTGTCTGCGCACAACCGGTCGCTCCGACGGGTGCGGTCGGGCAATGTGGTCATCAATTAACGGGTCGGTCGCTGCACGGAACGCTTCGATCAACGGGGCCAACTCGGCGGAATTGGTGATCAGCTCCATGTGCCCACCCGGATGCACGTGCACGGTCGCGTGGGGCAGGAGCCCGGCCATGATCCGGGCGTTGGCGGTCGGGATGATCGGGTCGTCGATGCCGGCGACGATCAGCGTGTCCTGCCGGATCAGCGGCAGCGCGAAAACGCTTGTCCACACCGACCCCGCGAGCAGCTGGTACAGGTAGCCCGTTCGCGCGCCGGCCATTGGCTGCAGGTCGAAGAGCCGCTTCACGTCCGTCGGATCGGCTCGTGCGGCGCCACCGTACAGGGTGCCGGCGATGGCGGCGCCGTGGTCATGGTCCAGGAACCTGCGCCGGCTCAGCATCTTGGCCAGTACCGATGGCTTACCCGGCACCATAATCGCGCCGGTGCCGGTGGCGACCAGGATCAACCGCCGGCACCGGACCGGGTTCTGGAACGCGAACTGCTGGGCAAGGGCCCCACCCCAGGAGAAACCGAGCACGTCGACCGGACCGCGCAGCCCAAGCCGTTTCAGCAGCCGGCCTAACATGGCCGCCAGGTACGGAAATCCGTACGGGACAGGCGAATCCGCTGACCCACCAGTGCCGGGCACGTCGAACCGCACCACCGTGGTATTGGGATCGAGGTGAGCCACCAGCGAATCGAGGGCCTCCAGGCTGGCTCCGATGCCGTTGCACAACACCAGCGGCACCCCGACACCAGCGCGAACCTTCACCCGGATCTGCTGGCCCAGCACGGCGACGCGGTCAACGGTATCCGGGCGGTTGGCTATGGGTGGGAGCGCATCCGCCACGTCAGTGCTCCCGCACGTATCTACCGGGCGCCGGCTCGATCACGGTCATGTCGGCACCGCCCAGCGCCGACGGTGCCGCTACCTTGCGGCCGCTGCGCTCGCCGAGCCACGTCACGAAGTCCGGCCACCACGAGCCGGATTTCTTTTCGGCCCCCTCCAACCAAGTCGCCGCGTCGGATTCGTCGACTTTGCCGACGTGGTAGCTCGCCTTGGGGTTCCCGGGTGGGTTGACGAGCGCGGCGATGTGCCCATTGGACGACAGCACGAAGCGCAGATCTGCGCCGCCCAGCAGGCGGGCGCTGCGGTAGCAGGCCGGCCACGGTGAAATGTGGTCGCTGATCCCGGCGACGACGTAGGTGTCCACCGTCAGCGCCGACAGGTCCACCGGCGTGCCGAGCATGCTGACCGCGCCCGGCGTCGCGAGCGCATTCTGCAACCCCATCCGCACCATGTCGCGATGCAGGCCGGCGGCCATCCGGGTGGTGTCCGCGTTCCAGAACAGCACATCGAAGGGTGCGGGCGATTTGCCCTCGATGTAGTTGTTCACCCAGTACCGCCACACCAGGTCGGTGGGCCGTAACCAGGCGAACACCTCGGCCAGCGATTGGCCGTCCAGATAGCCCTGGCGTGCCGACTTCGCGATGGCGACATCGGCGGTTTTCTCGTCGATCGCGGCCGAGGCGACCCCGGCGTGGTACTGGTCGAGCACCGTGACCATCAGCGTGAGGCCGGCGATCCTGTCGGCCTCCCCTATCGCGGTGAGGTGGGCCGCGGTCATCGCCGCGAGGATGCCACCCGAACACGATGCCTGCACATGCGCGCGTTTGGTGTGGGTGATCTTCTTCATCGCGTCGAGCGCGTCCAGGATCGCCTGACCATAGCTGTCGAAGCCCCAATTCCGCTGCTGTGCAGTCGGATTGCGCCACGACATAGTGAAGACCTGATGGCCCTGCTGCAGGAAGTACTCGATCATGCTGCGGCCGGGCGAGATATCCAGGATGTAGAACTTGTTGATCACCGGCGGCACCATGAGGAGCGGCACCGTCCACACTCTGTCGGTTTGCGGCGTGTACTGGATCAGCTCGAAAACCTCATCGCGAAACACCACCGACCCGGCGGTGGCCGCGACGGTCTCCCCCAACGTGAACGCGTCGGGCTCCACCATCGACGGCAGCCGCGGCGCCTTGCGCAAGTCGCTCACGAAGTGCTTCAGCCCCCGCGCCACGCTCACCCCGCCGGTGTTGATCGCTGCCTTATAGCCGAGCGGGTTGACCAACGGGTTGTTGCTAGGCGCCAGCCCTTCGGACACAAAGTCGAGGAGGAACCGCATCCGCTCGGCGTCGCGCCAATCCAGCCGCGCGTCCGAAAGTAGCTGATCCACTGTCCTGTTGGCCGCAAGGTACGCCTGCATCGTGCGCTTGAGGAACGGATTGCCCGCCCATGCGGGGTCGGCGAACCGCTTGTCGCCCTTGGCCGGGGCGATGTCCGAGCGACCCGCAGCGATGGCCGCCAATTCCCTGCCCAGCGTGCTCGCGCGGGACCCCACCACGCGAGGCTGTCGGGCCAGTTCGACGGCGAATTTGCGCCACGACAGATTCGGGGCTAGGCGGTCGGCCAAGCCGAAAACCGGACGGGTCAGCAGCAGGTCCAGCGGCACCGCAAATTCATCGAAGCCGTCAGTGCTCATGGCGACCACGTGCTACACCCCCTCGGATATCGCCAGTTCGGCCGGACCAGGCGGCTGACCCCAGAAAACAGATCCGGCGCCGGAACCACGGGTGCGCTGCGTGTTCGCGGTGATCCGCGCGCGCCAGCATGGCGGCCGACCACAAGAATGGGCACACACTGGCCACGCGGCCTCCATCGACGCTGACTGGTTGACTGCTTAATCCTCGCTGCAACGGCGGGCGCCGTCGTCGTCACGATGCCCAACGATTGAGCCCCGATGCAGTGCACCTGCACACCGCTCGTCAGCGCATCCGAGCCCTATGCTGACCGTCTTCGGCGGTGCCAGCTTTGCCGAAGGGTGGTGCTGCGCTTGCCTTTTGCGCTGTTTGCTGTCTGCGCGCATCGCCACCCCGACGGTTGATGCGACGCCGGCGTGGTGACAACGGAACAGCGTGCTGCGGCAACCATCCGGGCGTTCAGCGGTGCATCGGCGCGTGGCCGAAGGACCCCAAAAGCCCGCTGGAGCATCAGTTCCGGCGCCAGGGTAGCCGCGCTAAGGGAGTGCACAGGTCGATCAAGGAGGACGATCGTGATTACTCAGACAGACGATGACGTGGCACGCCGTGCTGTCCGGCATCGGTGCAGGACGGTGCCGCGCCTGGTGGTCCCGATTTTGCTAGCAGTGTCCGTAGCGGTGTGCGCCGGAGGGATGTTCATTCCCCGCGCGCTGGCCGATGATCGGCAGTACGAGGAGTTCTACACCCCGCCGGATCCGCTGCCGCCGGGTCAGCCCGGTGACCTGATCCGCACCGAGCCTTCACCTCTGGTGCTGGAGCCCTCCGGTCAATTGGGCGCCTTCGTCGGCACAGGTACCCGGCTCATGTACCGCAGCACCGATGCTCAGGGCAAACCCGTCGCGGTAACAGGCACCTATGTCGAGCCCGACGTCCCGTGGCCCGGCAATGGACCTCGCCCTCTGATCGCTTACGCCACGGGACCCTACGGGGCGGGCGAGCAGTGCGCGCCGTCGCGCCTATTCAACCAGGGCATCCACTTTTCCCAGGGTTTCGACCTGACGATGAACGTCGAGGAGGGCTGGATCGCGACAATGTTGGCCCGCGGCTACGCGATCGTGGTAACCGACGGCGTCGGGATGGGCATCCACGGACCGCAATCGCCGCAGTGGTTGAATCGGGTCGCTGCCGGGACGGCCATGCTCGACGCGGCCCGGGCGGCGATGAAACTGCCTGACACCTCGCTTGATCCGCACGGACCAGTCGCGTTCTGGGGCTATGCGTCCGGCGGGCAGGCTTCGCTGTCGGCGGCAGAGCAGGCCTCCACGTATGCACCTGAACTCAATGTCGTCGGCACGTTCGCCGACGCCCCGGTCACCGACGTTGTGCAAGCCATACCGGACATCGACGGCAATTTCCTTGCGGTCCTGGCTGGGTACCTGCTTCGAGGAATCATCGCGGCCTATCCCCAAACCGAAGAACCCATCCGCGAGGTGCTGACGCCGCGTGGGCTGCAGATGCTCGACTGGTCCGGGCATACCTGCCTGTTGCAGGGTGGCGTGGATTACGCATTCCGCCATCTAGAGTTCTGGTTCAACACCGATCCGAATGAGTTGATCTCCCACGATCCGTTCAAGACTCTTCTCGCGGCACAGCGGGTCGGCAACCTCAAACCCAAAGGGCCCGTGTACATCGCGCACAACCGGTGGGATCCACTTATCCCGTATCAGGCCGCTCGCCAGACTGCCGCGGACTGGTGCACGATGGGCGCTGACGTCGAACTCTGGACCAACGAACAGCCTCCGTTGTTTAACAAGTCGGACGTCAACAACCTGCTGCAGCCCTATGTCGACGGTGAGCGAAGCATGGCCTGGGTGAAGGACCGCTTCGACGGGGTGCCCACGACACCGAACTGCGGTCAGTTTTGATGATGGACGCAGTGGGGCGAGTCCCCGTCCGCGGCGAAATGCGCGGCAGCGCCCGCTGCGGGCCCGTTTGGTGGAGCTGCCGGGAATCGAACCCGCTGCATAAATCGGAATGACCTGCGGAAACGCTGAATTTGACTACGCGAAACGACGCGAAAGTACGCGAAAGTACGCGGGGACGCGAAAGGTGTTGACGACGTCAACAAGGCCAAGGGCGGCGATCGCCTCAGCCTGGGTATCGCCGATTCGCGCGGGCAGGCCAGGGACGTCATCGCGTGGACGCGGTTTTCGTCAAGACCAGGGCTGCTTCGTTGTACGGGAACACTCGGTAGAAGAACCGAGATCGAGGTGTCACAAGCGTTGCGCCCTCGGCTTTGCTTACCAGCCGAGGTTCGCCGACCGCGACGGTCTTGCCGTGCATACGAATGGTTGCCCCTCCGCCGGCCAAGACGTTCTTGACCCAGTTAGTCTCGGGTCCGTAGCCGATCAGAATGACGTAGCCGTCGCCGGTCCTGAAGATCGTCAGGGGTGTTCGGTACCGCTTACCCGACTTACGCCCGACATGCTCGAGTACGCCCAGGGTGGGCACCCATCTCGCGACCGAGCGCGCCAGCGGATTGGTGATTCGGCGATTCAATCTCGCGACCGCGCGAGGCACCCGCATGAGGATCCTCCCATCTCTCGCTGCTTCGTTTCTGAAATCTCAGGGCCCGCAGACTATTGGGCCAGATGCCTTCGATTCCGGACATTCGCGGTCTCCTCTTGCGGCGCTAGGCCGAAGTTACGACTGCTGGGGCATTGAATTCTTGGGTTGATGTCATGAAGGAGCGGGGCCTCGCTCCTCGTCCCGAGCGCGCATGCTCGGGGTGCTCATATTGTGACGACGAAGGAGGCCCCTTGTGAGCGAATTCTATGAGCGTCGGCAGTTTGTCGGTATGGATCTGCATCGACGCCGCTCGGTGTTGGTGCGGATGAGCGAGACCGGCGAACATCTGGAGACGGTGCGGATTCTCAACGACCGTGACGTACTGGCTGAGGTGATGTCCCGTGCCGGCGAGTCGCCGGAGGTGGTGCTCGAGGCGACCTACGGGTGGTACTGGGCCGCCGATGCGCTCGCCGAGCTCGGCGCGACGGTGCATCTGACGCACCCGCTCGGGGTGAAGGCGTTTTCGTATCGGCGGGTCAAAAACGATCAACGCGACGCTTCAGATCTGGCGGACTTGCTGCGGATGGGGCGGCTGCCGCACGCGTGGATCGCGCCGCCAGAAACGAGGGAACTGCGCGAGCTGGTGCGACACAGGGCCAAACTGGTCGCGATGCGATCCCAATGCAAGGCCACGTCCACGCGGTTCTGGCCAAGGGCGGGATCTGGGTGCCGATGAGCGACCTGTTCGGCGTCCAGGGAAACCTGCTGCTGGACAGGGTCAGGATGCCCGCACCGTACCGGGAGCGGATCGCGTCGCTGAGCCGGTTCATCGAAGGGTTCGACGCGGAGATCGACCTGTTCACCGGTCTGGTGCAGCGTCGGCTGGCGCGCGATCCCGGCTACACCGCGATCCAGCAGATTCCCGGCATCGGGCCGGTGCTGGCGGCGGTGTTCGTCGCCGAGATCGGGGACGTGCACCGCTTCGCTGGCCCCGCCCAGTTGACCTGTTGGGCCGGGCTGACGCCGTCGCACCACGAATCCGACACCACGGTGCGCCGCGGCCGGATCACCAAGCAAGGTTCGCGTCTG
>Ga0153922_1000340_pt1 | contig 18986 bp, 27 predicted proteins | sample TSNJ006MetaG_FD_104723 | JGI IMG/M metagenome (GOLD analysis project Ga0153922, IMG submission 104723) | Attine ant fungus gardens microbial communities from New Jersey, USA - TSNJ006 MetaG | ecosystem: Host-associated > Fungi > Mycelium > Unclassified | place: USA: New Jersey, Brendon T. Byrne... | reverse complement strand
AATCATTGTTATATCTAAGTCCGTTTCTATAATTTACAGTTATTGTCAATCACTAATTTGTGAGGGGCTTGTTTGCTATACTCTTTTTTATTGGTTTGCCTCTACTTCTTTGTTTCAAACTTAATTCTCCTTTTCTCTTGACATAAGATATAAAATAGAGTACTATAAATTATAGCATTTTAGCTACAGAGCATATACTACTATAATTTACAGTACTTGTCAAGAGTGAAAAGGAGGACATTATGGCAACAATAGATTTGATTGTATTAGGAATATTGAAAAAAGAATCTTTAAGTGCCTACGACATTCAAAAATTAGTAGAGTATCGTAACATATCTAAGTGGGTGAAAATTAGTACACCATCAATATATAAAAAAGCAATTCAGTTGGAGGAAAAAGGCTACATTAAAAGCAATATCATAAAAGAAGGAAAAATGGCCGAGAAGGCTGTCTATTCTTTAACAGATGCTGGAGAAAAAGAATTTGAAAACCTTATGTTGGAAATTGCTTCTAAGCCAATTCATATTTTTCTGGATTTTAATGCTGTAATAGTAAATTTGCCCAGCCTCTCACCGGAAAGTCAAAAATCATGCTTGACAAATATTGAAAATAACGTGAAAACTCTAAAGACGTATTTGGAAGAAAACATCAGTATAAAAGAAAATATGCCGGAGATTCCCGAAACAGGAATGGCAGTTTTACAACAGCAGTTTATATTGGCTCAAGCAATTGAAACATGGATTGCTTCACTAAAAGAATGAAACTTGTATCTAAGTCAACTTCGAGCCAAGTTGGCCCGAAGTTAAAGGAGGAGTGAAACGGATGTATGAGGACAACGTAAGCGGAAAACTCAATGATATTCGCTTTGAGGAACTGTCCTCTGATTACGAAGTGGAACAGGCCGAACTGGAAAGCAAGCTGGAACAATGGCAAGTGGAGTTGGACGAACAGGAACAGCATACCGAAGATGTAGAACGGTTTATCCGCAAGTGCAAACAGTACATAGACTTAACGGAATTGACACCCACCATCTTGAATGAATTGGTGTGCAAGGTCTTTGTGGAATCACCGGACAAATCGGACGGAAAGCGCAGACAGAATATTCACATCAGCTATGACCTGTTGGGTATCCTGCCGGAACTGAATACATCAACAGACGAAAGAATGGCGTAGCTTTTACGCTACGCCACACTTATCTACATACTGTTTTACTAAGGACGGCCTAATGGCAGATGATTTTTTGCGAATCTGTGCGAGAGTATGTCCTCATCTCTCATTATCCGGCACAGAAAGCAAGACATAGGAGAAAAGATTTCTGTATAATCAATTTAATAACAAACGAGAGGATGGTGAGATATGAATAATCTTGGGAACCTAAATGCCGCACTTGGCTATATTGAGAGTAAACTGGACGCGGAAATACACATGCAGGACATAGCCCGGATCATGTGCTGCTCCAGCTACAATGTGCAGCGGATGTTTTCATTTCTTGCGGGTGTGCCGCTCTCGGAGTATATCCGCAACCGGCGGCTGACACTGGCGGCGATGGAACTCCAGCAGGGGCTTATTCAGGTAAACGATGTGTCCGTGAAATACGGCTATAATTCCCCCACCGCATTCACAAGAGCGTTCACCGCATTCCATGGCATTACTCCGAACGAGGCCAAGCAGCAAGGGGCGACCCTGAAGGTTTATCCACGTATGACCTTTTCCGTGAGCATCACCGGCGGCACTGAGCTGAATTACCGGATTGAGAAAATTCCCGCATTCAAGGCCGTGGGTATAGAGATCGCCTCCCCACTCAACGAGGAGGGGTTCCAGATGCCCGTAAAGCTGTGGCAGGAGAGCTTTCAGAACGGAAAAATGGATGAATTGTGTGCTCTTGCCGGAGAGCGAACCATCACCACAAAGCCCTATGCACTCCCCATATATGGTATCGCAAACCACCGGGGGATTGATGAAGAGCACTTTTCCTACCTCATAGCTTGTATGGAACCGGAGAATCATGAAAGCACAGCTTTCTGCGCAGCGGACATCCCGGAGCAAACGTATGTTATTCTTCAAAGCGGCCTGTATGCCGCCGATGACCGTTCGGCCATACAAAAGCAGGTCAACGGGATACAACGCCGATTTTATGGAGAATGGTTGCCTACCGTGTCCTACGAAAAGGAGGATGGGCCGGAATTGGAAGTCTATTATCAGGATGGCCGGAGCGCATGGGTGGAAATGTGGTATCCCATCCGAAATCTGACAGGAGGGAAATCATGAACACACTGGAAGCGATCCGTACCCGGAAAAGTGTACGCAAATTCCTGACAACGGCTGTACCGGCGGAAATAATTGAAAATATATTGCTGGCCGGCATGGAAGCGCCTTCCACGAAAAACAGCCAGCCTTGGAAGTATTATGTCATACAGGGCAATGCAAAAGAAAAACTGGTGGAATTAATGAATGCGGGGCTGAACAGTTTTGGGGACTCGCAGACTCTCCGTCGCCTTCCGTTCTACGCCAGCGTCACTGGCTCCATCCGCGTGATGCAGTCGGCTCCGGTGGTAGTATTGGTGTTCAACACCGGCATTCACACCATGAACAGCGATGGCTCATTGGAGGCTCGGTTCATGGATTGTGGTGCGATGCAAACAATGGGAGCCGCCATACAGAACATGCTTCTGGCCGCAACCGAGCAGGGGCTGAGTAGTCTTTGGATGTGCGACGTCTATTTTGCTTACGAGCAGATTTGCTCCTGGCTAAGAGAGCAGTCGCAGTTAACCGCCGCTGTCGCTTTGGGATATGAGGACGGAGCCGCCACAAAGCCAACCCGCCACAACCTGAATGATCACGTTAAATATATGGAGGAATAATGATATGAATTACCAAGTTGAAATCAAAGAGCTGGAACCTGTGCGCGTGGCCTATATGACCCACAAGGGTCAGGTAACGGAGGCAAGTGCGTTGTTCCCCACGGTTTTCCAGTCGGTTGGCGGGAAAATCAATAACATTCCCTTTTTCATCTATCATGAAATGGATGCACATACAATGCAGGGTGTTGTGGATGTTTGCGAGCCTTCGGCGGAAGAACCCGATAACCCGGATGTCAAAACAAAAGTTGTACCGAGGGTGAGGGCGCTTGTTGCGCAGCACACCGGCCCCTATGATACGGTCTACATGGCTTATCAGGCAATCAGCAGGTACGCGGCGGAAAACGGACTGAAACTCACCGGCCCGAGCCGTGAAATCTTTGTAAATGGGCCGAATATGGAGGAAAATCCTGCGAACTATATCACGGATGTCGTAGTTCCTGTTGAACAATGAAAGAAATCTTAATGCCTTTGCGCACGATAAGGCGCAGCAAAGAAGAAACCGAAATGAGAATGCGGGCGAATACGGTGATAAAGAACTATCCGTTGAGTTGCCCGAAGTGCAATAAAGAGACCCTTATTGACGCAATAGACTTGAAAGTAACCGTCCTCACGGATTCGGATACTGAGACCAAATACCGATAAGCGGCACACCCGACCTGAATTTTTACAAACAAGACCTAATCGGTATGGAAACAGAGGTGACCCGTTTTGAAAATGAACACATCAACAGATTATGCAATAAGAATACTAATTTATCTCGCTGAAAAAAACGGGGTCACTGCTTCTGCGGAAATTTCACAGCACTTGTCCATCTCTCAAAGGTATCTGCTGCAGGTAGCCGCTAAACTACGAGACGGAAACCTGGTAAATGTGGCGATGGGACCCGAAGGCGGCTACCGACTGACAGCCAAGCCGGAAGAGATTACAATGTATGATGTCATCATGCTGATGGAGGGTACTACTTTCTTAGTGCCCAGCTCCGCTACGGCTGAAGAAGAGATTCGGGAGAACCACACGATAAACTATGTTTACCAATTGCTACAATCCATTTGGGATGCGTTTTTACGAGGGGTTTCTTTGGATACAATGGTTAACAAGCCTTCTGATCAAATCAAGGCATTTACGACAGAGCAGCTGGCTGAACGCCTCCACTCCATCGTTGCAGAAGTTGCCGAGAAAATGTGCTATGACATCTGAGGCATTGTTGAAGGAACGGAAAACTACAGCATCAACAAGATGAAGCGGTGCTGGGAAACCCCAACACCGCTTAAATCGTTTAAAACCAGATTATAAAAGATTCGCCTTTTCCTTCAGCTTTGCCTTGCTGGGATGTGTATACCGCAATGTGGTCCGGGTGTCCTTGTGACCGGCCTGAGCAGCGGTCTCGGCGATTGAGAAGCCGGCTACCTCCTGAGACTGAGAACACCAGAAATGCCGCAGCTTGTGTGGCGTGATGAAATCCGAATACTGGTTGCAAATCTGGTTGACCCGACCCCGGGTGAGCCTCCCTCCGTTGCGGCTGAGGAATAAGTAGGGACAATCCGTCTCCGGGCGGACCTTTCGATATTCCTCCACTGCGTGTATAATCTTATCGTTGATGATGGCGATCCGGGCCTTGTCTCCTTTACCGTTGCGGATCAGGATCTCCCGGCGACCAGATCAGCATCCGAATCCAGCAGTCCCACTGTCTCGGAATTGCGAAGTCCCGCATATGCGATAACAGTGAAGAGCGCATAATCTCTCACGCTGAAGGCGCCCTTGCTTGTGAGCACCTGCTGCAGGAATGCCCGGACCTCCTTCTCCTCTCCGTCCCAGGGATTGGTTACCGGAGTCTGGATGCTGATGTAGTCGTTCTTGCTGACGACATGGTCGGACTGCAGTTCCTCCTCAATGAGGAACTCGTTGAATTTGGAGAGTGCGCTGAGATAGTAATTGATGGTGGACGGACCGAACCGCTTGATGTTTTGCAGATAAGATTTGAAATCCTTGACATTCGTCCGGTAGAGGTTTTCGGGTGGCAGGCCGAAAGACTCCCCGCACCACTTGAAATATCTGCTCACATTGCCCAAATAGGACTTGATGGTTTCGGCGCTCATACTTTGATCGTCCATGTAAGACCGAAACTGTTCCAGCAGATCGCTGCCTGCCGGCGCCGTCGTGTTACGCATAAGTTGACCTCCTGCATTTCTGTATAGTTCAAATACGTGGCAGAGGCTTGCATTTCTGTATAACTCGGTACACCTATTATACCATATTCCGGCTCTGAATTATACAGAAATATCATTCTGTATAACTCAATTTTTTAGCCTTATTTGAGTTCTATACATATTGCAGGAAGATTTGCAGCATTTATCCCGACCATTCTACCGTGCGGATAAATCCCGGAGCCGATATGCCCGGCGGTAAATCCTAAGGAATATCTGGAAGAAAAAATCCACTATGGTTTCCAATAGCAGTAAGCAATGTTATAATAGAGATAAATACTAACATGAAAAGCATTTTGAAAAATCGGATAGATATATAGAGTACAAATCTATGGAAAGGATGATATTATGGTAGAACTCATTATTTTATTAAAGCTCACCCGATCAAACGCAAATCATGCCATTGCCCGCGGTCGCGGACCAAGTACCGCAAAAGTATATACGGTGGCTTTATGGTTCCTGTTTGAATTTTTCGGCTTATTCATAGGAACTGCTATATGCAGCACGCTTGATTGGCCGATCAAGCTTACATACTTATATTTACTGGCTGCATTGCCTATGGCCATCCTGGGAGGATTTATTTCTACACGAATTGCAAAAAGAGGAGAAGCATTTTATACTCCTCCCCAGTAGTAATAACATTTGCTGCTCTGACAGACGAATGCCCCCATCCGATTGATGATGGGGGCATTTTACGGTTTATGCGAATTGAAATATCCGCTGGGGTATCCTATGCGGCATTCAGTAAAATTTTGAAGACCTTTTTCCAATGCTCCATCTCCCGGCGGCCCGCCCAGATCTGGTAGAAATAGAACGGTGTATACCAGGTATTTTCCGGTCTGGGATCTTCATTGGACAACGTATTGCCCACAATGACATATCCCGGGCAGCCAAGTAAAGACATTTGTATATAGCAGGACATTGCTGCCGTTGCATCAATATCCTGAGCTATAAAAAAGACTTTTTCCTGATAATTGATCCCTTTATCCCTGACTGTGTTGGCAAAGGCCAGCAACAAACATCCGGCGCCGCAACAGCAGTCGTTTACCATCACATATTTTTCTTTCATGATTTTTGGGAGCAAATCTCCACAGTTCAGTTCGGACATGAGCCGTCCCACATTATATGGGGTATAAACTGACCCAGCTGCGGAATTACCAAGCGCCAGTTCACCCTGGTGTATCTGACCAAGAAAATCCTGCTCCGGATTCTCTTCCAGAGCCATGGTTGTAATGGCCAATAATTCTGAGAATAGATTTGCTTCTTCTTTCGTATACCGGCTTATGATACGCATATACCGTTCCTCGCGCTCGTCATAATGCGACATGTCAAGCGTATTGGAAATGCTACATGCGGCCAAGTGAACGAAATCAGACGACACCTCCCAGTTTTGACGGGAACGGGTCAGAATTTTGAACACGTCCATAAATTTCTGCTGCCAGGTTCGATCTTTTGTTTTAGCCATAACTGACCCTCCTAATAATAAAAAGGGACGCCGATTTACTCAGCGTCCCTTCTGCCTTAAAGGCTATGTTTGCGTTTTAATCTCTTATAGGGTTAATTACCTTCCATAAAGGTGTAGGTGCATTCCTGATATGAATCCGGGATGGCACTTGTCAATTCCAGCTCATCGAAAGCCCATATACCAACTTGCTCATGGCCGATGTTGGTATCATTACAGTGGAAGTCACCTCCGCCGCGACCATTCCCGCAAGCTGTAAGCAAAGGAAGCGGATTGACGCACCAGCCTACCCAGTTTCCGTCCTTGACAGTGCATCGTTCGATATAGCTGCCCAGATCCAGATATTCCTTTCGGTCATGGTTAACCAGGTACATCTCTTTTGTTTTGTCATTGATAAGACTCAGATCCTCGGGAGTATACATTGAGGGAGGGATGCTTTCTTTTTCATCCTCATCTTTCCATACATGACTGTAGCATTTCATGAAATCTTTCAGACCGAAGTGTTTTGTGTAAGCCTCACCGCATGTCTCATAGTCGTCATCCGAGTAATCGCCAATCCAGGCAATCCGGCGCGGTTTATTCAGTATTCTCGAATAAACCGCATTGACAAAATCATTGCCAATCCAGGAATGCTCCATCAGCTTTAAGCCGCTATCGTAGGCATGGCTGTAGAGCGAAGCGATGCTGCCGTCCTGATAAATAATTGTAGGTTTATAATATTGTCCCATGTTGATTCTCCTTTTTTACATAAAAATAACGCTGTATAAATCAGCGTCTTACTTGTGCCCGCAGGCTTTTTATAGGGTTGTAGGTTAGAAACCGTTCCAGACGCTCTTGCCTTTGTAACGGAAGCATTCCGCATCGTTACAGTCTGACGGTGTCAGGCGTTCAATACGTTTCCGGGAACGTGAAATGAAGAGCTGGCTCTTAATCTTGGTTTGAGGTTATTTGTCTTCGAGCAGCTGATTCATCGTAAGGACGGCATCTCAGTAATCCATCTGAGTCCGGAAATCTTTATTTCCCAATAACTCCTGAACCAAGTGCAGTGCTTTGTCGGGAATACTGACTCCCCGAATCTCTTTGCTGGTAATAACGGTGCTACAACCAATCACGTATCGAAGCTTTTCGTTACCGACCTCAGTCATAATAATAGCGTCATCTTCGCATATAAGGTTCTGGAGAGCATCCAGAAAACATTCCATATCATCCTCGGAACCATCCTCATCGGATCCTGCCGGGATTCCATAGATGTTCCCATAGCATCCAAATCCGAACTTTTTGCTGCCATCAGGCTGGGGTTGCTCAAAAACATGCACCTCATCTTCAGCACTGACGGATTGCAGCAGTTCACGGAATGCATCTTCATCCTTTACGGAAAAATAATTAGTCCTGATTGTTGCGTAATAATTAGCCATGTTAAATTCCTTTCTCCCAGACTCAGCCGGGTATGACTTTTCTGCGGATCAGTTCAGCTGCCAGGGTATCAACTATCTTCTGAGTGGCGATTCGTAAACCCATAGCATAACTGCTCCCAACACCAGAAAGGTGCTGGCTGTCGGCTCTCATTTTTGTGTACATGATGTAAAGTTGGTTGGTAGACAGTGTCTCCGGTTTTATGTTGCCAATTTCAACTCTATGCATCTTGTCCATTGCCTCGGCAAACTCGGTGTCTGAGCATTCCTTGTAGTTTTTCATGGGGTTTCTCCTTTTTTTTAATTGAAAATGCCGCAAAGCGCGACGTTCATTGTGTTTTATAAAACCTCTATTCGTCAGGCCACGTAACTTTGGGTCTGAACTCTTCGCATCTACCGTCCTTGAAAACCCAGCGCCATCGGTCGCCGTTTTCGCCGGCCATTTCGATGAAACTGCCATCCTCAACATATGGGGCAATAGCCTGGAACATGGTATCTTCATCATGGGCGATTTTATCTCCATTAAAATACAAGCAGATGATATTACCGTCATCATCCAGTTCAGCTGTGTAGCCGTAGTTTTCAAGTTTTTTAATAACTATTCCTGTGTATTTTCTTCTCACATGAAAAGAACTTTTACTCATAGATGCACAATAACCCATTTTGAAATCCTCCTTGTCAAATGTGGCAATCAACGATGGTTACATACCATCCGTTGGTTATTGCCGGTTTTATAAAGCGATCATAGTAGTTATCTTCCCAATCTCGCTCTTCGTTGGTTGTTTCTGAAGACATTCCGAACCATCCCATTTCACCAGATGAATGCCATTCGCCATCAGGCGTAAGGACGGCATAAGTAGAGAACGTACTTTGTCGCTGCACGTATTCCTCGTTGGTCGGAAATCGTTCACGCATGTACTCCTCTTTATAAAAGCCTTCCGTCATGGCCTTCTGGTAAGGCGATAGTTCCTGGATGCGTTGTTTTCTCATCATGTGGAAATCCACATCGGGGGCAAATGCTGAATCATAGTTTTCAGTCATCTTTGTCATGAGTCCCGGATTGCCGCGATCACCTGTTTTACCAGGCTTTAGGATCAACATCCCCTGCCAGCGGCCGCCCACCTCATACCAATCCCATTTACTGTCGGGATTATAGGAGGATAGCACGCTGCCATTCTCATCAATGTTGTCTTCGTCATAATCGCTGATTTCGTCTCTGTAGATTTCTTCATCGGTTCGTTTCAAGAGCTCAGGAATGCTTTTGACGTACTTAATATGCTCAGGGTTTTTACCCTTCTCATAAGAAGCCGGGTCCTTTTGCCATTCCGCATACTGATTTTCAAAAACAGTCTGCATCCTTCTACGCTCTTCATGAATCAGGTCTTCCATTGTCATACTCACATACTGTTCAACTTCCAAATTCTCGCTAAACGGTTCCATGAGTTCAGTAAGATCCTGTTCCTCGTCTTCCGTGAATACCGCTACTGTAAAGTGGCTCATAAAACTGATAATTCTCCTTTCTTTCTGATAATGTTTTGTCTATATAAACGGGCATAGAATCCCGGGACACAGGGAAAGCCCCTGAAGGACAGGAGCTGATCTATATAAAAACGCACAGATACCGTAATAATTGGATTCTGCACGTTGTTGTCAGATAATTTGATAGTTTCCCGAAAAACAAAAAAAGGCATCCAAAAGGTTAAATAAACCTCTGGACGCCTTATGAGTGGGAAACCCTATTTATTTTTTTAAATTGGTGACGGCAGGACCATATATCGGTCCTGAGTCTTAGGTTCTGGATCTCTGATCAGAAGCCGGTTAAACGCAAAAAAGCGCCCAAAGACAGGGTGTCTCCGGACGCTGTGAATACTCAGAAAACTGTGATTGGTTAAGCCAAACAAAGATACTATACAATAAGATTATAATTGATTTTCCGCTCGAATGCAAGATGCTGAGTAAATCTTTATTTACATATGGAGAACAATGCAGTCACTATAAAATATGAACTCCGTAAATACGCTCAAAAACCATTATCACCGTGTGATTCATGCAAGTATAATCCCAGAAGGTTGAAACCTGACAGGCAAAAATAAAAATTAATCCGTTCAAATAAAAGCATCCTGTAATTTAATACGTCAGGATGCTTTTTATTTCTTGGACGCTTTGTGAATGCAGGCATTGAAAAAAAAATTTCAAAACAGTCTCATTGCAGGGGATAAATAAAAGTGGTATACTGCAATAAAGGAGCTGTTGTATATGGCTAATGAAGATAAGAAAGATTTTAATACAATGTTGCATAAAGAAACTGATATGCCAAAAATACAAATTGTTACAGATGAAGCCACCATCAAAAAATATGGTGGAGAAAAAATGTTTTTTGCTCCGCCTATCGCTTATGATGAAATTATGAAAACAATACCTTATGGCAAGGTTATTACGGTAGGAGTGATCCGTGAATTTTTTGCAAAGAAAAATAATGCTGACTTCACCTGCCCAATGACAGCAGGCATATTTGTTTCTATTGCTGCATAGGCGAGTTATCAGCGAACAGAAAATGAAACGCCGTATTGGAGAACAGTTAAACCCAAAATATCCCGGTGGCGTTGAAGTTCAAAAAGAAAAATTGCAGGCCGAGGGACATACGATAATTCAAAAAGGCAGGAAGAATATTCGATATTATATTCAGAATTATGAAGGTGCTCTCTACTCATTAGAGTAACTTCGTTTATAATGCCATTATAGAATTATTTGATACGCCGCTGGGCATTTCATATTTACCTTCCGGTATGCGGTCGAGGTAAAAGAACATGGTAAATAGTTTTTCTCTATTTGGAGGAATAAAAAGTGTTGATATATATCTTACTTACTTTAATAGCGGCGTTCTGCATTGTTACCGCCATTCAATATCTTTATGAAATGAAAGCAGCCTATGAACGGCTAAATGCCTACCATGTAAAAACGATTGAAAGTGAATTTGGAACAATGTCTTACGTGGACGAGGGAACTGGTGAAGCGATTCTTATATCGCATGGCATTTTTGGAGGATACGATCAGGGTTTTGCCAGTCTAAGCCAAGTTGCGGAAGATGGTTGCAGAAAAATATCCATATCCCGGTTTGGCTATCCCGGCTCGGAACTGCCGGAAAATCCAACACCCGGAAATCAAGCTAAAGTCTTTAATGAATTGCTTGATAAATTGGGCATTAAACAGGCTTATATTCTCACCACGTCAGCTGGCGGTGCTGCCGGACTTCGGTTTGCGCTTAATTATCCTGATAGGGTGAAAGGCTTGATACTTCTATCATCCGGTGCACCTGATAAGCAAAGAAGTGCAGAAGAAATTAAAGAACTCGGAATGTTGGGGCCGCCCAAAATTATAGTTAATAATTTCCCCATGTGGTTTTCCATGAAATACTTTGGATTTGTATTCAATTCCATGATGGGATCGAAAGTAGACAGCAACACCTTGTATAAAACGATGCTCCCGGTAAATCCACGCAAGAAGGGTATTACTGCGGATACTAACATCACAAATACCGATATGATGCTTCATTATGACGAATACTCACTCGAACAAATCAAAGCCCCTATTTTGCTTATTCACGCCAAGGACGACCCGATGGCTAAGTACGATAATATTAAAATACTGCTTACTCGTGTTCATGCGGAAACTGTTATTTTTGATACAGGCGGTCATTTGATTACAGGGCATGGAAATGAGGTCGCACAAGCAGTAAACGATTTCATGGAAGGGATCGCTTAGATGTGGCAAAAAAACTTAACAGACGGGTTGCAATATTTTTGGAGCCGCAGTATAATGTAATTGTATAGTATCTTTGTTTGGTTCATCCAATCACAGTTATCAGAGTTTTTACAGCGTTCAGAGACATTACGTCTTTGGGCGCTTTTTTGCGTTTAATTCGGCTTCTGAATCAGAGGCCCATAACCTAAGACATCCGGGTTGCGGCTGCGCGCCCCATTGTCACCGGCCGTATAAAAACATTCAAAACTCATTACAGGAGTTATAACGCGCTCAGAGGATTCGTCCTTTGGGCGCTTTTTCTTTTTAGGTGCGTTATGACGCCCTGCTCCTCACATAGAACCGGGATCTGAAATGCTCCCGTGACATCCTGTTTTCCATGCAAGCAATTCTATGGATTCCTTGCGTGTTTATATATAAGATCCTGCTTCCATGTTGAAGCAGTTCCCACTTCCCGGGGCCACGCCCTGTTTAAATAAAGCTCAGTCTTACAGTAGAAAGGAGAATAAGTAACTTATTAACCAACGGTATGACCGTAATTAATGAAAAGGAGTAACCAATATGAAAAAAACAACTAAAGTTGTCGTAGAAAACGGTTCAATGAAGAAAGCGGTCAATTGCGAATTATTTGTGGGTATGATGATTTCAGAGGAATCCACAGGGTACAGTTGCGATCAGTTAATCGCCGGCGTCACAAGCCCCAATAGCATATTTTCCGCTATTCGTATGCTCAAGCAACTGGAAGATCATCTGTATGAGATCCTTCCCGTTCCAAGGGAATTGGCCGAACTGAAATTGAACATGGAGGAATCGCTGCAGAAAACCATGGAGAAAAAGAGCGGCGATGATGACCGGAATAGCAGGACATCGGATGATCCGTTTTTATCTGTCATAAAGCTTATGCTTGAGGTTCAGGATCAAGAGGATAATCCTCTCAAAAAGCTCCTTGAGGGGCTTGACCGGTCTGAATTCGGCGGCAGAGGAAACGGGAATTGAACCCATAATTACACGGGCGCTGAGCAATCGGCGCCTCATTTTTTTAAGGAGGATCGCTATGGGTAATGTATCGGACCCCCATCGAGTAACAATTAAGGTTTCCGGTGGCTTTGTGCAGGATGTTTACACGACATTACCTTTCAATATTGAGGTCGATATTCTTGACCTTGACTGCGCAGGACGGGAATCACCGGAAGCTGTCGCAGATATGAATGTGTATTTAGACAAAGTCAAGCGGGAACAACAAAAAACTTATTAGGAGAACTACCATGTTAAATCGAATGAGATGTATAATAGAAGAAATACGACAGGCGGATATTGCCTATTACAAACAAGACCGGCCGATAATGTCTGACCGGGAATACGATCAGCTTTATGATGAGTTACTGGAACTTGAGAAGGAAACGGGTATAGTACTCTCCGGATCGCCTACCAATAAGGTATCCGGCGAAATACTCGAAGAGCTTGTGTCGGTTTCCCACTCCAAACCCATGTTATCGGCTAAAAAAACAAAATCAGTTGATGAGGTCGTGCACTTTGTCGCAGACCAATCAGTCATAGTATCTTGGAAACTGGACGGCTTGACACTTGTGCTGCGGTATGAAGATGGCAAGCTTATGCAGGCCGTTACCCGCGGTTCGGAGGGTCTGGTCGGAGAAGACGTCATGCACACAGTCCGGGTCATGATGAATGTTCCTTTAGAGATTCCGTATACGGATCCGTTTGAGGTGCGCGGTGAGGGTGTCGTGTCCTGGAGCAACTTTGAAAAGATTAATATGGACATCGATATTGATGATGAACCCTACTCGCACCCGCGCAACCTGGCCTCCGGAAGTGTGCGGCGGCTGGATGCAGGAAAGAGCCGGCGGCAATTCCTCGAATTTGTGGCTTTCGACCTGATCAGCGACAACGGAAGTTATCCCACAAAAGGTGATCAGCTAAAAATGCTTGCCGACAACGGGTTTGATGTTGTGGAGCATGTCATCATTCCCAAGGATGCGGGTGAACAATCCCTTCGTGAAACCATTTCATCCTTTGACCCACAGAGATGCCAATTCCCCGTGGACGGCCTTATCATCGAATACGATGATACCGCATATGGTCAGTCTTTGGGAGCCACCGGCCATCATGAAAACCGTGTCCTGGCACTTAAATGGGAGGACGCCCTGTACCAGACCAAATTTCTAGGTTTGGAACTGGCGACTACCCGCACCGGGATGGTCAGTATTACCGGCATGTTCGAAGATGTCGAAATTGACGGCGCCGTCATCAACCGCGCCTATCTGCACAACCTTGATATCCTGGATAGTTTCAGTCTTGGAATGGGAGATACGGTGAAGATCTACAAAGCAAATCAAATTATCCCCCAGTTGGCTGAAAACGTGACCCGCAGCGGAACTTATAAAATCCCCATGCAGTGTCCCTGTTGCGGAGAAGGACTCCAGGTTAAGAAATCCCGGAACGGAACCAGGTTTTTATACTGCGAAAATCCCATATGTTCAGCAAAATGGGTGCAAAAGCTGGTTCACTTCTGCCATAAGACCCGGATGAATATCGAGGGTATTTCAGAAAAGACGATTGAGAAACTTATTAATGCAGGCCTGCTGAAGAATTTCGGAGACCTTTACTGTCTGCACAAATGGCGCGATACTATGGCCAGACTGCCCGGTTTTGGTCCTACCCTGGTTCAGAATTTACTGGATTCCATTGATAAAAGCCGAACCTGTACACTCAACCAGTTTATAGCCGGTTTGGGCATTCCCATGGTGGGCCGAAGCGCCGCACGGATTCTTAGCACCTGTTTTGACGGTGACTGGGCACTCTTCGAAAAAGCAATCCAGGACGAGTTTGATTTTACCCAACTTCAAGATTTTGGGCAGGTCATGCATGATAATATCTACGCATGGTATGCCGATGAAGAGGCTGCAAAATTATGGCGCCCGGTCTTGGAGCACATCACTTTTATGAAACCGAAAGCTGTCAAAAAGGAATATACCAACCCTTTCCAGGGAAAAATAGTGGTAGCGACCGGCAAACTGGAGAACTACACCCGGGATGGCATCCATGAAAAACTGCTTGAGCTGGGGGCCGACCCGAAGAGCTCCGTCAGTAAAAAGACCAACTATCTCATAGCTGGTGAAGGCGCCGGCAGTAAGCTGTCCAAGGCTCAGGAACTGGGTGTTACCGTCCTGACGGAAGAACGGTTTGAAGCCATGCTGGCCAGCCCGGATCACAAAGAACAAGGAGGCATATCATGAAATTTTTAGATTATGATATTGATACATCAAAGCTTTTTACAAAAGCAGAACTGTTGGATTTTCTGGAAGAGAACGGTGAGTCCGACCGGGCACTGGCCAGAGTCCGGGAACGTTACATGGTTGACTTCGACAATGAGCTGGTTTGGTACTATCCGATATCAGACGGAAAACACAAGGGTACTTTCATTGTGTTCGTACAGGAAGGCTTTCTCAGTATCCCGTATGATATTGTCGATACCGTCGACTACGAGATTCTGGAGTTGCAGCAGACTGCCATGTTTGACGCAGAGTCCATGCAGTATTTCATTGATGACTGGATATCCTATTCGGACGATCTGACATCAGCGATGAAAGATATGCACCGGATTTTATCTGAGAAAAAGTAAGACAACAAATTCAACCAGGCCCGAAATGGGTAAAACGTGGAGAAGCATTTATGTGCTTCTCCTTATTTTTTTAGGAGGAATCACTATGGATAACAGATTAAAAGAATTAGCAGAAAATATAGAAAAATACACAATTGGGCTTGACGAACCGTTTAAGTTCAAGTGCAGAGGATGCGGTAAATGCTGCAAAAACCGTGAAGACGTTATGCTCACTGCGCGCGACATATTCGTGATTGCCAAATATCTTGGCAAATCGCCGGCAGATGTTATCACGGAATACGGTGACTGCTATATTGGGCAGGACTCCCGTTTTCCAATCATCCGCATACAGCCGCGCGGCGTCAATAAAGCATGCCCCTTTTTGCTTGGCAAGCGGTGCCAAATCCACGAATGTAAACCGGTCGTGTGCGCTCTATTTCCTGTCGGCCGTGTCCTTGCTATTAAAGAAATGCCTAAAGAGGGCGAAGAACCAGAGTATATACCTGGATACATACTTCAGCCAACTGAATGCAGCTCCTTGAGCAAGACCAATACGATCCGTCAATGGCTAGAAAAATTCGGCATCCCGGTTGACGATGAATTCTATATGGAATGGAACGCCGCCATGATGCTCATTTCCACGACCATGCGCAAACTGGAAGAAACCATTCCGGCGAAAGCGCTGCTGCCTTTACAGAATGTCCTAGTTGAACTCATTTATGTTCGGTATGATACCGGGGAGGATTTCCTGCCCCAGTTCATAAAGAATGCAGAGACGGCCAAAAAGTTGGCAGACGATATGAAAAACAATCTGGGTCTGTTTCTTGGTGAATCCGGAGGTGGAGATGATGGAGAATAACGGCAACGAACGTAACCAGCATCAGATCATCCGCAAGGACGCCAGGAATTGCTTTGTGGAAACAAAGAGCGACAGCTTTCCCATAGGCAAAATCCATCTGGAATTCGCCACATATGACGCCAGCCGGCCCACCGGTCAGCGTCAGACAAATCACGTGAACATTTATATTGATGTGGCGGAGTTTATGAGTCTGGCACATTTCATACTATATGGGAGCTGCCATGCAATGATGAGATCTTATAAAGAGGTCTTGAAGGAAATCGAAAGATACAAAAAAACAAATGGCGGCCAGCTCAGCCAGGAGCTGAAGGAAAAGCAGGATGTCATCAACCGTCCGCTTTACCAGAGTCTTGGCGGGACTTCTGCGGAAAGACTGGCCCAGTACGGCAGGCCCCGTAAAGACGGGAAAAGCCTCTCCCGCAACGTAAAGTTATTTGTGGGAAGCAAAGCGGATTACCTTCTTTGCGCTGAAAGTGGTCCGGGAGAAACCGACGCCAAAGGGCTTATCGTACCCAAATACGGCAACAAACCGGAGCAGAGAGTATCCGTCAGCCTGAGCTTTTCTCATCTGAATGAGATCATGCTGATTACGCCGGAGCATTATAAAGCCTGGCTTTCTTCCTGGTATGCAAAAAGCTACGAAGCCCCAAAACGTTCAAATGGCAATGTTGGTGTCAGTAACGATGTCATAGAAAATGGCAATAAAGACGCCGATGACATGAAAATGTTTTAGTGTTATACTTCTAGTATCCACACTTGCGTTTGATACTTCAACGGTTTTTAAACCGGAAATTTATCAAAAAGGAGTGTAAACTATGAAGTATTGTCCCTTTTGCGGCGCTGCCTTGTTAGGTAGCGCCGTTTCTTTCTGCTCAGAATGCGGTAAACCAATACCGACAGCGCCCCAGACTCAGACGGAAGATCCCATGGACCGTCATGAGCCCATTCTCCCAAAGCTGGACGATCAATGGGAGGCAACTGCCGCTGCTGGTAAGGAACCTCAGTCTACGGACGAAAACCCGCAGATCAAGCCGGCCAGAAAATTGCCCCGAAGCGAACGGAAGAAAAAGCTGCGCAAACAAAAGAAAGCCGTTAAGAAAGAAAAGCCCCGTAAAAATCAATCATCCGAATATGATGCCTCGCCGGATCCGCAGGATGATGGGTATGATGGTTATTACGAAGACGTCCGGCCTTTGGATAACGGTCACGAAAAAGAGCGCATGGATCCGGAACTCATCAAAAAAATCATTATGGTAGCCGGGGGCGCTGCGCTCATTATTATTCTGGCCATTGTAATGATGCTTTTGCTATAAGAACCCTACCCGCCATGAGATCAACGATTTCTGGCGGGTTTCGGCAACCTATTAACGGACGCAAAATATCACCGGTTTCGTTAGCTGTTGCAAAATTGCGCATGCGGTAGTGTAATATCATTAAGAAGATAATTATCAAGGGGTGATATTATGCTGTATTTATCCAAGGGAATGGTGATCAAACAATCTACAGAGCAAATGTTATGTGTAACGCACTGCGGTATTGACTATATGTTAACCGGTATCGGGGCCAGGCTGTGGCTGGACGGCCGGTTTGGCGTGAATGAAACACAGGATGCCGGGCAGGACATGCATCTAAGGAAACTTCAGCAAATGGGATTGGTGGAGTTGTCCGAAGAAACGGGTATGCTGGCCTCCTATCATTTGCTGACACGCTGCATCATCTGTCCGGCAAAACTGAAATCGGTCCGCAAGCCGCTGTCATCCACAGAGAATAAAGCATGGCGGTGGATAAAAGGGGCTGGTCTTCGGCTTACCATCGGGGAACTGACCAAGCTCTTCGCAGAAGGGCTGGAACCCTCTCCCGATTTACTGGGCAAAGAGAATGCCCAGGCATTAACCATGAGGTTATATGCCTCCGATCCCATATTCGATACGACACTGGAAATCCAGATGGAGCACTCCCTGAAACGCGACGACACAGTAAATGCAGTTTTGGGGCTTCTTAGAAAAAAACGGATTATTCTTATTTGAGGTGGACTATGAAAGAAAAATTAGCACGGTATAAGGCACAATTTGCCGCAATACCTGAACCTTTACAGAAACAGGTTTTTGTCCGGCTCGGGTTCGCTTTGGTGTTTTTGCTGCTATTCATTCTGGTTCTATGCATGATGTTTGACTGGTTGACCGTCGTTCCCTTTATAGGCCTGATGATTTACAGCATAATCAGTGCGTTTTTGCTGTTTCGCAGGGCAGTCATGGGTGATTATGTTGTCATCCGGGGCCGCTGCCTGGAATCAACGGTTACCCTTCTCAGGAGGAGAACCAAATCAATCCTTATGGATGCTGATGAACATATGGTACAGGTGATGTTGAAACAGCGGCTGAAGCGCATTCCCGTAGGGACTGAACTGGAAATATATGTGGCAAGCAATACGCAGGTGTATGAAAAAGATGGAGCCGAACTGCTTCATACCTATTTGGCCATTCATATTCAAACAGGAGGTATTAAACGGGATGAAAAAAGCAAACGAGCTATATCGGAAACTGAAAATGATCGAGGATCTCATCCGGCGCAATGAGAATCCAGACGGCAGCTGTACCTTTGATACGGATAAGGTTTATATTTTCCTTGAGACAGCACAGAGCCAGATACCTGATAAACAGGATTCAAAAATCAATCTTTCAAATCATAATTGACGGGCGGCACCTGCTATGCTATAATATATTTATTAGTTTCAGTGTTCTTCCCACAGGGATAACAAAGTTACCGAGTTCATCACAGTGTCAATTAGCGCATAGCGCCGATTGGCACTT
>Ga0153922_1000338_pt1 | contig 19064 bp, 22 predicted proteins | sample TSNJ006MetaG_FD_104723 | JGI IMG/M metagenome (GOLD analysis project Ga0153922, IMG submission 104723) | Attine ant fungus gardens microbial communities from New Jersey, USA - TSNJ006 MetaG | ecosystem: Host-associated > Fungi > Mycelium > Unclassified | place: USA: New Jersey, Brendon T. Byrne... | reverse complement strand
GGAAATCATCTCTTCCATTAACAGGTTTTTAAAATCCTCCTCATGACGTCCAACCTCCAATTCATCAAACAAATTTAACTTACCGTCATACAGATAACCATCTCTACCCAAGTCATAAATAATCAGATTCATGTTACCGCTGCCAATAAAGTTTAAATATCCCTTAACAGTCATGCTATCGCTCCCCCTGGTCTTTCTCTAATAAAACGCTAAAATAATCTGCCTGTTGGGAAATATAATTTGAGATACCTGCTTTTAATGCTGTTGCAAGAATGTCCTCACGTGTGCAGTCCGCAAATAGATATTTGCCTTCCCGTTCTATAGCCCTAAAGGATTCAATAATCAAATTTACATCTTTCTGCGACTTTTCATCTAATACTAAGTCTAGCTTAATTTGTATTTCTTCATAATTTTTCATAACTTCCACCCTTTCCTAATCAGTTTCGTAAAACTTTACCCAATTAAATTCAAGTATATCTGCTATTTTCTTAGCTACATCAACAGATGGATTTCGTTCGCCTACCTCATATTTTGATATAGACGTATTATCTATTCCCACTAATTCTGCTAACTCCTCTTGCGAAAAACCTTTATAAATTCTTTTATATTTAAGCCATTCCCTCATTAAACATCACCCCTCTCCTAGACGTTTTGTCTATATGCTAATTATATAGACCTTCTGTCTACTTGTCAACCTATTATTGATTAAAAATAGACTTTTCGTCTATTTGCATAAAATAACTCTTGAATAGACAGTACGGCTATATTAAAATATAACAAAAAAGGTGAGACGCAATGAATAATATCTTTACTTCCAATTTAAAAAAATTAAGAGAAAAACAGGATTTAACAAGAAAAGATGTAGCCCAGTACTTAGACATCCATGAAAGCACATACGGAAAATATGAATTAGGTCATAGAGAGCCTTCTATTGAAATCATTAAAAAACTTGCTGAACTTTTCAATATCTCCACTGATTATTTACTTGGCAAAACAAACAAAACTGACACAGAAAAAGAAAAAAATCTAATTATTCCAAATGATTTAAAAGATATCAAAGTCGCTTTCCATCATGGGGAAGACGGACTTACACAAGATGAAGTTGACAAAATTGCTGAATATGTACGTTTTATTAAAAGTCAACGAAAAGACAAATGATTTATAAGGAGTTGATACTATAAATAAATTAGAGCAATTATACGAACTGGCTCATGAAGACGATATTGAAATCAATCAATACCATTTTAGCGACACAAAAAAAGCTATGTGCATTCATATAGAAAGTCATAAATCCATAGCCATTGATAAACAACAAATTCAATCTTCCATTGAAGAAACCGAAGTCCTAGCAGAAGAATTAGGGCATTATGAAACAGGTAGTTTATATGCTATCGAATCAACATATAACCAACCACTTGAACAAAATAACATTATTTATTTCGAAGCAAAAGCAAAAAAATGGAAAATAAAGAGATTGTTGCCATATATCGAATTACAAAAAGCGCTAAATAAAGGAATTTATGAGGTTTATGCGCTATCCGAACATTTCAATCTTTCGGAACTCTTTATCAAAGATGCCATAAACCTGTATAAATCAGAAAATAAAATAACCATTAACAATATATGTTTATAAAGTCAAATAACTACGGTTACACTTACGGTTACACTTTTAATACAGACGTGTCAAAATCTCCTTTCTATCAGCTTCTTAAAACCAGAACACGGGTTCAAGTCCCGTCGACTGCATCCATTATTATACGGAAGCCTTTTAAAAATAAGGGCTTCCGTATTTTTTATCTTACAAATCCAAGTCCGCTTTACCGGCAAGCTATATATCTGTCTTCAATCGACCACATTAAAGGCCGCTGACCCGATGCCTTCAATCTCTGTCTTTATAGTGTCTCCACTTTTAAAAGGTATCGCCTTTGTTATGCCTCCGGTAAGAATAATTTGACCCGCAAGAATCCTGCCCCCAATCTTTGACAACATGTTCGCCAACATTGACACCGAATTTGCAGGATGTCCTAATACAGCAGCTCCAACCCCCTGGTCAACGGTATCATCATTGATGGACAAAAAGACCTTCAAGCGTTCTAAATGAAGCCCCTCTGGCTTCTTAAAATGATTTCCCACAACAAATCTTGATGAAGACGAGTTATCAGCCAAAACATCCGGCAGGTTAAAATTAAAATTTTCATAGCGGCTATCTACTATTTCCATAACCGGAACAACATAATCTACAGCATCCATGATTTCTTCAATAGATAAACTGTCTCCTTCTAAATCTTTTTTCATTATGAACGCAATTTCCGACTCCACACGGGGATGAATCAGCTCATTTATTGATAAAGATGCACCATTTTCAATACGCATATAATCAAACAAATATCCATAAATAGGCTTATCAATCTTCATCTGTACCATTTTTGCTTCACTTGTAAAACCCATTTTGACACCGACAATATGATGCCCTTTATGCATTTTTATTTTGATTATTTCTCTTTGGATTTTATACCCATCATCCACTGTCATCTGCGGATACTCCAATGTGATTCTGGTCACATCCCTTTTACTCTCCTCGGCATTATTCATGCGTTTGGCAAGTCTCTTAATCTCTAATTGTTCCATAAAAACTCATATTCCTTCCGCTAAATTTAAGGATCCTACAAACATTATCCTTCCTTTAATTGAATTATAATTATTCTGACTTCTTTTGTCAAGTATCCGGTAAAGCTTTAATGATGAGTCATCAATTTAACAAAGCAAGTACTCTATTGATTTGGATATAAAAAAACAGTTGCAAAGGACGAAGTCCTTGCAACTGTTTTTCACTCCCCAAGTTGGACTCGAACCAACGACAACTCGGTTAACAGCCGAGCGCTCTACCAACTGAGCTATTGAGGAATATGAAGTTATTTTAGACCAAAATCCTTTGCGTGTCAAGGGCTAAATTAATTTTTTTGTGTATATTGTTAATAAATTTTAGACAATTGTAGACAAAGCTGTTATCTCGTTACATTCTTAATCCATTTATACGATTTAAATCGCCAAATACTAAATGGTAATTTTATAATTTCATCACTCATTAAAATAACATAAACCCATATGACCGGAAGCTTGATAACAAAAGCGGCAATAAAGCCAAAAAGGATCGAAAAGCACCACATACTTACCGCATCTAAATATAGACCGATTTTAATATCACCGCCACCGCGAAATATACCTACAATCGCAGTACTATTGATACTTTGGGCAAATGTAAAATATGACATAACATACATCATATATTTTAAATAAGTATTTGCTGTTTCCCCCAAACTTAAATAGGTTCTGGCTGCAGGAGAAATACACAAAACAATCATTGCTGCTGCAAATCCTATAACCGCACTCATTTTTAACAATTTGCCGGCATAAAGTTTAGCTAGCTCTTCATTCATTTCCCCGATGGCTTTGCCCACTAAAATAGCCGCTGCATTGGCAATTCCAAAGGAAACAACCGTGGCAAACTGTCTGGTTACCTGGGCAACCGAGTTGGCCGCAACCGCCGATTGTCCCAGATGTCCAATAATGGCCGCATATGTAGAGGTTCCCACTCCCCACAACAATTCATTGGTCATTACCGGCAGGGAGTATGTCATAAAGTCTTTGAACAACCATTTTTCCTGACGGAACAAATCTTTGATTCTCAAATTAAGGACATGATTAAACTTTTTAGCATAAACCATAACAATGATGAATTCCAGTATTCTAGCCATCAATGTAGCCAGTGCCGCACCTTTAATACCCATCGCCGGAAATCCAAACATGCCAAAGATCAAGATGCTGTTTAAAATTACATTGAAAACAAGAGAAATCAAATAAACAACAGTGGATATAATGACTCGCTCTATGCTTCTGATAATATTTAAGTAAGTGATGGTTATAGCCATAAATATGTAAGAAAATGCGGCTATCCGTAAATAATCTACCCCTTGGTCGATAACCGCCTGCTCTGATGAAAAAATCCGCATCACATACTCGGGAATAGACAAGGTAATGATTGTAAATATAAGACCAATGAGCACAGATATCTTAAGTGATATCCCCAGTATCCTTTCAATAGTCCGGATGTCTCCTTTTCCCCAATACTGAGAAGCTAAAACACATGCCCCTGAGGTTAGGCCAAAATACAACAGCGTCATCACAAATTGTACCTGACCGGCTAAGGATGCACCTGAAATAGCTGTTTCGCCCAATCTTCCCAACATAATGACATCCGCCGCCGTAACACCCACATTAATTAGATTCTGCAATGCCATCGGTATGATTAGTGTTAATACCTTTTTATAAAAAATATAGTTTGATTCTCTGTTAAATGTCTGTGATTTCATCGCCATAAACTCCCATCTTTGTTGACCAAAGATATATTCTTCCGTCAACAAAAAATCCCTGACAACAAATTCTTAATGAATTATATTGGCAGGGAAACTTTTATCCATTCATATCATTTGGATACGATTTATGATGCTAATTTTGATTTTGCAACATCGCATAATGCGGAAAATCCATTTGCATCATTAATGGCCATCTCTGATAGCATCTTTCTGTTAACGTCTACTTCGGCCAGCTTTAATCCATACATAAATTTACTGTAAGATAATCCATTCATTCTGGCAGCCGCATTGATTCTGGCAATCCATAATTGTCTGAATTGACGTTTTCTTTCTTTTCTCCCTGAATAAGATGTAGCTAATGCTCTCATTACTGATTGCTTTGCTACTCTATACTGTTTCGATCTGGCTCCGCGATATCCTTTAGCCAGCTTTAATACTCTATTATGTTTCTTCTTTGCATTTAAAGCACCTTTAACTCTTGCCATGATAAGTCCTCCGTTTCTCGAAATTATTGATATGGTAAAATCTTCTTCATATTCTTAACATTAGATGCATCTGTGATTGTAGCTTTTCGCAAATTTCTCTTTCTCTTTGCAGATTTCTTAGTTAAAATATGGCTTTTATAAGCTTTCATTCTTTTTAATTTACCAGTACCTGTTTTTTTGAAACGCTTTGCAGCTGATTTTTTCGTTTTCATTTTTGGCATTGTTTTGTCCTCCTTAAAATCTCATATTATGAACTACGTTTTTCACTTAAAAACATAACCATATTTTTTCCTTCAAGTTTTGCCGGTTTGTCAATTACAGCAATATCTGATAAATCCTGCGCAAATTGATTAAGAATAACTCTTCCGGAAGCTGTATGTGCGAGTTCTCTTCCCCTGAAACGAACCGTGACTTTAACCTTATCACCATTGCCAATAAACTTTCGGGCATGGTTCATCTTCGTATTCAAATCGTTTGTATCAATATTGGGGGATAAACGAATTTCTTTAACTTCGATTATTTTCTGTTTCTTCCTCGCTTCTTTTTCTTTCCTGGTCTGCTCATACTTATACTTCCCATAGTCGATAATCTTGCATACCGGCGGTTTTGCCGTGGGGGAAACCTTAACCAGATCAAGGTCTGCCTCTCTTGCAAGTCTGAGCGCTTCCTTTGATGATACAATTCCTAATTGCTCACCGTTTTCGCTAACTAAGCGAACTTCTTTGTCTCTAATTTGCTCGTTAATCATTAAATCGCTAAACATTGACACCTCCATATGTCCAATCAAAATAAAATGGCGAGCAAATATACTCACCATTTAAGCGTACAATACGTACGTAATCTCTTAAATATGAACCCAAGTCATCTAACTATGCTAAGGTGAGAGTGAGTACTCTGCTTTGTTTTTCTATATCCATCTACATACAACTTCTATATGATATCATTTGTATTTGATAAAGTCAAGTAGAAAGATTGATTTTTTTAATTTCCTTTGTCCGGATTTCTTTGCCGATATCCTCAATAAACTGGTTTAAATCTTTCTGCCCTTCATCACCATTGTATCGGCTTCTTACGGATACCAACGCCTGCTCTTCTTCCTTTGCCCCAACAATTAACATATAGGGCACTTTATCAAGCCTGGCTTCACGAATTTTATAACCCATCTTTTCAGCCTTATAATCTACTGTCGCCTTAATGCCATTATCTCTTAAAGTATTTAAGACCTTCTTGGCATAGTCATCATATTTTTCTGAAATCGGGAGAACTCGTACTTGCTCCGGACATAACCATGTGGGGAATAATCCGGCATACTTTTCAATCAGGATAGCCAGTGTTCTTTCATAACATCCCAAAGATGTTCTGTGAATAATGAAAGGGCGTTTTTTCTCCCCATTTTTATCGATATAATACAAATCAAAACGCTCTGCCAGGGCAAAATCAAGCTGAATTGTAATCATTGTATCTTCTTTTCCGTACACATTCTTAATCTGAATATCTAGCTTAGGACCATAAAAGGCAGCTTCGCCAACCTCTTCTGTAAAATCAACTTCTAAATTATTCAGAATTTCCCGCACATCGTCCTGTGTTTTCTCCCACTGATGGGCTTCTCCCAAGTATTTATCCTTATTATCGGGATCCCATTTAGAGAAGCGATATGTTACATCTTTCTCCAAACCCAACGTTTTCAGGCAGTATCTTGCCAACTCCAGGCAACCGGCAAATTCCTCCTCGATTTGTTCAGGAGTTACAATTAAATGTCCTTCAGATATGGTGAACTGTCTTACTCTGGTTAACCCGTGCATTTCTCCAGAGTCTTCATTCCTAAAGATTGTCGAAGTTTCACCATAGCGGATTGGTAAATCTCGATAGCTTTTCTGGCTATGTTTATACACATAATACTGGAAGGGACATGTCATTGGACGCAAAGCAAATACTTCTTCACCCTTTTCTTCATCGCCGAGAATAAACATGCCTTCTTTATAATGACCCCAATGGTCTGAAATGACGTATAAATCTTTCTTTGCCAACATCGGCGTTCGCGTACGCACATAGCCTCTTTTTTCTTCTTCATCTTCGATCCAGCGCTGGAGGGTCTGCAAGATTGCTGTTCCTTTCGGCATTAGCAGCGGTAAACCCTGACCGATGACATCAACCGTTGTAAACAGCTCCATTTCGCGGCCCAATTTATTATGATCCCGTTTTTTAATTTCTTCAAGTTCCCGCAGATAATCTTCCAAATCAGCCTTCTTCGTAAATGAAGTGCCATAAACACGTGTCAGCATCTTATTTTTCTCATCACCTCTCCAGTAGGCTCCTGAAGAAGAAATCAATTTAATTCCCTTAATGTTTTTCATATTCATTAAATGGGGACCGGCACAAAGATCGGTAAAGTCTCCCTGCTTATAAAAAGAAATAATTGCATCCTCAGGCAAATCTTTGATTAACTCGACTTTATAAGGCTCTTCCATCTCTTTCATCAATGCAATGGCCTCGCTGCGAGGTAACTCAAACCTTTCAATGGGAGGATTTTCCTTAATGATTTTTTTCATCTCTTTTTCGATGACGGCTAAATCTTCTGCCGATAACGGTTCCATATCAAAGTCATAGTAATACCCGTTTTCAATTGCCGGACCTATTGCACATTTGGCCTGGGGGTAAAGACGCTTAACTGCCTGTGCCAAAATATGTGCCGTCGTATGCCTATAAGCCCTTTTCCCACCTTCTTCATTAAATGTCAATATGTTTAATTCACAATCTGCATCCACTATCATTCTTAAATCAACAATCTCACCATTCACTTCACCGGCACAGGCTGCTCTGGCCAGGCCTTCTGAAATGTCCTTTGCAATATCAATGACAGACATTTTATCCGCATATTCTTTGACTGATCCATCTTTTAGCGTAATCTTCATTTATTTATATCTCCTTCCATTAAAAAACGTCCCTTCCTCCGCAAATCATGCAGAGAAAGGGACGAGTAAAATCATACTCGCGGTTCCACCCTAATTGTATAAAAACCACTTCATTTGACGATAACGGAATCACCGGACCGGATTAGGGACACTCAGAGGTAGTTTTCAGTCACTTCCCATCAGGATACTTTCAGCAATCATATCCCTCTCTGTGATGTTTCATAGCTTACTCTTCTCTTCAACATGTTGTCTCTATGTTTCAATTATTACTGTTATCATATAACATGCTTATTATCTTTGTCAATATTTTTTTGCGCTCATTGGTTTATAATTTTCGCATCTGATTATGCAGCGACTGCATCCGTTGGTCCGCATCATGTATAATTTCCGCACACTCACGCAATTGATTAGAAAACTCTTCCGGTACATTGCCATCGGTTTTGTATCGCAATTGGTGCTCTAAGCTGGCCCAAAAATCCATAGCGGTCGTCCGTATCTGAACTTCCACTTTCATATATCGCTTTCTGTCAGAAAAAAATACCGGTATCTCAATTACCATATGTAAGCTGCGGTAACCATTAGGCTTAGGGCTTTTTATATAGTCCTTAACCAAGAGGATCCGGATATCATCTTGCTTCATAAGCATATCGGCAATCGTATAAATGTCCGAACCATAACCACATATGACGCGAATACCTGCAATATCATTAAGATTTTCCATGATTGAATCCATGGATACAGGCAATCCTCTGCGATGAAGCTTATCAACAATGCTATCCGGCTTCTTTATTCTATGCTTTAAATATCGGATCGGATTTCTTTGACTTTTCATTTGGAATTCGTCATTTAAAATCTCCAGCTTTGTTTGAATTTCCTTGGCCGCCGCACTATACATCATCATCATCTCACTGAATTGTTCAGCAATATCTTTAAGTTTCTCGGCTTCTATGACTTCTTCCCCATCACTTAATAGCAGCCTTTCTAAATCTGTAATCATTACCTTTCCCCTTATTTAACCCTCCATTGCAATGGAAGGTGTGATGGTAACATTATATCATTTTTCAACATTATTTTGAACAGAAATCTGATTTATTTAGTTATTTTTAAGAAAATCGCTTTATTTTTTAGTTTTTATGAATCTGCTCATGAATAAAAGATAAAACCTCTTCCGGCTCTATATCAAGGACAACAGCAAATTCATCATATAGTATCTTTTCGGCAGCCTTCATAAAACGTTCGTCTGACATAGATAATTTTTTACCGTTTTCTTTTCTGTCTTGCTCGTGAATATATAAGGTCTTAATCAGCTTTATAATATCTGTCCTACTACCCTTTGCAAGAATCTCTCTATATTTTTCCTTACGCAAATTATCATTCTCAATCCATATTGTATCTTCATCGGGCATACTCTTTATCATGTCATATATCTCATCGGAAGATAAAACACTGCGCATCTTACTCGTTAAAGTTTCATTGCCGACAGGAACAAAAATAGTCGCTTTATTATCATAAGCAGGTCTTAATACATAATATGTCATCTCTTTGCCGTCATTAAAATCCTTTTCGGTGATTTCAACAATTTCACAGACTCCTCGGGCGCCGTATATAATCATATCATTTACATTAAACATATTATTTTCACTCCATCATACTCTTAAAAAAAAAACGTGCAATTTGCCGGGGTAGGACTTACGTTCCGCAATGCAAACTACACGTTGAATTTATAGTCTTTAATCATTATAACATTTTTTTATAAAAATTGTAATAGGCAATTTTTACAAAATTATTATCTAAAATAGCTTATAAACCACTTCTAATTCAAAACTTGTTCAGCTCCCCGCTCTTCACTGACCTCAAAACTGATTACATTTAAGGCAACAAAATCATTACCATTACGCTTGATTTTTTCAATTGAGGCGGTAACGATGATCCAATCATTAATTTCTGGATATTCACCATCATAGCGAATCTCAAAACCAGCAGAGGAATCATCAACACAACATGCCGGACCATATCGGATAACGTAATGGCGGGTTATTCCTTCCTCGGTATCTTCCATATTATAATAAAGACCTTCAATTTTAATCATCTTATCCAGATAGTCATCCGGGTTAAGATAGATGTCATTGCATTGAGTTATAAACATATCTTCTTTAATTTCATATATACCTTCATCTGCTTCTTTAGTTTCAGCGGATGTTTCAAGTTCTGAGATATCAGTATCGGTGTTGGCAATTTCATCCGCCGCAGCCTGGTTACCGACGGTATCGCTTTTTGCACATCCTGTCAGCAGGCATATGCATAAATAACAGCAAAGTAATGCTCTCTTTTTCATCCTGCTCCTCCTATGAAAACCATTCTCATTATGCAATCATATTATAACCTTATGTGCCTTATCTGTCAAACAACCTTTCTGCAAAAAAGTTATTGACCAGAGTGGTCGATAGTGATATAATTTTTATAGACCAGTTTGGTCGATATTGTACCAAGACTACTACACGACATAATTTGTTAAGGGGGTGTTGCTTATGAGTGACCGTTTTTCTGCCATCGATCCGGAAAAACAAATGCGTATTATCAACGCAGCCTACAAAGAATTTGCCCGGCAAGGATATAAAAAGGCATCTACGAATCGGATTGTTGAGGCTGCCGGGATTGGAAAGGGGATGTTGTTTTATTATTTCGGCAGCAAGTTAGAGCTCTATCACTTTCTTTTAGAGTATGCTGTCACTTTCTTTGAACAGTACTTTGGAAGGTTGCGTGATGGACCAATTGCTTCTGATTATATTGAACAATACAAGATTGCCAGCACAATGAAGCTAGAAGCTTATTTAAAGAATCCGTATATTTTTGAGTTTTATACCAGACTATTTTATAACCCGGAGGATTTAAAGGTATCTTCCGATGCGAAGAAATACTATGATGAGATTTTAACATTATACTCGGAGGTCATGTCTATCATGCACACAAATAGCAATATGTCCAATTTCCGTACGGATATGGATGCTCATAAAGTGATAAGATATATCAACTGGTGCCTGGAGGGTTATTCACAAGAGCTTATTAACAAATTCAGGTTAGAAGGTCAAAATCTTTCGGATATGGATTTAACGCCCTACTGGGATGAATATTATGAAGTTTTAGGTGATTTAAAAAATATATTCTATCAAAGCGAAGATTAAGGAGGACATCATTATGGCAATGGTAAATGTCAACAACGTAACGAAGAAATTCGGCAAATTTACCGCATTGGATCAATTAAGTCTCACTGTTAATGAAGGAGAAATCTACGGTTTTATCGGACCTAATGGCGCCGGTAAAACGACTACTATCCGTATTCTTTTGGGTATTTTGCAAGCTACAAAAGGCAAGGCAACTATTTTCGGACAGGATGCATGGAGACATGCCGTAGAAATTCACAAGAGAGTCGCCTATGTACCGGGAGATGTCAACCTCTGGCCTAATCTGACCGGTGGTGAAGTTATCGATCTCTTTGTCAAGCTTCGCCGGAGTAATCATAAAAGTCATCGGGAGAATTTGATTAACCGATTTGATTTAGATCCAACAAAAAAATGTCGGACCTACTCTAAAGGTAACCGACAAAAAGTGGCTTTGGTTGCTGCCTTTGCATCTGATGCTGATTTCTATATTTTAGATGAACCTACCTCCGGTTTAGATCCGCTGATGGAAAGTGTCTTTCAGGAATGCGTCATGGAAGCCAGAAAAGAGGGGAAAAGTATACTTCTCTCCAGCCACATTCTCTCGGAAGTGGAAAAATTATGTGACAAAGTGAGTATTATACGTCAGGGTAAAATTATTGATACCGGAACATTGACCGAGTTAAGGCATTTGACCCGGACCAGCATTTTGGTCCAGACAGAGCGCCCAGTAGATAACCTGGCGCAAAATCCTAATGTTCATGATATGAAAGTGACGCCTGGCGGTTTGGTTTTCAGTGTAGATACAGAAGCTTTAGGCTCGGTTATATCACATGTCAGCGAATTTAATATCCTAAACCTGAGCAGTACCCCGCCGACACTGGAAGAACTTTTTATGCGCCATTATCAGCAACAATAAGAAGGGAGGCTTAAACAATGACTTACGAACTTTTTTCCGGCAGCGGGACACTTACCCGCTTTATCCTGCGCCGTGACCGCATTCTCATTCTATTATGGCTTATCGGCCTCATCGGTTTTACAATTGTTCTGGTACCTGTCATGAATAGTCTTTATTCAACTGATGAAGAACTTGCAGTCATGACGCAAACAATGCTGAATCCTGCCATGATAGCTCTGATAGGACCGGTATATGGTGTTGATAATTATACAACCGGAGCAATGTTTGCTAATATGATGCTGCTGATCATGTCCGTTATTGTGGCTGTGATGAATATTTTTTTAGTAACCCGTCATACGCGTCAGGATGAAGAACTTGGACGTATGGAAGTCGTACGCTCACTTCCGGTGGGCAGGCTATCAAAGCTTTTTGCTACTTTATTGACTGCCGTATTAGTCAATGTTATTCTGGCATTAGCCACCGGTTTTGGGATTGCTGTCTTTGGCATCGACAGTATGAACTTAGGCGGTTCGCTGCTTTTCGGAGCCGCCTTGGGAATCATCGGCATCTTCTTTGCTGCGGCTACAGCTATATTTTGCCAGTTTACAGCCAATAACCGAACAGCTACCAGCTTTTCTTTCATCTTTTTAATGTTCCTTTATGTCCTCCGGGCAATAGGCGACTTGAAGCTAGAAGCGCTGTCGCTTATATCACCTCTGGGCTTAGTTCTTCACACTGAGGTCTATGTCAATAACAATTGGGGACCTATCGGGCTGATTCTTGCTATCAGCATTTTAACCGCAGCATTGGCCCTTTACCTGGCAAAAATCCGGGATTTAGGCTCCGGTTTATTTCCCGCCAGACCCGGCAGAGCAAGAGCAACAAAACTATTGTCAACACCGATAGGTCTGGCTTTTAGGCTTCTTCGGAGCTCGATTATCATCTGGGCGGCAACAATATTCTCTCTTGCTGCCATGTATGGCTCCATTTTTGGGGATTTAGATTCTTTTATCGGCAGTAATGAAATGCTGCAAGCTATATTTGTACAGAATAGTCAATTTTCCTTTGCCGAGCAATTTATTGTTTTGCTGATGGCCATCATGGCAATGTTAAGTACAATTCCCATACTCTCTTTAATGCAAAGAGTCCGTGGGGAAGAGAAATTAGGACATACCGAACACCTTTTAGTCAGAACTGTATCCCGCACTACCTTGTTTGCATCATATTTCGTCATCTCGCTGATTGTTAGTGTTCTCCTGATGTTTCTGACTGCCCTTGGGTTTTGGTCTGTAGGCTCCATAACGATGGATTCGGCGCCTTCATTTGCTACATTTATCGAGGCGGCTATAGCCTACTTGCCGGCCATATGGATGATGCTGGGACTTTCTATGATGCTGATTGCTTACCTGCCGGATAAATCTGCTCTGATTTATTTGTACCTTGGCTTTAGCTTTATCAGTATCTATATTGGTGCTCTGGCACAATTACCGGAATGGGTGCAAAAGCTTTCTCCTTTCGGACATATTCCCCAGATTCCGGTTGCCGATATGGACGTCCCAAGACTTGTCATTATGACAATCATCGCATTGGCTCTCTTTGTTCTTGGTTTCATCGGTTACCGGAGAAGAGATTTGAAAATGTCCTGACCAAGAACAGGCACTCAGTCAAACTCCCGGCTGATTGCCTGTTCTTTAATAAGTCAATAATTGACGCTTGATAACTTCCAAAAGCACAGCATACACTTCCCAGTATGTATCTTTTAAATATCGATTACTCACCGGAAATTCCGCCTCATCCGGCAGTGTTTCAATGGTTATCGCCGGCTTCTTAAATTTCTCAGAATAAAAATTCACTGTATTCCCCCCACTAAGTACATCGAAAAATTCCTCTCCTTCTCCGCCCAAATCATATCCGGTTATTTTCTGTAAAGATAAAGCCAGATATCTGCTCTTTTGGTTATAGGAATAAGACATTGCATCTCTATAATAATAAATGACTTCTCCCCGTGAATGAAAGTCGATATAGGCAATAGAATTCATTTCATTAAAAACATTGATTAATGCCTTTGTTTCATTTTCACTTCCCGCCCATCGACTTGATGCTTGTGAATTAAAAGAAACACTGGGGAAATTCCTGTTAATATCAATACCTCTTCCATTAAATTTCCATTCCTTATATGGGATGTTTTGATTGATTATCTTTTCTCTTAGTCTGGCATCCTTGATTTCCTCAAAACCTTCCATTGCGATAACATGTCCATCGGGATTTAAAACCGGAATCATACAAATCGAACAAGCATCTAAAAAATGACATACATCATATTCCCGACCAATCACCTGCTCTTCTTGATAGTATCTGCAGTAGCTCTCGAGAATTTCAAGTAAAATAGTCGGATTAATGCTTTCTCTACCATGTACCCCGCCGGAACAAATCAAACATTTTTCACCATATCCAATTTTTAACATTGGTATTTTACGTCCATCATGGCTTACACCTATTGTCTGATAATCCAGAAAATTGGCGTATTTTAGATGTAGCTCCTTAATTCGTTCCATTATCTCTCTATAAGTTAAAATTTTATTTAATAGACTCAAGGTGTCTGACTCCTCAAATATCTTGTTTCCATAATGTATGATTAACTTTAGAAAATTATGAAATGATTATTCAAATTTCAAGATTGCAGGCTTGTCGTATTACCTTAAAGCTAGTATAATATTTATTATTACTTTGAAAAGATTAGGAGGAATCATTATGGAAGCAATGAAAGCAATTGCAAACCGGCAATCCTGCAGAACTTATACAGGAGAACAACTCACTCAAAAAGAGTTACAGACAATTTTAGAAGCTGCTAATGCCTCACCGGTTGGTATGGCTAAATTTGACGAAGTGAAACTCACGGTCATTCAGAACAAAGAATTTTTAGGAAGATTAGATAAGGTAGGGGCAGACTTTATGGGGAATCCGGATCTGCGTCCAACATATGGCGCTCCGACAATTATTTTAGTATCTGCCATTAAGCCGTCAGATCCGCAAAATCCTTCTTCATATTGCAATGCTGCCTGTATCGTAGAAAACATGGCAATAGCCGCATCAGATTTAGGACTTGGCAGCGTGTATCTTTTAGGTGTGATAGCCGCTTTGAGAACAAATGCAGAACTTTGTGCAGATTTGAAAGTCCCGGAAGAATTTATACCGGTTTCTGCTATCGCACTGGGAAGAAGTAAAGAACCTCTTATCGAACGGTCATTGACCACTTCTAAAATAGTCACCGAATATCTTTATTAAAACAGTGATAAAGGCTGTCCCAATCATTTGCGAGAGCCTTTATCGTTATTTTACAATACTTTATTCAAAAAATCTATCGTTCTCGGTTCTTTCGGATGACTAAAAATCTCTTCCGGAGTCCCTTCTTCCACTATGAGACCATCATCCATGAATATTACCCGGTCTGCCACTTCTCTGGCAAATCCCATTTCATGAGTAACCACGACCATCGTCATCCCCTCTGCCGCCAATTTTTTCATAACATCCAGAACCTCTCCTACCATCTCCGGATCCAAGGCACTGGTTGGTTCATCAAACAGCATAATATCCGGATTCATTGCTAATGAACGGGCAATGGCAACTCTTTGCTTCTGTCCGCCAGATAACTGACCGGGGTAGGCATCCGCTTTATCTTCCAGGCCAACACGCTTTAATAACTTCAAGCCATTCGCTTTGGCTGCTTCCTTATCCATAATCTTTAGCTCTGTAGGCGCCAGGGTAATATTTTTGATGACTGTTAAATGGGGAAATAGATTAAAGTGTTGGAATACCATGCCAATCTTTTCTCTCATTTTGTTAATGTCAACTTTTTTATCTGTTATATTCTCCCCATGTACAAACACTTCACCATCAGTTATCGTTTCAAGCCGGTTTAAACAACGAAGAAAAGTACTTTTTCCGGACCCAGACGGGCCAATAAGACAGAGAACCTCTCTTTCGGCAATTTTTAAATCAATCCCTCTTAATACGTCTAATTGACCAAAGGATTTCTTTAATCCCTTGGTGACTATTTTATTTTCCATAAGCCACCTTCTTTTCTATGACTTTTGCTGATTTTGAAAGAATTGTACAAGGAATAAGATAGAACAAGGCAACCGTCAGCCAGATAGCCATAACCATAGTTACCGCGTTTGCTGCCAGAACCTTACCGTTATAGGTTAATTCCCGAATACCGATGACGGATATTAAAGAAGTATCTTTTAAGGTAATAATAAACTGATTAATGATAGATGGCAGCATTGTCCGAAAGGCTTGGGGAAGAATGATCTTCAGCATTGACCTTCCGTAAGGGAGTCCAAGGCTTCTTGCGGCCTCCATCTGACCTTTATCAACAGATTCAATGCCTCCACGAACGATTTCTGCCATATAGGCGCCCGCATTCAAAGTCAATGTAACCACACCGGCCGTAAAAGCCCCACCGATAGGATTCCAGGAGAAACCCATCGGTTTAAAGGCCTGGGCAACACCGTAGTATACGACAAAAATCTGTACCAGTAAAGGGGTTCCCCGAATAATATCGATATAAAGGGTTGTTATAAATTTTAGTGGTTTTATTTTGGAAATACTTAACAAACCAATGATTGTTCCTAAGAGCGTGGCAAAAACCAGGGTCAAAATCGTCATTTTTACCGTTTCCAGCAGTGCTGCCAGAAACGACGGATAGCTTTGACTTATTACGTTAATTATACTCATGTTATCATCCTATCTATTTTGAAATATATGTATTCAAAATTTCATCATATTTACCGCTGGATTTTAGATTCTCCAGTCCTTTGTTAAACATCTCCAATAAGTCCTGATTCTCATCTTTCATCACTGCAAATCCATAGGAATTGCCCTTTTCCATGTCAAGAGGAAGCGTCATCTCCAATCCTCTGGAAATTTCATAACCTAGAACCGGATAATCTTCAAAACATGCAACTGAAGCTTCTGACAGCACATCCTGATACATCGTCGAAGAATCTTCAAATTGAACAATCGTAAATCCGTACTCTTCCTGAATGGATTCAGCAAAGCTGTTGCCTTCTGTTCCCATTTTAGTAGCTACCTGTTTTCCTCTTAAATCTTCATAAGAAGTAATCCCTGAATCTTTTAATACGCCCATACCTACACCCGAATCATAATAGGGATCTGAAAAATCATATTTCTCTTTACGCTCATCAGTAATGGACATACCCGCAATGACTGCATCCGATTCTCCGGCTTCCAGCGATGTGACTGCTGCCGAAAAACCTACCGCCTGAAGCTTATACTCAAATCCCTGATCCTCAGCAATAGCTGCCAATAAATCCAAATCAATGCCTACCATGTTACCCTCATCATTCTCAAATTCAAAGGGGGCAAATGTGGTATCCGTAGCAATCATATATACCTTGCTTGCCGATGCATCATCTGTACCAGTAGTCTCCGTACCAGTTGTGCTACTATTGTCACTATTTCCACTTCCACATGCTGTTACCGATAATAGCATCATTGCTGCCAATAAAAATAATAATACTTTCTTCATATTATACTCTTCCTCCTTAGAATATCGAAACAATACTTTTTCTATTGTCTTTTGTTAATCTCAGAAAAAAGTATAACATATCGCCTTAGTAAATGCAATTATAAAAAGCGGAGGACTCATTCCTCCGCTTTGCAGGCATAACTGATAAATGTTATCGTTATCAATTTTATCTCGTCATTTGTTTTGTCATAATCTCGTCCCTTTCGGTATTATTCGTCACTATACATTCTCGCTGTCAAAACAACTTTGATACCGCAAGGCCCATAAGTATAACACCGGAGAGCCATGACATGTTAAAGGGCAATTTGTGGGAAAGCTTGTTGCCGAGCCAGCAGCCAACAAAAACTGCAAGCATATCGGTGACAAGAGAAATCAAAAACGCCGCCAATATGTTGACGTTTCCAAGCGCCGCGCCAAATCCGACTGCTATGCCATCCAGCGACAGCGAAACTGCGAGAAGCGCCGCCTCTGCCGGGGAGATAACTTTGTTTTCATTAACATCTGCATTCTCCGGATTAGCATATAAATTTAAGATAAAGCGGAAATTGAACAGGGTGAATTTTACTTCCCTGCTCAAATCATCTTTATTCCTTTGATTATGCCGTCTGATGATTGACTTGGTAATGCTGTCCAGTAATTTCATCAAACCGATAACAAACAGAATTGTAAACGCGACCCCTATTGTCAACCAACCGGGCAGATACTGCCGGACGGCAGAACCAATCCAGAGTGATATGCCAAAAATAGAACTGCATATGAGATTGATGATTTGATTGGATAAAAACGGTATTTTAACCCCTTTGGTACCATAAGCAAAGCTTGCTGTAAACGCGTCAAGCGAGCATGATGAGGCGAGGAACATTGACTCTAAAATCACAAAAAATATAGCCACTTGTTTTTCACTCTTTCCTAATTTGGTTTTACCACATGATATGCAGATAAGGAAAGAGGCGTTACATAAGCAGAGGATAAATCCTCTGTTTATCATCACATCTCCTGTCCGTGAGAAGCACCCCACAATTTATCGGCAACAGGCGTCCAGCAATCCGCTGCGCATTTGCACTTCGCACAAAGAGCATCAACATCCTCCGCCTCGGCAAGGTCTGTGGAGTGTGCGCCGGATTTATGTACAATTTCAGCCAGCTTGCCGTTGTTATCCAATAACGGGCAGGGGCGCAGGAGATTCTCGTTGAACGGTTGACCTTCGCGGTATTGCATGAACAGCGGTGACTGGTACGCCTCAAGCAGCGTCTTTTCGCGGATATTGGAATCGGAATAATGGATAAATGCGCACGGCTCAATGTCGCCGTTGGCATTGATGTGCAAATAGTTCCGTCCGCCTGCTATACAGCCGCCCACATATTCGCCGTCATTCCAGAAATCCATTGTAAATAGCGGCTTGCTTTCACGGAACTTGCGGATTTGATGGTACATATACTCCCGCTGTTCGGCTGTGGCGAGCAGATCAGTGGGTGCCCCGGCGCCAACAGGCATATAGGTGAACAGCCACGCAAATTTACATCCCTTTTCGATCAAAAAGTCAATATACTCCTCGCTGCCGATGGATTCGGCATTCTTGCTGGTGTAGCACAGAGAAGCGCCGAAAGGCAGCTTTTTCTGCTTCAGGATTTCCATTGCTTTTATCACGGATTGATAGGTTCCTTTGCCGCGCCTATCATCCGTTTCC
>Ga0153922_1000336_pt1 | contig 19072 bp, 18 predicted proteins | sample TSNJ006MetaG_FD_104723 | JGI IMG/M metagenome (GOLD analysis project Ga0153922, IMG submission 104723) | Attine ant fungus gardens microbial communities from New Jersey, USA - TSNJ006 MetaG | ecosystem: Host-associated > Fungi > Mycelium > Unclassified | place: USA: New Jersey, Brendon T. Byrne... | reverse complement strand
GTTACGTAGCGCATCGTCACTACATCGTCGCCATGTTGTGCCAGAAGTTCTTGAGGCTGTCAGTGCCGCCGAACAGGGTTGTGAAGTTCGTCGAGTCGACGAGCACAATGTCGCCGACCCGCTCGCCCGACGGTGGCATCCAGATCAGCGCATTGAACTCCTTGTTGCCCGCCTCGGTAAACGGATGAGGCCGGTTCGGGTCGACCCGCTGGCGCCCGAGAACCCGCAGGTAATCACCTTCGGGAGCGGTTAATTCGTAGTGCGGCAAATGCGGGTGGAAGTTGAACGTTGTCACGTTGACGAGAAGCCGCGCAGCGTCAAGGTCAGGGAACCCCGTCAAGGGTGCGATCTCGTTGGCGCCCTCCACGGTGCCCTCCACGACGGCCGGCCGCAGTCCCCACGTGTTGTGAACCGGTACCCCGAGTGCCTTCATCAGCGAGCGTGTGTACTGGCCGAACCGCTGTTGACGTGGCACGAGCGGGTCGCCGTGATGCCGGTATTCGACCTGCCGCTGGGAAAAGTCGTCGGTGAACCCGACGTCGTGGTGGGGTGCCAGCAACAAGCACGTGCCTTCGCGCTTCAGCCATTCACGGATCGCGTCGATCTCCTCCGGCGCGGCCGCTTGCTCGGACAAGACGTGGTCAAGCCCGAACACCATAAGGGTGTCGGTGTCGGCGAGGATGCGTTCGTCAATCGGCAGCCTGTAGCCCGCCTGGTCGATGCGCTGGAAGACCGCGACGGGGTGGCCGGTGGCCTCGCCGGCGAGTTCTTGGAACGCCAGTGTCGACCGATGAAAGAGCTCCAGCGTTCCCGCGATGCCCTGCAAGAAGTGCCCCTCGTCATACTCCGGCGTTTCATAGCTGGGCCACAAGGCATTTCGGACTTCGGTCATCGTCGAAAAGCGGTTGTACATCTCCGCGGGATCACGCTGAGCCTCCCAGGGATAACTCCATGTCCAATAGATACTGACGCGGCGGCCACCGGTGTGCGGGCGGGCAACGTGGTTCTGGTTGTACGTGCGTGCGGGCGACAGCTTTGTCATGGTGTCCTAAGTAGTTTATTAGTAGTTCATTCGAGCGCCGCGAGATATCGCATGGCGTTGATGCCGGGCAGGAAGAAGTACGCCCCGCCCGTCAGCGTGGTGAACGCGGGCAGCCCCTTGAGGACTTTGCGAATCGGCCGCTTCGGGATTTTGAATTCCATTGTGCCGTCCTGGGTCCCGCAAATCGGGTCGTGCTCGTTGCCAAGCTCATGGAAGGTGCGGTCGTTGATCCACACGTTCTGGGCGAACTCGAACTGCCGAATCAGGCTAGCGCAGATTATGAAGGCGGCGATGCCACGATCCGCCCCGTCATCGGGTGCGCCCGCTGGCAGTGGTGGCCCGTAGGTGGCGCCGCGGCGAATCATTCGGCGCCGGTTCATGTTGTGTGCGGTGTCTCGCGGGTTGAGCCGTCTAGCGTGCGCGCCGAGCGGACACGCATACCCGTGCGGGTCCATCTCCTGGTAGTTGAAGTCGTTGTTGCGCATCGGATCCGCGCCGAGTTCGGGATCATCGCGTTCGGGCGCCAGCACGACCGGGGCGCCACTGCGCCAGCGGCCCATGAACTTCGCCGCCAGCAACTCCTCCTCCTCGGGCGCACCGGAGTTTTCCCGAATGTAGTCACGGAAGAGTGCCACATGCTCGTGTAACCGCCGGTACGCCGCATACGTCCCGTTGCGCGACAACACCTCCGGTTGCGGCAGACTGGCCACCGGGCCGAACTCATCCGGATAGCCGAGGATGAACTCCCCCGCCTTCAGCGGCGCACCGGAGCCCGGCGTCGGTTCCTCGCCCGATCCCTCAATCACGGGCTGCGACAGCCGGTCCCGAAAGCCGAAGTGATCATGGGCGTAGTTGAACGGCGGTGTGGCATTCAAATCGAGATAGGATAACCGGCGCACGCCTTTGCAGCGGCCCACCAGCTCGTCGTGCGCGTTGGTCGCCCGGGCGTGCCCCGCGTCGTCGCGCGCGAACAGGATCGCAATCGCGTGCAGGTCGTCGCCGGCCAGCCCGCCGACCCAGCTGTCGGGGTGGTTGCGCCCGGTGTCCCCGAGAATGTCGGCGCGTGCGGCCATGCCCTGGCGGAATTCCTCGGGAAAACTCGCCAGCGACTCCGCGGGCACACCGAGCGCGCGCAGGCCGTTCCACGTGAACCCGAGCGTCACCCATCGCTTTGTGGCATCCATCGTCTCTCGCATCGATGCGGCGGATTCGACGACGTCGAGCAGTTCGGACAACCACGCGCGTCCGCCGGCCGGATCGTCGAACGACAGAAATTCGTAGCGGCCGGTCATGGCGGGAGTACGGGTCAGCAGGATGTGCTGGATGTCGTCGAGCTCAAGCATCTGCGCAAACTTCGGCGCGTGTCACTGCATTTGGTCCAGCATGGTCTGGAATGCCGCCTTGAGCCGCAGCGCCTTCTTGATCTCATCGGCGGTGACGAAGGGATATTCGCCGTACTCGAGGAAGCTCGGGCACTGGTGATCTCGGACGAACTTGACGAACGCGTCCGGGTTTTCCCTCCAGTCCTCCGGGAAGCCCTCCAGGTTTGTGAAGACCGTCGTGATTCCGGTCTGGCTGAACAGCTGCACCGCATCCTCGGTGTACTTGTCGAAGTCGGTGTCGAAGATGCCCTGGTACTGGAAGTGCAACCCCGACCCGACATCGAAGAGCACCCACCGCAAGTAATGCAGCCGCAGCGGAGCGAGCACGTCGGGGCTGCCCTTGATGGCCTCCTCAATCTGTTTGCCGTACGCGCGAACAGCCTCTTCGCGGCCCTCCTTCACCTTCGCAATGATCGAAAACCCGTAGCAGGCGGGCGTTCGCGGATAGACCGGGCCGTAGCGACCGCGCTCGAGTTCGAAATAGCCCTCCTTCGGGATGGCCATTGCCGCAGGCTTACTCCACACGTTTTCTGCCATGGGCCGGACGCTAGCAGTGGATCAGGCGACACTCAATGCGTGCGCGGCCTCCATCAGCATCCACCCCGACAGCTGCACCGACAGGTCGCGCTCCGGCACCGAGGATGATGTCACCGCGCCTCCGGCGAAGGTGGCGCCCGCGCTTTCGGCGGTGGGAACCTCCGCGGTGCGACTCCAGTTGAAACCGAACAGCGGCAGCCCGTCGACGGTCTGCCGAAAGTCCCACGCGGACTGCGCCGATGTCATCACGATCTTGCGGGCGGCGTCACGGGCCGCGGCGTCCTCCGGCGCGTCGGCTGGAAGCGCGGTTGCCACCAGGGCGAGGTAGCGGACCGTGACACCGCTGAACAGACCGCCGTCTCCGCCGCCCTCGCTTTTGAGCACGCCGTCCGGCGCCATGTTCTGCGCGACGGCCGCGACGAGCCGGTGCACCCGAGGCGCATGCCGGTCGTCCTTCGTGCGAACCGCAAGCTCGGTCTCCAACCCGAGCACCACACCCTGGCAGTACGTGTACTGGGCCCGGTCAAGGGAGCCTGCTGAGCCTTCCTTGATGCCGTCGAACACCAAGTGCGTCTGCGGATCGATCAGCGTCTCGTCGATCCAGTCCGCCATCAGCTGGGCCTGGGGCAGTTCCCCGTTGCGCGCCAGGAAGATCCCCGCAGGACCGTTGGCGGGGATGTTGAAATAGCGATCCTGCTTTCGCCAGGGAATGCCACCACCGGGTGACCAGGCGCGGGTGAACTGCTTGGTGAAGGTGCGCTGCGCGCGCTGTCGCTTCACCCCCGTCAGCCGACCCGAGCGCTCGATGGCCAGCGCGAGCCACGCCATGTCGTCGTAGTAGCTGTTGGTCCACCGGCCCACATTGCGCAGATGGTGTCCGCGCAACTGCGCCGCAATGCGCTTGCGCCGAACCGGCTGAGGGTCGCGGACCTGCGCGTCGACCAGGCAGTCCAGCAGATGCGCCTGCCACCAGTAGTTCCAGGTGGCAAACATCCTGTTCTGCCGTGTCGACGGCCATGCGACGACCCCGAGCTGCGTTCCCGGCGTCGCCCACAGTCGCGCGAAATGGCGTGCGGTGACCGCGGCTTCGGCGCTCGACGCGCGGTTCGCCCACTGCTGCTCCATGCCTCCCATCTCACCACGCGCGGCTGATGTCGGCCCATTGCCGGATCCACGCGTGCATCACGATGCCGGCGGCGACCGACGCGTTGATGCTGCGGGTCGATCCGAACTGCGCGATCGACACCGTGAGGGCCGCCGCGGTGCGGGCCTCGTCGGTGATGCCCGGCCCCTCCTGCCCGAACACCATGAGGCAGTCGCGTGGCAGCGTCACCTCCTCGAGGCGCAGCGCCCCGGGCACGTTGTCGACCGCGACCACCGTGAGCCCCGACTGCTCGGCGAAGGCCAGCACGTCGGCCGTCGTCGCGTGATGACACAGCCGCTGATAGCGGTCGGTGACCATCGCGCCGCGCCGGTTCCAGCGCCGCCGGCCGACGATGTGCACCGTGTGGACGGCGAACGCGTTCGCCGTGCGCACGACGCCACCGATGTTGGCGTCGTGCCCGAAGTTCTCGATCGCAATATGGAGCGGGTGACGGCGCTCATCTATGTCGGCGACGATCGCCTCGCGGGTCCAATACCGGTAGGCGTCAACCACGTTGCGGGTGTCTCCGTCGCGCAGAAGGTCGGGGTCGTAGCGGGGGTCGTCCGGGAACGGGCCCTGCCACGGGCCGACCCCGGGTCCGTTTCCCCACTCCGTAGGGCCGGACTCACTCACGGAAGGTCGCGGCGGCAAGCTCGAGGATTTCCGGTCGATCCGCCGGCACGATGAACCCGGCCTCGATCGCCTGATCCAGAGCCCTTGTGAATCGTGGCAGGTAGTCCGCCGAGCCGGCCGGGTAGAGCCTGCCGAGAGTGGCGGTGTCGAACCGTTCACCCGAGCCGAACAGCGTGGACATCAGGCTCTCCTCGCTGCCGATGCCGGAGGTCTTCGCGATCGGAACGTCGACCCATGGGGTGCGCACACCGCCCCTGGCGAGTCCATTCTCGTCCAGGACGAACCGCGGTGGGTCCGTCTCGCTCAGGGTCATCGGCGGTGCCGCCGGCGCGGGCCGGCCGGTCCGAACCCAATTGTGAAGCTGGGCGATCGCCGCCTGCACAACATAGTGGTGTTGGGGGGCGAAGTTGATGCAGTGGGCCAGTTGCTGACCCATCAGCATGTTCGTGGGCGCGTACGCCGCCACGATGTCGTCACGGGGCGCGGACCCGGTATCGATCGGGGCCACCTGAATGGTGTAGTTGTCGGCATGGGCGGTGCCGGGAATCTCCCAGGTGCGCAGCCAGTCATTGTCGGGTTGGCGGGCCAGGTGATAGCCGGGTAAGACGCCGCCGACCAGGTCGGTTTCGGTGATGACGTTGATGAGGGGGACTCGCAAGTCGGGACGGAACTGAGCGACCGGAAATGCCGTGACGTCCTCCGGTTCGAGCACGGTGCCGCCGTCCAGCGGGGCCGCAGGACCAAACCGGGAATGCACCAGGAAACCATCATACACCCGAGCGAGTGGATCGACGGCATTGACATACGTCGTCAAGAACAAGGCCGATTGCGACTCGCCCACCGCCAGAACGAATTCGGGGTCGAGCTGGGCTCGGATCAGCCGGCCGATCTGGGAATAGATGTCGTAGGAGTAGGCGTCTCCAGGGTGACTGAGCGGTGAATAACGCTGGGGATTAATTGTTTTCAACGACATGTTGCCGAGGAGACTGAAACCGCCCTCGACACCAACGCGTTGCGCCGAGACCCCGACGTAGGCGTAGCCCGCGCGGGCAATCTCCCGATGTGCCATGAACCAGACAGCCGGTGCGTCGATGCCGCCGCTGACATTGAGCCACTCGACGATCGCGGTTCCGTTGGATTCAGCCGGCGTCAGGACCACGATGCGGGTCGTGTAGTCGGCCTCTGTCTCAGAGGCGTAGGACCTTGCGGTTCCTGAGACGAAGAACTCCTGGCACTGATATCCGAGGGTCGCCGGATCGTAAGCGCCGAGCAGCAAGGTGGGCTTTCCGGGTACGGGGGTGACGTCTGGCATAGCGTGATCTAAGCACGCAGCCCTCTCTCTTCGCGCAAGCGCTCATCGGTGCCCTCTGCTCTTCGCGCAAGCGCTCATCGGTGCCCTCATTCGCGGCTGATCCACACCGCGGCGTGGGTGCCCACCACGGAGAGCGTCGCATACAGCAGCGCCTCGTTGATGTCACCCTGGGTGCACAGCGACGCGTTGACGTGCACCGCGCCCAGCTTCGCGTCCGGCAACACCAGCACCGACGATCCGTACACCGTGCAGGCGTGGCTGAGCGCCTGCGCCGACGGCAGCGACGGCGCGACCACCACCATCAGGGGTCCGCCACGGCGGGCCGATTCGTCACTGTACCGGGCCTTGATTGCCGAAATATCCAGTCCCAGAAGCATGTAACCGTTGCCGCTGAAGAACCCGGGGTCGCCGAGCGACGCCTGGGTCACCACGGCACCATCGGCTCGCCACGCCTCGACGCTGGTGGATTTCACCGTGACGCCGGTGTCGTTCCTGTTGGTGGGCAACACCCCGACCGGAAACGCAACGGGGTACGCCGCGGTGGTGCCCGTGATCCGGTCTCGCGGCGAATACACGTAAACGCCGCGCACCGCGCTCTGGTCATCGAGCGGGCCCAGGCAGACGGTGCCGGTAAGCCGGTCGGGGTTCGGGGCCGACAGCGGCGAAATCGCCAGCGACGCAACACTACTGCAGCTGCCCAACCCTTCCGCCTCGATCGGGTGTCCGACCGTTCCGTACAGCCCGAAGCGGATGTCCTCCGGCTTGGCGTGCGCCTTGCCCTTCTCGCTAGGCGCGGCGTCGACATCGACGAGCACGCGGCCCGACTCCCAGCGCAGGTTCGACACCGACATGTTCCAGCCGAGCAGTGCGATCGACTCGCCGAGTTTCGCGGTGTTCGCCCCGTAGGGGGGTGGCCGCGGTGTAGAACATGCCGCGGCAATCACCGCAACCGACAGCACGGCGATAAGAACACGCAATGTCTAGTGAGCCATCCGCTGATTGACGAATCTCGTGGCCCACGCCGGGCTCAACTGAGCGAGGTGGTACACGAACTTCGTCTGCCGGCCCACCGGGAAATGCACCTTCGGCAGCCGCGACTTGCGGTGCAGCGCACGCCAGGCCGCGTCGGCGACGTCGTCAACGGTCAGGTTTATCCCAAGCGACTCGGTTGTTCCGGTCTTGACTCCGGCAAGCATCGCGGTGTCGACGAACAACGGCCACAACGCCATTACCGCGATGTCGCGGCGCCGCCACTCGATCTCCAGTGCCTCGGTGAGCCCGCGAACCGCGAACTTCGTTGCGCTGTAGGACGCGAGCTCGGCCTGACCGTAGATCGCCGACGCCGAGCACATGTTCAGCACCCGGGCGCCGGGGGTGTCGCGGAGATACTCGAACGCGGCGTGGCAGCCGAATATCACCCCGGTGACGTTGACGTCGACGATTTGTCGGTGCCGGGCCGCCGGGATGTCGACGAAGTCGCCGGAGGCCAGCAGGCCGGCGTTGTTCACCAGGATGTCCAGACGTCCGCCGGTGGTCGCAACGAAATCACGCAACGCCCGTTGCCAGGCATCGAGGTCCGTGACGTCCATCACCGAGGTCCATACTGCTGCTTCGTCTTTCAGGGTGGCTTGGTCTTTAAGTGCGGCCAGGCCGGCTTCGTCGACGTCGACCGCACCGACGTTATACCCGGCGGCCGCGAACCGGCGCACGATCGCCAGCCCGATGCCGCGGGCCGCGCCCGTGACGAACACCGACTCGGCGGCGGCCATCCGCGGCTACGGCTGGTAGCTGCGCGGACCTGGACTGCGGGTCTGCTGCGGGCGGCCGGCGGGCGGAACCTCGGCGGGCGACGCAACCGGCCGGCCCGGTGCGCCGTTGCCGCGCGCGGCGGTCGGGCGCAGCGTCTTGGGCACGGGTGGCAGCACCCGCAGCAAGTCGTTGAACTGACGCACGGTCCGCAGCCCCTCATCCCACTCGGCGCGGGTGCTGGTGACCGGCATGCTCACCAACGTCCAGTTCTGCTCATTCCACATGATCTCCGCGCAGTCGGGCGCAGTGTGGGCGAACGTCACCATCCGGCGATCACAGGCTCGGCGGGCAGCGTCGAGGTTGGTGGAATACACCATCCGCGGGCCGATCGCGCCCAGCAGCCAGACATCACTTTCGCGCGGCTCCTTGAGGCCCTTGAGCCGCAGGTCCATCACGACGTTGGTACCCGCCTTGCGGTGCAGGGCGATCACGGTCGCGACGTCCTCGAGGTCGAAGATGTAGACCGCCTCGCCCCGAATCTGTCCCAGCACCACGTTGCGGGCGGTCACGTCGCCGACGGTCGACATCACGCCGCGTTTCCAGCGGTCGACGATCTCCGGCGACTCCGGCTCGTAGTCGAACCCGTGTGAGCGGGCCCATGATCGACGACGCCTGCCGTGGTTGTGGCGCCTGTCCATGTAGACGTACAGCAGCACCCCCGCGCTCACGAAACAGAGCGCGGACAGCGTGAACCAAAGCGGAACCATTGGCTCTAGCCTATCTGCTGGCGGCGGCGATCCCCGACTATGCGGACGTCACCGCCCGGTTTCGTGCGGGAGAACACAAAAGCACCCGCAGGTGCGGGTGCTTTTGGGCTGCCGTCGGAGCCTAGACGGCCGGGCTTGGCACTGGCTGGCGCACGCGGGTCGCTCGCATCGCTGAGACGGTTCCGGCGGATTTGCGCACCGAACCGATGATCGCGTGCACGATGCTGACCAGGACTGGGATGAACGTCGGGCCCAGGGACAACGCCACGGACAGGGCGAGGACCATCAGGAACTGCGACATGGTTGGCTCCATTTCTTGCGGGATTTGGCTGGTGGGATTTGGCTTTGGGAACGGCGCTGCGTTCGGACAGAAAATTAGCTGGGCGGTCCTCGTCCGGCCTAGTTCGCGATCGACGAACTATCGGCCGGTCTTTGTCTAAAACAGACAAACCGGGGAGTTAGGGCTGGGTTAGGGCCGCCGCAGGACGGCGGCGCCGTACCAGTGGCAGAGCAGCAACGCCATTTCGACGTCGAGCCGGTCGCCGGCGATGGGCCTGCCGCGCCTGGCCAGGGCGCGCCCCACCCGATATTTGACCGTGTTGAAATGCACGACGAGTTCGTCCGCGGCGGGTTTGTAACGTGAGTCACAGGCCAGAAACACCCGCAGTGTCTCCCGCAGGCGCTCGTCGTTCTCGGTATTGGTGGCCAGATCACCGAGGACGTCCGCCACCCAGCGACGGGCCTGCTCGACGTTACCGCCTACCATCGCCACCGCGGCCAGCCCAGGGTCGGCGTTGGCCAGGACAATCGGCTTGGCGTCGCCACGCGCCAGCGCGACGGTCCTGGCGGCCTCGGCCTGGTCGTGCGATTGGCGAAAACCCTCGACACCAGCGGCCGGCGATCCGATCATGACGCTCGGCGAATCACGACGGCCCAACGCGAATCGCCGCACCGTTTCCACGACCCCTGCCGGGGCGCTCTGGTATGGCAGCCATGCCCACCCGCTGGAGCTGTCGGTGGCGATGAACAACGGACTCGCATCCGTCTGCGCGGCTGCTCCCAGCTCCCGCACGAACCGCTGCATACGGCCCAATTCGTCGGCCTCGCCACCGCCCGCCGGGTACCAGAGCATCAACGCGACGTGATGCCACCGCAGCGGGTACCTGATCGCGGAGATCGCAGAATCGAGATCGACCGGCTTTCGCCCGCCCAACAACTCGCGAACCCGCACCGCACGCGCGCTGTTGCGGGTTTCCAGCCACCGCTCGCGCTCGTCTTCATAGACCTCGACGATCTGCTGGGACATCCACTCGACATAGGCGAACAGCGTCTCGGTGATTCTCTCCACCACCGCGATCCGTGCCTGCGCAGCGATGTCGATGCTCTTCAGCTCGCCGAGCACCAGATGCGTGAATCTTCGTTGACCCTGTCGGTACATGCGGATCAGCACGTTGAGCGGAATGCCCTGCTGGGCGACGCGACGGGCGTGCTCCAGCGCCGTTGTCGGGGCTTCCACCCGGTCCACCGGGATGTGGTAGCGCAATGCGTGCAGGGCGGTTGCCACGTTGCCCTCGACGCTCGAGTTGAACAACGCGATCTGGGCTTCGTCGCGCAGCTCGGGGATGTCCTCGCGAATCGACGCCGAGATCACCGATACCGCTTCGGACTGCCGCTCGCTGAGGCGCGTCGCGAGTTCGGCAATCCAGCGGTCGACGTCGACATCGGTGACAGTCATCTGTGCCTAAGGGTCTTCGCGCAAGCGCTCATCTGTGCCTAAGGGTCTTCGCGCAAGCGCTCATCTGTGCCTAAGGGTCTTCGCGCAAGCGCTCATCTGTGCCTAAGGGTCTTCGCGCAAGCGCTCATCCCAGCGTCAGCGAGTCGCCGTCCGGGCTGAGGTTTACCGGAACCGTGTCGCCGTCGAGCACGTCGCCGGACAGCAGCATCCTGGCCAGCTGATCGCCGATGGATTGCTGGACCAGTCTGCGCAGCGGCCGCGCACCGTACACCGGGTCCCACCCGCGCTCGGCCAGCCACTTCTTCGCGGGCAGCGACACCTCGAGTTGCAGCCGGCGCTGGCTCAGGCGCTTCTGCAGCTGCGCCAGCTGGATGTCGACGATCTGCACCAGCTCCTCGGGGTTCAACCCGTCGAAGATCAGCACGTCGTCGAGCCGGTTGATGAACTCCGGCTTGAACGTCGCGCGCACCGCGGCCATCACCTGGTCCTCGCTGCCACCCGACCCGAGGTTGGACGTCAGGATCAGGATCGTGTTGCGGAAGTCGACCGTGCGGCCCTGCCCGTCGGTGAGCCGGCCCTCGTCGAGGACCTGCAACAGCACGTCGAACACGTCCGGGTGGGCCTTCTCGACCTCGTCGAACAGCACGACCGTGTAGGGCCGGCGCCGCACCGCCTCGGTCAGCTGACCGCCCTGGTCGTAGCCGACATAGCCAGGGGGCGCACCGACCAGCCGCGCCACCGAGTGCTTCTCGCCGTATTCGCTCATGTCGATGCGCACCATCGCGCGTTCGTCGTCGAACAGGAAGTCTGCCAACGCCTTGGCCAGCTCGGTCTTGCCGACGCCGGTCGGGCCGAGGAACAGGAACGAGCCCGTCGGCCGGTTCGGGTCGGAGATGCCGGCGCGGCTGCGGCGCACCGCATCCGAAACCGCGTGCACGGCCTTCCGTTGCCCCACGACGCGCTTGCCCAGCTCGTCCTCCATGCGCAGCAGCTTGGCCGTCTCGCCTTCGAGGATCCGGCCCGCCGGGATCCCGGTCCACGCCGACACCACCTCGGCGACGTCGTCGGGGCCGACCTCTTCCTTGAGCATGACCCGCTCGCGCGCCTGTGCCTGCGGCAGGGCGGCGTCGAGCTTCTTTTCAGCCTCGGGGATGCGCCCGTAGCGCAGCTCGGCGGCCTTGGCGAGGTCGCCGTCGCGTTCGGCGCGGTCGGATTCCTGGCGCAGCGTCTCCAGCTGCTCTTTGAGCTCGCGGACGATCTCGATCGCGTTCTTCTCGTTCTGCCAGCGTGTCGTCAGTTCCGCTAGCTCTTCTTTCTTATCGGCCAGCTCGGCGCGCAGCTTGTCCAGGCGCTCCTTGGACGCGGCGTCGTCTTCTTTGGCCAGCGCCATTTCCTCGATCTCCAGCCGGCGCACCAGCCGCTCAACCTCGTCGATCTCGACGGGCCGGGAGTCGATCTCCATGCGCAGCCGCGCGGCGGCCTCGTCGACCAGGTCGATGGCCTTGTCGGGCAGGAATCGCGAGGTTATGTAGCGGTCGGACAGCGTGGCCGCGGCCACCAGTGCGGAGTCGGTGATCCGCACGCCGTGGTGCACCTCGTAGCGGTCCTTCAAGCCGCGCAGGATGCCGACGGTGTCCTCGACCGAAGGCTCGCCGACGAACACCTGCTGGAAGCGGCGCTCCAGCGCGGCGTCTTTCTCGATGTGCTTGCGGTACTCGTCGAGGGTGGTCGCGCCGACCAGCCGGAGCTCGCCACGAGCCAACATCGGCTTGATCATGTTGCCGGCGTCCATTGCGCCCTCGCCGGTGGCACCGGCGCCGACGATCGTGTGCAGCTCGTCGATGAACGTGATGATCTGTCCGGCGGAGTTCTTGATGTCATCGAGCACCGCCTTCAGCCGTTCCTCGAACTCGCCGCGGTACTTCGACCCCGCCACCATCGAGCCGAGGTCCAGCGCGACGATCGTCTTGTCGCGCAGGCTTTCCGGCACGTCGCCCGCCACGATCCGCTGGGCCAGGCCCTCGACGATCGCCGTCTTGCCGACGCCGGGCTCGCCGATCAGCACGGGGTTGTTCTTGGTGCGGCGGGACAGCACCTGCACCACGCGGCGGATCTCGTTGTCCCGGCCGATGACCGGGTCGAGCTTGCCTTCGCGGGCACGCTCGGTCAGGTCGGTCGAGTACTTCTCCAATGCCTGGTAGGTGCCCTCCGGGTCCGGGCTGGTGACCCGAGCGCTGCCGCGGACCTTGACGAACGCGTCGCGCAGCGCCTGCGGGGAGGCACCGTGACCGGTCAGCAGCTTGGCGACGTCGCTGTGGCCCGTCGCGAGACCGACCATCAGGTGCTCGGTGGAGACGTACTCGTCGTCCATCTCGGTGGCAAGGTTCTGGGCGGCCGTGATCGCGGCCAGCGACTCGCGCGACAACTGCGGCTGTGAGCTGGCGCCCGTGGCGCTGGGCAGCTGATCAAGCAGCCGCTCGGTCTCCGCGCGGATGGCCGCCGGGTCGACGCCGACGGCCTCGAGGAGCGGTGCCGCGATTCCGTCGCGCTGGGTCAACAGGGCCATCAGCAGGTGAACCGGGCGAATCTCGGGGTTGCCGGCGGCGCTGGCCGCCTGTAGCGCCGCGGTCAGCGCGGCCTGAGTCTTGGTGGTCGGGTTGAACGAGTCCACTAAGCACCTCCGATTCGTGGCTGGGGCTGGAAAAAATGCTTGTCGCTATGCTCAACGCCGTCAAGGTTGAGTCTGTTCCGCTCAACTTTGAGCAATAGTGAACTGGGGGGACACGACATGCCGGTTGGGCGTCGTCAGATTCACGCTCGGCGGGAAGGATCAACGCCATGGCGGAGAGTTGGGGCACCGTACTGACCGAACTCATCCCGCTGGCCTTTGTGATCACATTGTCACCGCTGTCGATCATTCCCGCTGTCATGGTGCTGCAGACTCCGCGCCCCCGACCGGCCGCACTGATGTACCTGCTCGGCTGGGTCATCGCACTCGCGGCGCTGACGGCGATCTTCGTCGCGGTGTCCGGAGTGATCGGCCCTTTGAACAAACCCCCGCCGTGGGCATCGTGGCTGCGGATCGCGGTCGGCGCGGCGTTGATCGTGTTCGGGGTTTTCCGGTGGCTCACCCGCAGCCGGGCGGCACACATGCCCGGCTGGATACGACAGCTCAGCAACCTCACGCCGCAACGGGCGGGCGTCATGGGCGTCGCGCTGGCGGTGGTCAACCCCAAGGTGCTGTTCATCTGTGCCGCAGCCGGTTTGGCGATCGGGACCGAGGGGATCGGGTCGACCAGGGCGTGGCTGGCCGTCGCATACTTCGTCGCGATCGCCGCGTCGTCGGTCGCGCTGCCCGTGCTTGCCTATGCGATGTCCGGCAACCGCCTCGACGGCGCGTTGTCTCGACTCAGGGACTGGATGGAGCGGCACAACGCCGCGCTGATGGCGGCCATTTTCCTGGTGATCGGCCTGCTCGTGCTCTACAAAGGAATTCACGGGCTGGAATTCACGGGCTCCAGGCATGCCTAGAATCGTCTGGCGTGGGACTGGAGGATCACGGGTCGCTGCGCGCACTTCGCGCGGCGATCGATCCACCGTCGGCTGACAACGAGCTGATATCCGGGTTCTACACGCGCTGGTTCGCGATCGATCCCACCATCCGCGACCTGTTCCCCCCGGACATGGTCGGGCAGCGCGCCGCCTTCGGTCATGCGCTCTGGTGGGTGCTCGGTGAACTGATCGCGCAGCGATCAGCGGAACCCGTGGCATTTCTGGCGCAGCTCGGCCGTGATCACCGCAAATACGGTGTCGGACAAGAGCATTACACAACGTTGCGGGACGCGCTGTACACCAGCTTCCGCAGCCAGCTGAACGATCGGTGGGACGACGCGCTCGACGAAACGACCCAAGACACGGTCGCGTTGATCGCCGGTGTGATGAGCGGCGCCGCGCACGCGGAGGCCGGCCCGGCATGGTGGGACGGCACCGTCATCGAGCACAACCGGGTGTCAAGAGACATCGCGGTGGTCCGGCTTCAGTTGGACCGGCCGATGGACTACCAGCCCGGTCAATACGTCAACGTCCACGTCCCCCAGTGTCCGCGCCGGTGGCGGTACCTCAGCCCGGCGATCCCCGCCGATCCGGGTGGCGCGATCGAATTCCACGTCCGCTCCGTCGTCGGTGGAATGATCAGCACCGCGATCGTCGGCGAGACCCGCGTCGGGCACCGCTGGCGGCTGTCCGCCCCGCACGGCGCGATGGAGGTCGATCGCGCGGGCGAGGACGTGCTGATGGTGGCGGGCAGCACCGGCTTGGCGCCGCTGCGCGCGCTGATCATGGATCTGGCCCGTTTCCCGAATAACCCACGGGTCCATCTCTTCTTCGGCGCCCGATACCCCTGCGAACTCTACGACCTGCACACACTGTGGAACATCGCCGCCCACAACCCATGGCTGTCCGTGTCGCCGGTGTCGGAGTACAACCGCAATCCCCCGTGGGCGGCCGACTACCCCGACGCCGACCCACCACGCGGCCTGCACGTGCGGCAGATCGGCCGACTGCCGCAGGTGGTGACGAAGTACGGCGCCTGGGGCGACCGCCAGATCCTCATCAGCGGCAGCCAGAAGATGATCGAGAACACTACGGCGGCCCTGATCGCGAAGGGCGCTCCGGGGGAACGGATCCAGCACGACCCCGTGGCGAGTTAATCCCCTGTGGCACAATCCGACGATGGCCGACCTAGAGACCGTCACGCTCCGCGATCCGTCGTCGTCCCTGATCGCCACCTATGTACCGCGCGCCGGAATGGTGGCCACCTCACTGTCTGATGACGGGATCGAGCTGCTCGGCCAGCGCCGCGGTTTGCACGCATACGTGACGACGGGCAAGACCATGGGAATCCCGATCCTGTATCCGTGGGCGAACCGGTTGAGCGCCAACACGTATGGCGTCGACAAGGCGGCGGTCACGCTGACGCCGGGCATTGGCGGGGTACGCACCGACCAGCACGGCGTGGTGATCCACGGCGTCCTGGCCGCCTACGAAGGCTGGGAAGTCACGGAGCAGACAGACAGTCGGCTCAGCGCGCAAATCGACTTCGGCGGGACCCCGCGGCTGCTGGTCAGCTTCCCGTTTCCACACCTGCTGACCATGGACGTCACGCTCGCCGACCGCGTCCTGACGGTCAAGACCGCGGTGACACCGACCGGCAGGGCCGACGTGCCGTTGTGTTTCGGCTACCACCCGTACGTGCGGATCCCCGGTGTGCCGCGCGCCGAGTGGCAGATTGAGCTGCCGGCCATGCGCTACTGCCCGGTCAACGCGTGGATGATTCCGACCGGTGAGACCGAGGACCACGCCGCGACCACGGAGACGTTGGGCGACAGGTACTTTGACGAGAGCTACGACGAGGTGAAGCCCGGCTCGGTGTTCGCGGTCTCGGGCGGCGATCGGCGCATCGAGGTGCACTTCGACGAGGGCTACAGCGCCGCGCAGATCTTTTCGCCCAGCGACGACGACGTGATCTGCTTCGAGCCGATGTGTGCGCCCACCGACTCGCTACGCCGCGGCACCTATCGCGTCGCCACCCAGGGCGAGCCGGTCACCGCGAAGTTCTCGATCCACGTCTAGCGGGGTCGCCGCTGCCGCGGCTCCCACACGACCAACGCGGTGGACTTCGGCACAATAACGACTTCACGGCCGACCACTTCACGGCGCTGGTTGGCACGAAGCTGCTCGACCTCCTCGGCCAGCTCACGCAGCCGCGACTGCAGCGCCTCCACCTGGTTGGTCAGCTCAATGATCCGCTTGATGCCGGCCAGGTTGACGCCCTCGTCCTGGGACAGCCGCTGCACCTCGCGCAGCAGGTCGACATCGTGCTGGGAGTAGCGGCGGCCACCGCCCGTGGTTCGGCGCGGCGTGACCAGGCCGAGCCGGTCGTAGGTACGCAGCGTCTGCGCGTGCATGCCGGCCAGCTCCGCGGCCACCGAGATCAGAAAGGTGCGGGTGTCGTCGGCTTTGCTCATGGCCGATTACCCGCCCATCCGGCCCGCGGGTCGAACCCGCCCGCCTTCTCCGCGGCCGCGTACTTCTCCAGCGCCTCCAGCGCCGCGCCCTCGAGGTTGGGCGGCACCCCGACCTTCACGGTGACCAGCAGGTCGCCGTTGCCACCGTCGCGCTTGGGCACGCCGCGGCCACGCACCCGCAGGATGCGCCCGTCCGCCGTGCCCTTCGGCACGCGCACGCCGACCTTGCCGTCCAGTGTCGGCACGGAAAGCGTTGTGCCCAGCGCTAATTCAACGAAGCTGACCGGAACGGTCACCGTCAGGTCGTCTCCGTCGCGGCCAAACACCTTGTCCGGACGCACATGCACCGTCACGTACAGATCGCCCGACGGTGCGCCGCGAAGCCCCGCCTCGCCCTGACCGGGCAGCCGGATGCGCTGACCGTCCTGCACGCCCGGGGGTATCCGGACGTTGATGGTCCGGCTGCGCGTGGCCACGCCGGTGCCTTTGCACTCGGGGCAGGGGTGCTCGATGATCGAGCCCGTCCCGCGGCAGTCGGTGCACGGCTCCGAGAATCCGAACGCACCCTGGTTGCGGCTGATCACCCCCGAGCCGTTGCACGTCGGGCACACCTTCGGGCTCGTGCCCGGCCGCGCGCCGCTGCCGTGACAATTGGTGCACGGCGCCGGGCTGGTGAGCCGCAACGGCATCGCGACGCCCTTGGTGGCCTCGATGAAATCGAGCTCGGTCTCGGTCTCGAGGTCGTTGCCGCGGCGCGGCCGGCTGGGCCGAGGCTGCGCACCGCGGCCGAACAATCCGCCGAACAGGTCGCCGATGTTCGCGCCGCCGGTCTGGCCGGCGGAGTCGAACAGGTCGTTGAGATTGAACTCGGTGCCGTTGCCGGCGCCGAAGCCTCCGAAGTTTGTCGAGAACCGGCGGCCACCAAAACCGCCCTCGGCGAACAGCCGACGGGTCTCGTCGTACTCTCTGCGCTTGGTGGGATCCGTCAGTACGTCCTTAGCCTCGGACACGGCCTTGTACCGTTCCTCGGCCGACGGATTGTTCGGGTTGCGGTCCGGATGGTTCTCGGCCAGGAGCCTGCGGGCGACTCGCTTGATCTCGTCTTCGCTGGCGTCGGAGGAGACGCCAAGCTCCTTGTAGAAGTCTTTTTCAACCCATTCGCGTTGGGCCATGGCGCCTCACCTCCTTATTGGGTTCAGTCTGCCGTTGCTTCTGCTTCTGCTTCTTCTGATTCTGCAGTTTGCGCCGGCACTACGTCAGGTTCCGGGTCAGGCTCTTCGTCCTCTTCGTCGACCGTGTCGACCACACCCACCAGGGCGTGGCGCAGGATCTGGTCGCCCAGCCGGTAGCCGCGGCGCATCACCGTGCCGACGACCGGCTTGGTCCCGTCACCCTCATGCTGGACGGCTTCGTGCAGTGTCGGGTCGAATTCGTCGCCCTCTTCGCCGAAGGGCACCAGACCGAGGCCCTCCAGGGCCGTCGTCAGCTTGTCCGCGACCGACTTCAACGGCCCCGACTCCAGGTCCCCGTGGCTTCGGGCGCGATCGAAATCGTCGAGCACCCCGAGCAACTGGCGGATAACCCCGGCCCGCGCCCGCTCCACGGCCAGTTGCTCCTGGCGGACCGAACGCTTGCGGTAGTTGTCGTACTCGGCCTTGACCCGCTGCAGGGTGGCCGTCAGGTCGGCCTCGGTCTCCGATTCGGGAGAGGTGGGGCTTTGGGCCGGGGCCGGGCTTTGGGCCGGTCCGCTTTGGGCCGGCCCGGCTGCACCTTCACGCACGGTTCCGGTTTCGGGATCGATGCGCCGCTTGTCGGTGACAATCACGGGTTCGTGAGACTCCGTGTGTCCTGGACCGCCGGGGCTCACTTGGTCTCCTGACCGTCGTCGACCACCTCGGCATCCACCACGTCGTCGGAACCGTGGGAGCTGCCGTCGCCGGCGCCGGCCTGCGCAGCCTGGGTGGCCTCATAGATGGCCTGCCCCAGTGCCTGCGACTCATGGCCGAGCTTCTCCATCGCCGACTTGATGGCGTTGATGTCAGAACCGGCGAGCGCCGACTTGGCCTCGGCGATCGCGGCGTCGACCTTGTTCAGGGTGTCCTCGGGGACCTTCGAGCCGCCCTCGGCCTCCCGTTGTTCCTTGACGAACTTCTCGGTCTGGTACACCAGCGTCTCGGCCTGGTTGCGGACATCGGCCTCCTCGCGACGCTTGCGGTCCTCCTCGGCGTGCGACTCGGCGTCCTTGATCATCCGGTCGATCTCCTCCTTGGAGATGCCGGAGCCCTCCTGGATGCGGATCGTGTTCTCCTTGCCGGTGCCCTTGTCCTTGGCGGTGACGTGCACGATGCCGTTGGCGTCGATGTCGAACGTGACCTCGATCTGCGGAACGCCGCGCGGGGCCGGCGCGATACCGGTCAGCTCGAAGGAGCCGAGCAGCTTGTTGGCCGATGCGATCTCGCGCTCACCCTGATAGACCTGGATCTGCACGGACGGCTGGTTGTCGTCGGCCGTCGTGAACGTCTCCGACTTCTTGGTGGGGATCGTGGTGTTGCGCTCGATCAGCTTGGTCATCACGCCGCCGAGCGTCTCGATGCCCAGCGACAGCGGCGTGACGTCGAGCAAAAGCACGTCCTTGACGTCGCCCTGTAGCACTCCCGCCTGGATCGCGGCGCCGACCGCGACCACTTCGTCGGGGTTCACTCCCTTGTGCGGCTCGCGGCCAAACAGATTCTGCACAGTATCCTG
>Ga0153922_1000332_pt1 | contig 19255 bp, 18 predicted proteins | sample TSNJ006MetaG_FD_104723 | JGI IMG/M metagenome (GOLD analysis project Ga0153922, IMG submission 104723) | Attine ant fungus gardens microbial communities from New Jersey, USA - TSNJ006 MetaG | ecosystem: Host-associated > Fungi > Mycelium > Unclassified | place: USA: New Jersey, Brendon T. Byrne... | reverse complement strand
TTTTTTTCATAAACACGTCCCTTACATTTGTCCAGTGGAGATACTTCCTGATCAATGGCAGCGTTCTTCTTTTCGTCACCAATTGATGTAGATATTAAATTGGAGGGAGAAGATGCACGCAAACAGGTTGAGATGAAGACGGAGAAAGAGAAGATAATATCTTGTCCAGTGTACTACGACGGTGATTCAGTCACAGGGACGGTCAGTGCATAATTCGGAAATATGGTGCGGTCCCATAGATGATCTCCTTAGGTTTCGATACATATACGTGATGGGAAGAAAGTAGTTCATGAGGGGATCAAAGTCGAGTTTGTTGGTAGTATCGGTATGTACAAGTCGCTCCGCTTTATGCAGAACAGTCTATGTATGTCGCTGGACAGAGCTTTTCTATGATCGAGGACATCACCATGAATTCTTGTCATTGTCACAGGAGCTGGCAGCACCAGGGGAAATGCGGCAGGCGCAGACCTACGAATTCAACTTCAAGAATGTGGAGAAGCAATACGAGAGCTATCAGGGGATCAATGTTAAGCTGAGGTGTGTCCACTCGACTTCTCGTGTTGACCTTACAAGGCTCACCGCCTATCCAGATATTTTATACGGGTGTTGATATCGCGACGAATGGCAGATGTCAATAAAGAAAAAGATATCTGGGTACATTCATTTAGAATGCCTCCAGATAGCAATAATTCGATCAAGATGGAAGTCGGAATTGAGGATTGCCTGCATATCGAGTTTGAGTATAACAAGTCCAAGTACGCATTTATGTCTCTATTTAGTTGCAGTCAACGGACAAGTGCTCTAGGTATCATTTGAAAGACGTGATAGTTGGAAAGATCTACTTCCTCTTGGTACGGATCAAGATAAAGCATATGGAATTGTCTATTATTCGGCGTGAAACCACCGGTGCACCACCTAACCAATATAACGAAAGCGAGACTATCACGAAATTTGAGATTATGGATGGCGCGCCTGTGCGAGGTTAGTCCACGCTAGTCATCTCTAATTGACGAGGTGTTGAAATGGTGATAGGTGAAACGATACCTATCCGGTTATTCTTGGGAGGATTTGATCTCACTCCGACATTCCGTGATGTCAATAAGAAGTTCAGCACACGATACTACCTGAATTTGGTTTTGATAGATGAGGAAAATCGTCGTTACTTTAAACAACAGGTATGTATTTTCATATCTCTTACGTTGGGGGGAATTTATGCAATCATTACCATATAGGAGATCACCATCTTTAGGGTACCAGAGGTACGTGATTTCTGTCTGGTGAATTGAATTCTACTAATCTTGTTATTAGAATTAACCGCTGCATCAACATCCCTACCCACATTTGCATAACATGCAAACGTTGGGATAGACTCATTGGTCAAGTCTGCCAATTCGGTTGAATTACTAGTTGCATCTGGATGACTTCTTAGGCGAAGGCCAGATAAGTCCGGAGAAGTATAGGCCTACTTTTAGAACACTATATTCACTAAACTGATATCATCTTATCTTTCTGTGGTGATCGGCCAGCGTGCGACGAATGGCGTTCACCTCGAGAAATAAAACAATAAGAATGCTCTCACTGCTTTTTCATGCAAAGAATTCTTCGTTCTTTGTTTCAATCGTGCAGGGCTCTGCATCACTCGGGAGCATCACTGGTCCGCAGAGATAAATCACTTTTTCGTGTGAAGACTTGGATTTATGGTGGCTAAGAAAATGTGACTGTTAAAAATAGGATGTCGTCTTGAAGAGTTGCCACTTTTCTCTGTGGACCATAAACTTGAGTCCTCAACAGTCATGAAGGCAAGGATAAGGGCTTCAGCTTATCACCACTCATCACTCAACTCAAAAAATGCATAGGTTATGCTCAGCATCTGTCATTATCAGTACATGCAGCATTCAAAAAAAGGAATATGCACAGTGAAGATCAAGAGTAACCCATGAGCAGCTAGTAAACGCCCGCGTCCAAAAGAACTGTGACCACTACACTCGAACCCAGCGGTGGAAACAGTTTAGCGGGTATAGATGGTGAGCAAGGACAATCAGCGATCGCAGATCAACAAACAAATGATCGATCGTGGTACCTGTAATGCAGCTGAATGGCGTGGTATGATGATAAAATGGCAATCCAAAAAACCCAAATCCCACCAGAGGGCGGAGCATAAATGGTGAAGATGCACTAGTGAGTGACGTTGAATGAATCAAGTCGGAAATTCAGAGGCCTGGATTGGATAGTAGGCCAAATCACTTTTCTCAAGTAAATCAGTCTTCCCTTCTCTTGGCAAATTTAGCGCAGATTCAACACGAGCATTACCTGCGACTTCTCCCACGGCCCATCCGAGTAGATCTATTTCACCTTTGGTATGGCATTTGAAAATCCCAAGTCCGGCCGATGGCTACAAAGTTCATCTTGCTCGGCTTTGGCAACTTTGATGGCAAATCCAGTGAACTCTTCCCTTCTGTCCTCTCCTAGCCCTGCTGTGTCCATTCCAACGACAAGTTCACCCGTATCATTCACTGACGTATCGTGCGGGATGCTTCTTGCCGTTTCCTTTTTCTTCTCATTCACCACCACCCTGCTATTTGTGACAAGTTCGTGCCTGAACAAAAACCATACCCCTATCATATACTTCTATTTTGTACATGGCTCTACCCTGTTGATCCCCTTACCCTGTTGATCTTCTAGCCCAATTGTGTACTTTGCTTGTTGTGGTATATAAATACAGAATTCTCCCTCTCGGAAGAAAACGTGATTAGATGATCGGTCACATGTGAATTTTTTCTGGTCAGCTCATCTCAAGCTTCAATCTCTGTTTCAGCTTCTAGCTCGACCTCTATCTTCATTCTTGCTGCGCTAAGGCGCTTCAGATATCCCTTGTCAGCATGCAAACTCTACGTAGACAATGTGCAGTTTAATCTCTTATCGAGGAGTTACAGAATTCATTGCTCTCACAGTGAATGTGAATACTTTTGGCCGATCCCTGCCACTCTCATGGCGTATGCAACCAAGTATGCAACATCAGCTGTTAAGATCAGTCACCCGACCGGGTTCTGTTGCTAAGGTGCGTCCTGCTTTGCTACAGAGATAGAGGTCCCTACCTATGCTTTCGATGCAGACATCCTCACTTCAGCGTACACTAGCAACGGAATCCAGCCATGTCAGAACATTTATCTCTTGCTTCATTTCCAAGTATCTGACCGGTCATTTGTAAACCAGGCCTCCATCCCTCCTCTTCCCCCTCCTCGTTCGTCGAGATGGAAGACTTTCCTCCAATTCGTTGGCAGGGCTACACTCATTGCAATGATCAGTGGTTTTGGCATATTCTATTTTATAGCTCAACATGACAAGCACCCGGGGCCACAAATGCCCTTTGACCCGGAAAAGAAAACTCTCGTGGTACTTGGAAGTGGCTGGGGAGCAACTAGTTTGCTCAAGACGCTGGATACAACTGACTACAACGTTGTACGTCCTTATCATCGATTGTCTATACATCCTGATTGGAGATTGTCAGATTGTTGTTAGCCCAAGGAACTTCTTCCTCTTCACTCCGCTCCTGCCTAGCGTTGCTGTCGGTACTCTTAATACCCGTTCCATCATCCAATCAATTCGGTACATCACGCGTCATAAGACACGCAATGTATCCGTCATAGAGGCAGAAGCCACGGATGTCGATGTGTGTGCTCTTTTGATCATCCCTTTTGACTCCTAATCTATCCTCTGGACAGCCGGTCAACAAAACTATCACATTTCAGGGTAAGCTACACCTACTCCATTGCAAACGCTGGCGGACGTATGACCGTCAAATCTAGACAATAAAGGGGCTTTGTCTTCGACAACTATTCCTTATGACTACCTTGTCTACGCTGTTGGGGCAGAGACTCAGACATTTAACATCCCCGGAGTCAAAGAGCATGCTTGTTTCATGAAAGAGTTGGGTGATGCAGAACGGGTGAGCAATGCAAGGCAGCCTTGACGACGATCTGATAATCTCGGATTCTTCAGTTTCAGAAGGGATTCCTAGATTGCAAGTCTGGCTTACCATTACATGTTCAAAAATCCTGACTTACGCTGATAGGCCTTGAAACTGCCGCTCTTCCCAGTCAAGATACACAAGAGGTTGAACGCCTCCTTCATATGGTTGTCGTCGGTGGTGGTCCCACCGGTGTTGAACTAAGCGGTGAATTGCATGATTTCTTGGAAGATGATCTCAAGTCGTGGTACCCAGAACTTGCGGGCAAAATTCGTATCACTCTTGTCGAAGCTTTGCCCAATGTCTTGCCTATGTTCAGCAAGCAACTGATTAATTACACCGAATCCACGTTCAAGGAAAGCAAGATCGAAATCATGACGAAGACAATGGTCAAAGAAGTCAAAGAGAAAAGCGTCGTTCTTCAGATGCCCGATAAGAGTATAAAAGAAGTGCCATGCGGATTGGTTGTCTGGGCAGCTGTACGTGTAAAAGTTGTTCAAGCAACCTCGTTGATATTGATTTCACATGTATCAGGGTAATCGTGGTCTTCAGATTACCCGCAATCTTATGGACAAATTCCCCGAGGTTCAGACTAATAAACGTGGAATACTTGTTGATGGTAAGCTAATATTCGCGTAATCAATGTCATAGTTGATGTTCCACCAGAGTTCCTTCGTATGCAGGGTGCTGAGGACAGCATATTTGCCATTGGAGACTGCACATCGACTGCTTATGCCCCAACGGCGCAGGTCGCTGCTCAACAAGGTTCTTATCTCGCTCGCCAGCTGCATCTTATCGCCGAGCGCGATCAAGTGGAAGGAAACCTCGTGAAACTGGAGTCCTTGGCAGCAACAATTCATAATGAGGAAGAAAAGAAGAAGATTCTTCGTGAAGTCGAATTCGCCAAAAGACAGCTCACTAGGACCAAGAGACGACCATTTAAGTACTCGCATCAAGGAACCTTGGCTTATATCGGTTCTGAAAAAGCCATTGCTGATTTACCGTTCATGAATGGCAACGTAAGTGGACCGTACCCCTTTCTCTTTCTTCCATCTGGCTAATTGATATCTTGTAGTTTACCAGCGCCGGTGTCGCGACATATTTCTTCTGGCGCAGCGCTTATCTGAGCACACTTTTCTCTCTGCGCAACCGTACGCTTGTTGCTACTGACTGGTTAAAAGTTCGACTCTTTGGCCGGTGCGTGTCCCAGCCCAAGTCGATTTGAGACGACCATGTATTCATTGATCATACAGTGACGTTGTTCGCGACTGATGTGTTATGCACTCAAATGGCCACTTTTACCAAGCTACACAATTGATCGTAACATTGATTCCCTTTAGACACCGTAGACATTGCAATATCCAGCCTAGCTTAAGCGTACTATATCATGAATAATACTATAGATATTCCACTATGCAATAGGACGTTGTGGTAGCTCCTTAGCTACTCGTTTTGATGAATGTGCTGACTGAGAACTGGACACTCAATTGGTCACCCTGTATGCAATATGAGTCGCTAGGAGGGAGTAGCAGTGTACACAAATGTGTTGCCATGCCCCTAAGTAATTGGTACCCACAATTGTCACCAGTTTTTTTGCGGAGTAAGGCAAAGTTTTGGATACTGAAGGTAGATCTATCATGGTGACGTATATGTTTTAAATCCATTGCAACTATCTTTCCCGCTATTGGCTATCCGTTTGTCCCGAGTCAATTGAGGCCAAGCGGTATTCTTTTCTTACAGAATTCCATTTTGATCACCCAGTCTGTTTGTTTTTCTTCCTAGAAGAAAGTTTTGGATGACGCAGATAATCAATTTCTACATCTGGACAAAGACCCCACACCTAGGAATGGGAAAATATCGAGATTACTCATAGAACAGAACCGATACATTTGAATCCCTGGGATGACCCAGAATGTTTCGTCCGGTTTGTCTATTCATGGTATAATTAGTGCAGCTGGTAATGCCTTTGGTTTTCTCAACTTCGCTTCTTCCATCTCAACTTCAAGTTCCATATCTATACCCATCTCCTCTGAAACACGGAAATATGACGATGGATGTGCCAATTTGGAACGAAGGTTGTAATGGGATTTCTTGCCGTCTGATCTTAGAGAGTCATGACGTTTTCTAAAGCCAAATCGACCAAGCTTTGTCTTGATGTTTCTACCGTGTTGTCGTTCTTGTATCGTCCGAGGCAAATGGTAAGGGAGTGAACGATCTGGCTGGGTGGGCCAGAAGCGTGAAGGTGAAATGACAATGGAGTCTCGAAGAATGCATGGTATAGGTTGATGATGACGAGGTGCTTTGCTGTTCATCTCCGACTTGCCAATGCTGTCAATAATGGGGGCATCGTTATTCGATAAACGAAGCTCGTCAGCTGTTTGATCGTCGAGTTCCACACGGCAGATGACAGCTAAAAACACAATGCCCTATCGATCGGTCAGAGGTCATCTAAATCGAGAAGTTCGAGCTGACAATAATGGAGGCCATCTGAGGTGGATGAAAATTAAGAATTCTGCATGAACTGTGAAAGTAACAGCACTCACTGAATCAACCAGGATATATTGAAACCATGAGTCGAGCGCAAAAGATATGATTAATGTGACCACAATACCAGAGTAAATGACACCAGATTCTAGAACGATCTGCATGATGATTGTGGAGTAAAATGCCCAACTGGTTGTGCTGCCAAGTATGGTGTACTTCTTCCAGATTTGAGTTGCAATAATTACTGTCAGAGAAAATCGGAAGCTCAGATACTATGAATGAAGTTGTTACCGAAAGACTCACAAGTGCAAATTGTACTGAAGGCAAGTGCGAAGGAGAAGAAGTTAATTAACCAAGTTTGCTGAATGAAGTTTGGCGCATCCTTATAATTGCTGTAGGATATTAGCTGTTTGATACTTGCGGCTGAAAGAGGTTCCAGGTTATCCGACGTCGTCAAAGAACAAACTGCAGCCCTACCAATGCCACATACAAAGAATAAACAGGGGAGGACAATGGTGCTTAAACGTCTGCCACAGATGACCCAGCATCTGTTCAACTATTCCTACCCATGAACGTCAGTCCAGCGGGAAAATAGGAGCGCTTACTAGAACTCCATGCCCAACCAGCGTTTGAACAAAATAGATAGTGGTACAAGCCAAACTCATAGGATATGAGAAACGGTTCCACTGATTAGAATCGTCTCCCTGATCATTGGAGATTTGCAGTACTTGCATAACAATGTGCTACTCAGCTAATTCAGTCACAAGTCCATGCAAGATGAGAAGTGAGAAGTTTGCACCCACTGTTGTTGCGCCAGCAAACAACATTCCTGAAGCGCCCGCCATGCCTTTGTTCAGCCTGTGCTCTGAAGGCCGACGAAGGACCAATACCCAATAAGTTAGAACAAATATTACAACGAACACTCCTTCAGGGTGCTATGAAAGGCAGGTTGGGCTAAGATGCCAGACCACCTACCATATAGGATGCCTTGAACAAAAATGGACGCAACTTCGACCTGGGCGGAAAGAGGATTAGTCTTGGCCATAAGATGGCAAGCAGCCAGAAATTGACCTCGTATAAATTTACAGGCATTCTTCTGCAGGATGTGAAGACAGATTCAGGTCCAACTGGTGTATTTTATGACTTCATGCAGGGTGACACAAGTCTTGTACCGCAGTCCGCAATGAGCAGGATCATAGCATGACACAAAATGAAAGTTATATGAAGCTTAGCGCAAGGTGGCCTACACATGTACATGTACATGGCATTTGCTGATTATTATCGCGAGAGCAAAGCGTTTGTATATCTCGCGTCAAGTCATTGTGTTGCTTCACAAAACAACATGTGTTTGAGCGCGAATCAGATGATGAAATCTAACCTGAGACTGCACCTACGTTATGCACATGATGTTTGTGATGGCAAACTCATACTTCAATAACAGCGCCTTCTCCGACTGCCTCAAAAGTCGCTCCACTCAATATTCTTGAGAAATTTCCCCCATTTTTTACATTGTTGAAGAAAGAATTAAAATTTCTCTTGTTTTCCTTCTTTTATTTGTCAACAATGGCCTCATCTCTCAGGGAAAAAATACATAAAATCACAAGGAAACTATTATTAATAACATCATATTCCACTGTCATATATTCTAGAAATCTGCCAATGGTCTTCTTCTTTTTATATATCAAGCCATGTATTTCTAAATAACTCTACATGGCAAGTGGCGCTAAAACACAGTCCCTGCAGTACAGGTTGTAAGTTGTACCTTCAATCATCTCATGTAATAACCAGAGGTGTTGGTAGAGAATGAAAGAAAACTATCTAAGAGAGTGACCTTATTCTCCAAGTATCTGACCTTTGGATCCCAAATAACATCCCCTCAGTTTGTGCCGCCCTCAACTGACCCACATAAACCCCTAGTGTTGTGCTATTGCCAAGATTTTCATCTAACCCTGTCAATGACTCCCATCATGCGATGCATCACAGATAAGCCACCTACTTAGGTTAATAGGAACCCTCCCTTGATGGTGATGGCACACAGCATATTTAAGGGATACCCCGGAGTAAGTGATGCCCAGCCTATCACAATTCAGCAACGGTCTGGAACCCATGAGTTAAATGGTGTTGTCCTCCAGCCCTCGAACAAAGGGGGTGCAAGAGGACACGTGGCACAATGCTCACAATGTTCTCTGCATGAAATAAGAAAAAAAGTGTGAAAGATGGTAAGGAGCGTGAATTAGCTGATGTTTGGTAATAGTAGATGCCCCCAAGGGATAGGGGGAGCCCACCTTCTGAGCGATGGTGATGGTTAAAGGAAGAGAAGCGTATATTCAGCTTGTCATCACCGTTCTCCACTAGTGATCTCATATTCTGTTTTTTCAAACAATGCAGTTACTTTTGTGCTTATGACTGCATAAAATTGAACATTTGTACTGGAGTACTAGCTAAACTACTCTAGGACCAAATTAATTCTCACTTGGTCCTATTATCTCGATATCCATCTTACAAAGATCGATGACAGAATGCGAACCATAACTGACACGAATATATATAGAATCTACTGTTCGGAACCGAATACATTGTAAAAACAGACGTGATATAATAACCAACAAAGTAAGATACCAGCATGAAACCACCACTGACTTTTCAAAATGTCCAAGACGACCAGGATGCAGAAAACCACTGCACCAGTTTCAAAAATCCAAGAATACACCCTCCCGAGATGATCGGTAACGTCAGATTATCGTCCAATGAACCCAAATCTTAGAACGACCATCAACAAAAATAGAAAGAAAGAGAACCACAACACATACCCAAAGCTTCCGTAATACCACTCACCAACCCAGATACGACGCCAATCACACCCAGTCCAGTCCATCCGCGCAACCCTGCTCCCTCTCTTGCACTATTCACTGTGACGCCTCTCACAAAATCCCAGCTGAGCTCCGTACCACCCAATCTCACAGGTGCAATCCAACCCCAAAATCCCACTGCGGCCATCATCCCTGTCAAACTGGCAGCTAGAAACCCTGCGACACTCTTTCTCGGTGACAATGGTATTTTGACGAGAGGGAATCTACGGTGAGGAATATATAGGCATGGAGGGAGACGTGGAGAGGAAGGACCGTATAAACGACCTATGGTGGATGCAGCTGTGTCTGCCCAAGAGAGGCTATGCGATTGATGTCAGTCAGGGCGGAGAGAGAGAAGGGGAAGAAGGAGATATGTACATGAGGATGGAAAGCGTGGCCACGTCAGGAGGGTAAAATTGAAGAGCGACGTTCGCTCCGAGGATGTACCATATCACACCATTTGTTGAATTCTAGCCATTGTTAAACCAAGAAGAGCAACAGAGAGAGCCTGGTTACCTTTTCGGAATCGCGCATGAGGAAACCAAGTACTCGCTCATACAGTCTTGCAAAGGAGGGATAGCGGAAGCGCAAGAGGTCGGCAGGGTAGATTATACATAGGGAGGACCACAAGCCACGGACGACATAATGAGCAGGGGATTCAGAGACATAGAGGTAGAGAGTGAAAAAGCCTAGTGATGTTATATACAGGGACTTGAGCAGAAAACAAAAGAAGAACGGACCAATTGAGCTGTGCAAGACCTTTCTGGGAATCTCCCAGTTGATGTCTCCACCGTGCTCCGACTCTTCTGGTTCGCTGGAGGTGGCAGACCAGGAAACATCGTCTGTGCTGTGGCCCAGTTCCTCTAGTCGCTGGATAACTTTGCGTGTAACACTTGAAACCGACATAGCCTTGGTCCAGCTTGAAAGGCAACAACAGCACACGAGACGCGACACCAATTTGGACCATCATCCCACGCATAAACATCTCCTATTCAACTACGACTACAACTAATACACATAACCAAGCAGTTTGCCACCAACATTCTTACGACGTGCTTCCTCGTGGTCCAGGATACCCGAAGAGGTGGTAAGAATTATATAGCCAAAACTACGAGCAGGGAGAAGCAAGTTGACCCAAGACTCAATCTGACTGTGTTGCACGTTGAAGCGGGGCGAGATAACGCCCGTTTTGTTAAGACGACCATTCAGTTGGATCACAATCTTTCCTGAGCGATGGTCATCGACGATGGTGAATTCACCAATGTAACCTGTAAGTAGTTGATCAGAACCAGTATCGGCAACCAAAGCGAAAAAAAGAAAGTATGTTGTCTCTTTGGTGAACACACGTCGGTAGAGTGGCCGACAGAGTGCTGTATTGGTTGACGGAGACGAAATGTTTGATATCTCGGAGGGCTAAAACGATCATCGCGTAGGACTCAAATGCGTAGAGCGCCAATCGTAGTTATATCACTCCGAAGGCAGATTAAAATCGCAACGAAAACTCACCATGACGTTGCATGACACTAAGGAACTTGACAATGACCTTGGACGAAGGACGAATAAGGACTTGACGCTTTCCACGGCGCTCAGCATTGACGATATTGTTCAGGCAGTCATTCTAACATCATCAGAATACTTATCTATCAAAGTATAACGCAGACCACTCACCAAGACGGAGACGCGGACCATTTTTAAGAGTAAGGCAGAGGAAGAGGACTATCTAGAAACGGAGTGAGCAATGGATATACGCGGACCCCAGTCTGAGTGTCGTACTACAAAAAGCACGAGTCAAACAGGGAAAAAGAATTATTTCCATGATTCGTCCTCTGCTCGGGCAGCCACTTCAGACCGTTTGAGAGGAATATTTACCTTGCAGCTGACTCGGCAGAACGAACGATCGAAATAGTATGTAACGATGTTTGATATTTGATCGTCATGTACTATATAGCCCATCAAAGCCACCACGCAAATGCCCGATCAACCGTCACCGACCAGTGCCGACGACAAGCACTGTCTATTCCGCAATCATGGTATGTTTATTACAATTTCTTGTCCAAACCGTGTTGAAATACAGTCTGTAGGGTCGTGTTCGTACCAAGACCACAAAGAGAGCTTCGCGTGTCCTCATCGAAAAATAGTCCGTTATCTCTCTTAGTCGGTGTTCCATCCTAATCAGATTTGACACACAGCTACCCCCGTCTCACCCTCGATTTCCACACCAACAAGCGTATCATCGATGAAGTGGTCAGCCAATTTCCCTCTCTGACAATTGAAATAATCCATCGACGTTTGTCTTCAGGCCGTTGTCCCTTCCAAACGTCTGCGAAACAAAGTTGCAGGTTTCACGACACATCTGATGAAGCGTATCCAAAAAGGACCCGTTCGTGGTATCTCGTTCAAACTCCAAGAAGAAGAACGTGAACGCAAAGACAACTACGTCCCGGAAGTTTCTGCTCTGGATACGTCTGTGGCTGGTATTGAAGTCGATCCTGAAACCAAGGTGCGTTATCTCACGAAAAACTTTTTTCGGGGGCTAGCTGAAATGGGGTGTTGTTGTGCATCAGGCTCTCCTTGATCAACTCAACTTTGATTCTATCCCTGTCAATGTTGTTCTACCCGTTACTGCTGCTCCGGAGAGACCGAGGCGCGAGAGACGAAATGTTCCTGGTGCTGGCCGCTCATAAGTTGTCAACGGTGTAGATTATCATGTTCGTTCCCTTTTCTTGCCTAGGCATATGAATATGATGATGGCATTTTCTCTCATTTTCTTGGAGCATCCTATTTCAACATCGTTAGCATCAACTCCTGCAGCAGGTGAATATAGATGAAGCAATTCATGGGTATTACACAAGAACACCATCGAGAACGAGAACTAGGCCACATTGTCCCATCCTCTTCATCACTTTGCAGTGGTCACTTCATTACCGCGTGAAGTATTTGTTTATAATGAAATCAAACGAGTGATTTACTTCCAACAAATCGAGTAGACAGACAGATGAACTCATCAGAGACGCATTTTTCGGATTACAAGACTCTTCGCACATAGAAAGGTGGAAAACAAAATTAGAGCACTAAATAACCCCTTCCATAGATTTTGATTGACCTTTGTTGGGTCCCTCACAGTGAAATGCACAGGTGCGTCCTCAGAAAAATGCCGGATCAAGGTCCCGGCAGGAACGATTGGGCCTTAGGTTTACAGAAGAAGAGCCTCCTATGTACAGGTAGAATGTACTGTGAAGTGGAGAGGTTTCGGAGTTCTCTGCATACGTCGCTAGGTGAACTGAATAGAATAAAGAAAAAGAATAAATGAAGATCGAGCGAAGCACGGAGACGGAGAATGGACGTGGATTCGGGAATGTAGGGGGAGTAGGTGACGAAAAGGGATATGGGAAAATACTCCGTTAGTCCCATGTCAATCTAGCAGTGTAATAATGTTCATCATTATCGTCTTCGAGAACCAATCAGTCACAGCTCTGATATCCACTGAAGTCATACATTACTCTTCTTCTCAGATCCCGCCACCATGATCAACGTTTGGCTATGTGCACCATCACCAAGGTTGTAATTTGGTATCAGCTGATAACAACAACAGTCCCGACAAAAGTGCGACCCAGTGGTTGCAGCGGATACAATTGACCTCTTTCTTTCCTCTCACCTCTCACCATGATTTGTCTGCTCTCTTGGTTTTGTAGCAGTCTTATCAGAAAGAAGTCTTGTAGTGTCCAATCTAAACTGCAAGAATAGCCTGAACAGTTATGAACCTGAAACCTGTGCTTTGTCTGGTGCCATCACCCATACATCGAAATTATTGCCATGAGACAAGAGACATTATTGACGCAAAGTATGGGAACTGCACACAACCCTCATCACAAGCATATGTACATGGAATCTGATATTGATGACCAAATGATTAATACATTAACAAACAGATGTTGGAGGATTTTAGTTTGAAATCAATATAGTCTTCTTTGAAAATGTCGTGCATTACACTTTTTGCTTTATGTTTGGTGTCCACGTAGATCAGAAACCGAATGAACCGTCGATTAGAAGAAATATGGTAGTCGTTCTCTGACATCACACTATCAAGTGACTTGACATGCCTGCCAGAGACCTATTGTGAATATATATCAATACTCAGACGTCACCTAGGCTGACAGCTGAGGGATCCTCTAGTCAAGATGGGCATTATTTATACGTTCACTATATCCACCAGTTTACCCGTTATCTGGGAAGGAAGACAAGCGGAAAGATTGGGTGTGATGAGGACGTAGTGTTGGGATCGGTTGGTTGGAGTCGTGGCATTGAACTTGTCGGGTTGTGACCTATGGATCTCCATGTACCAATCCATTCTAACACATTGGACAAAAGAATCTTAGATTGCAAGGCTTTTCTAATGGTTAGGGATGCAAAATTGACCATCTGACTCAAGCCATATTCAACAACAAGCAAGCTGTAGTGCAAAGAAGGGAATGATCTACATGAATAATATTTGTGTCTGAAGTTCGGAATTTCCACCGTGTGAAGTTGGTCACGTTATCTCCCGCACAATCTTCTCGGATCAAAATTTCCTGTTTTTGTGAACACAGTCAAGGTATCAACTTTGTCAACTTTGTCCTCACTTATTGACCACTAATACATATAAAATGCTTATATCAGTCATGGCATTGTCTTCCCGATTCAGAATGCTTCCCGCATTTGATCGATGGTTGCGGTCCTCTTTCTGCAGAACCTTTTCTATTTCACGAAGTCTTCTTGAAGTACCATCTTGGCGGCTTCGCGCACATCACGAATTCGCCTTCCCTCGGCATTCCCATGCTCGACTTCTACACGCATCTACCAGTGCGTGCAATCTATCGGCCAGAATTACTGCTGCTTGAATGATAACGTGTAGTAACGCGACACGGCGGTATCCAAAGACCAAAACCCGGAACAGGGTGAGCAGAGACTTAGAACAGCCTATAAAGATGATTTGATCTGGCCTCACAGGATTCAAGTACATTTTAAAGACTCCAAGGGTAATCTCCTCAAGACCGTCGAAGCTAATGAGGGAGATGACTTGTTGGGTGTAGCGCATGAGTACGATATCGACCTAGAGGGTAGGTAGCTTATGCATTGCACTGGTCCCTTCCAACCCTGATACATCACCCCAATTTTTTTACTTCTGCCATTTAAAACTTTCCTTATACAATTTTTCGGATCCTCAGGGGCCTGCGAAGGGTCTGTTGCTTGCTCGACATGCCACGTAATACTTCCATCAAAGTATTACGACCTGCTTCCCGAACCAGATGACGACGAAAACGACATGCTCGATATGGCGTTCGGTCTAACCGATACAAGTCGACTGGGGTGTCAAGTGAAGCTGACAAAAGAACTCGATGGTATTACGGCTACACTGCCTGCTGCCACACGGAATATGTTTGTCGATGGTGCGTGACCGGCAATGATCAGATACCGTTCATAGCGTTGACCTCGGCGTACTGTAGGGAAGAAGCCGACCAAGCACTAACAGGCTTAGAATTTCCTGCGTCATGTTTCTACAAGCACGTGTTATTCGGGAACAGACTCTTGCTTTGTCTCCGAGTTAGAAGAACAGTTAGAGCTCCGTGCTACTCGCGTTCACTCTTGACACAGATTAATACATTGGGGCGAGACTTGATAATTTCCGCATAGTGGGCGGCGCCCGCGTACGGCATGCTTCAGGGAAATATACATCAAGCATCGATATGAGCTACCTACACCGCAATCTGAACAGTTATATCATATGGTCGTATTTTACATATCAAGCCTGCAGCTGTCAGCGCTCTGATATGTATTTGAAAGTGCTTAGTCATGCTTGTCGTTTTGTGACACTAAATGTCCTCAGGGATGTACTGCTTCATATATTAAGGGCAACAACTGTCTGCGCTGACAGTACCGCAAATCGTATGGAACGGCACATCTGTTGAAGCATGAAAAATTTTCGCCTCGTCATCACGTCGTCATTCAATTCTCAGACACCACTATTACTCATTTATTATCATATCGCTACAGGTACTTCCGAAACCGTCTCCATTACTCCTCTAACATCTCTACACAATGTTGGTACTTAAACTTCAGTTTAACTCTCACTTGGACCCGGTCTCCGGTACTCGGTTTCAGATTGACCTGAGTGCAGTATCACTCTATTGTCCTGACATCTACTGCTGCTCCGCTGTTAACATTTTTAAACTGATCTTATCAGATCCCTGACTGTACCTAAGTCAGTGCCTTATTACTAGCTCTGGCGCGTTTACACCTTTCGTCTTCCATATTCTGTTCTCTATCTCCATCATTCTTAAGGCAGCAGAACTGCCCTATAAACTTCACCCCACCTTCCTTGCTTCCCGCTTGGGCCTGTCAATGTCTGTCACTTCGCCTCACCGTCCATGGCCAGCAGACGAGTCATCTCAGGTCTACGTGAGTTATATAACAAGGCTTGTTTGGGTTACGTGTCGCTGACTGCCTAGTTTTTTTTCGTCAGCCTGTGAGATTAACCTCAACCGTAACACTCATCAGTCGAACCTCGTCTTTCGGCACGAATCAATGTCTAGAGAGTATTTCCTCTACCACTCCCGACCGCCGCTCGCTTGTGGGAGTGTGTAAACCGCTACGATCGTCGCCTCTGGCTGGTTCAGTCTTTCAGGCTGATGAAACGATCGCCGAAGTGAAGGAAACAACAAAGCTTAAACCTTCAAGGATTGTCTCCACACCAGACTTCGCGTCCATCCCGATTCCTCCGCCTGTTGCAAAGCGTTCCAGGCCCAGGACTGCTGAAGGTTCTCAGAACATTTTTGTCACCTCAGTGCCTCGGCCGACCAGCCCGGATACCGTCAAAGAGTCTACCGTCAAAGAGTCTGCCGTTTCGCATGCCTTCTATTCTGGAAATTCGGCGAAGCAGGCTAGTACTCATTTGGGAAGGTCCGCTTCTTCGGCTCAATCATCATCTAGCGCCTTTCCTACTCCAGCTGTCTGTCCACCGACGAGGAAGGCTGGAAGTACACCTCATCTCCGAGCTGCCTTTCGTAGTCCATGTATTGTGCGCTCCACAACTCCCCCGCCCCTCTTAAGTTCGAAAAAGCCATCGGCTGGACGTTCGTCATCAATTCATCGTAATCCTGGCGACAATTCATGGCTGATAGCAAATCCTTACGAGGTCACTCCAAAATTTACTCGATTAGGACTGGCATCTCCACATGTAGTTCTACCTCTGTGCGCAAAAGAGCACAGTCATTTGGCGCGTCAGAACTCGAAATCAAGCGTTAAGACGTCAACTGCACGGATATCGCGTGTCAGAAGTACCAATTCATCTTCCGGCACTAGTCTTTCATCACGTTCACAACAAGACGCTTTAAATTCATCGAGTCCGAGCTCGACGAAGTGCGATTTGTCGAATCGTGCTTCTGAACCTTGCTCTTTGCACCTACCACAGACTAGTGTGGCTCCTATAACATCCTCGGGCACTGCGGTTACTTCCGAAGGGGAAGCATCCGATCTGCAATATCCTTCTGCTTCGAAATCTGATCATTACGCTCGATCCGCTCCCACTGCAAGGACTTCGAGAACAAGTCCTTTGGTTCGGTTGAAGAATCTGACTCTTCGGACATTCAAGTCATCCGCGTCATTGAAAAAGTCAAATATTACTCCTATTATCGAAAATTTAACTCCAGCCGCCGATATTAGGCTGCAAGGAGAAATCAAAATTGGGCTTCTCACTCCGCGATCAAGCTCTCCGACGGCTTCTGAGTCCACTGCAGACACCAAAGCTACAGTAGTCGGAGAATTTCTGCCACCGACATCGAGGACAGAACAGAGTGCCAAGAAATTTTGGAAGCCCTTTGTCATTTGGCACAGGAATCGTTCAATGCAGACGTAGACACTTTCCATCACTCTTTAACTTCACAGATCCATACAATCATCAGTTGGCTGATATTCTTGTCCCTTCGTCATCCCGTCGTAAATACGGCAATATAATGCATGTAACCATAGTACCCTTTGTATTCCGAGTCGCATTGTAAGACACCTAGGCATTAGGCCTTTTGGTCGTATGACTTGCTTTGATTATCCGATAAGCCTCAGGGCCCACGCGGCTCTTTGTTTCATGTACTCCACTGCCAAGAAGGTTGATTGCCTCAAAGAGGAGGTGTCCTACACACAGATACCATAACAAGTAAACCGATCATTAACTAAGCTCGAATTGGAGGATTGATTTCCAATTTTTTGCAAGTCTAGTAACAAAGAATAATTTTGGCTAGTAGGTCTCATCGTCAACCGGGATCTGACATGAGACACCATCAATGACCACTAACAGATTATCCAGTGACACGTCAGTTGCTAGTAGATGGAAGCAGTCCGGTTCGGATTGGATCGACCTCGCAAGTGCATTCTGTGAACTACCACAATCTCTGCAAGAAACCAGAAGGCGTTGGCGGTGTAGACATGGCATGAACTATCCTTCAAGGACTCTCGAAAGCTGATTCACCCTTCTAGCTGATGATCTACGAGAAGTTCATCTCTACATACATTCTCCACTGCGTCTTAGCCCCTGTTTGCTTGTTGCGGTATATGAATACAGAACTCTGTCTCTGTCTCTCTGTCTCTCTGTCTCTCTGTCTACATACATTCATTTGCGACGAACACTCACGCAATTGCTTTCGATAGAAAGATAAGCAATACGGGGTGACTGGATTTCAGATTTTTCAGTTCGCCCACAAGCAAGCTTAACCATGTTGTTCTGTGTTATCCTGTCTCCATTTTCTCAGCCCAGAGATTCCACCATTCCTGTCTCTTGTTCGATAGGTGTGGCGAGTCCAGATGGCAAGCGTTATCTAGCGTGAGCGTGGAGGAAGCATGAAAGTCAGTTCGGCCGTTGATGCTTTGATTTCTTTGCACATATTATATAATCACTAAAGAATTCATGAGATAAGATAAGCATAGAACATCAAGAGGACCCTTCACGCTGAAAACACGTTGCCCAGGACGATATTTGTTAATGTACCTGATATACCAATTTCCCTTGGCGGCATTGAAACTAAATGATTTAATCTGTCATCATCCGCTCGTTGTAGTCAAATTTGAAGGCCAGGTCCCATATGGAATATGTGAACCAGCTAATTATCTATGCTTCGTTCATAATCCGCGACCAGCTGTGTTTGGCTCATATCATCTTCTCAGTAAAAACGCCGTCCTTTTTCTGAAAAAATCCATCAATTGTAACGAGGCGCTCGGTCGCAGTCTGTAGTAAAATACAAGTACTCTACATAGTTCAAAGAGAAACAAAGCGAAAACTATAATCTGGAAGGGCAATCTAAAAAGGCCAAAAATGAGGGCACTGAAAATTTAGAAGCAGATGAGGAGGGATCATTCTTGAAAAAGGACATAAAACCTTGGCAGAAGTAACACCCTCAGACAAATGAATGAAAGAATTATACCCGTGCAATATGTGAAATCTAGGTTCAATTTAACTCTCACTACATGGATAAGCAATTTTTTTCCCTTGGGGAAAACCTTCTGCTTTCACCTATAGGTGTGTGGTTGAGGAGAGTCCTCTCGCACATGCAGGGGTCATCTCGCCAATATGACGGTTGGCAAATGCCTGCCTCCACAGCTTAAATAACTCAAGTCTCAAGGATCCCGTTATTCATTGAATGGAAATCAAATTATTCGAATTCACATGAGTATATTCATTTCTTGTATGTGGAGGAAATTGCCGCTCTGACCGTGTGCCCTAGTCGAAGAGGGTAGGATGACCAAGAAATGAGCGGTGAGGACAATATCCGTCGCTGGCCACTGAAATAAGCTATTGAATGACAAACTGATGGACGGACCCAGTCCAAGTACGATCGAAAAATGAATTCCAATGGTCCCTACGCGTGGACATTGAGATTGCAATAATATATTTCTGGATTTCATCACGAGCTGTATCAATGAACTATCAGGT
>Ga0153922_1000331_pt1 | contig 19282 bp, 14 predicted proteins | sample TSNJ006MetaG_FD_104723 | JGI IMG/M metagenome (GOLD analysis project Ga0153922, IMG submission 104723) | Attine ant fungus gardens microbial communities from New Jersey, USA - TSNJ006 MetaG | ecosystem: Host-associated > Fungi > Mycelium > Unclassified | place: USA: New Jersey, Brendon T. Byrne... | reverse complement strand
CGCCTGAACCATTCAAAGTTGATGACGGGTCTGCCGATTAAGTCCATGGTCTTGACCCTTTCTAAGTCTCTGTCATCAATATCGCGGATCAGGTATTCAAAGTCCCTGGTTTTGGCCGGCCGCCGGAAAAAGTCATACACATCCAATAATGAAATGACGCGCTTTCTTGTCCACAACTCAAGGCGGTAATTCACCTCCGGTTCATCCTCAAAGAGGATAACGACATTGTCCTCTTTCCTGCTTTTAGATAAGGCTATCGAAAGGTTATTGATTCGGACATATGCCTTGCTTTTGCTATATATTTCTAATGCCTTGATGAGCAGCGTTCCCTTTTTTGTCAGTCTTCCTTCCGGGTCTAGGAGTTCCTTTTCCTGCAGGTTCACTTTTAATTTTAAAACATCAGCCTTTGTTTTTATAAAGACGGTCTTTTGATGTTTTCCTCGCCGGGATTTTCTTTGTCAGCCCTTCAAACTGTTCTCTGCGATAGGGGATACACAGGCGATGATTTTGCAAACAAGATCTATGAACTGACAGGAGCTAAGGTTCAGGTCGCCAAACGTTCAGAATTACATACGTTTGTAGTTATCCCAAAACGATGGATTGTTGAAAGGTCTTTCGGTTGGCTTGATAAATGCAGAAGACTTTGAACTGGCTCTAAGGAGAACAATGTTAAGGTTATCAACGGTTTAACTGACTATCATCAACAAACGCTAAATCCATTTGAACTTCATGCCTAATCACTTCAAGTGCATTTTTTTCATCATAGGCAACAAGATAATATTTTCTGTTTCTATCGTATTGCTTATTTTTAAAAGTAAACTTTAATCTGAAAATTCTTTTACTTGCATCCATATCCTGCTTATCTGCAATGTATATATTGTCATTGGATATCCTCTCCTTATCGTCAGAAACAAAAAATACTTTATATACCGTTTCTTTATTGATATCCGTAACCGGTTCCGTCTGTATAAAGTCAAGGTTTGTAGTGAGGTTTGTAATTTTATGAACCAAGCTTACAAGAGAAATCCTTACTGATTTTGTTTCTGTGTGATATTTATTGGTTCTCACATCAATTACAGGGATAATGACCTCTTGAGGGGAACAAGCTCCGTGAACAAAGTTCTGACCACCGCCGGGAACCTTGAATACATCACTTCCAATCGGCATAGACACAATTCTCTCATCGTTATTATCGAGAATATCTCCCAAGGTAACTGTTTCGATACCATCTGCATTCACCTTTTCTTTTGCAACAACATACCGTCTCCCCACAAAAACATTTTCCTTGCCAAATCCGCTGATTTTATCACTTTCGGTAAGCCTGTCACGCTTATATATAAATCCGTGGTCGGCTGTAACAACAAAATGAATGTTATTGGCACTTGTAAGACGTTTAATCATCATATGGATTTCTTCAACCGCTTCCTCGCAAGCTGTAAAGACTTCATTTTCTGTGTTTAATTTATCTCCGCGGGCATCAATTTGATTATGATAAATGTAAACCACATCTTGCCCTGTTGTAAGTTCTTTTGCCTCTTTCACTGTTTTTATATCATCAAACCCAACCGCCACGCTGTTTGAAATATAGCTCTGTAAAATCTGCTCACGGGTTTTCAGGTCATCACATACCTTTCGGTCTACCTGTACACGATAATCTTCTCCCATGGAAAGCTCTTTGTGGGGGAGCAGAGCGGACATGCCAAACCTTGTATAGGACGGCAGAACACTTTGCATAGCTGTTATCGTCGCAACGCATTTTTCGTCAGCTACAAGTCGTTTCATTAAAGTTTGTCCAACTTCAAAACGAAGTGCATCGGAAATGATGACGATGATACGCTCTTTCGCAATTCTAATAAAACGGTTATAAAATTCTTGTTGTTTTACAAGTCCTGTGCTCCCTTTGCTGTCTGCAAAAGCACGATTCCATGCCACCGACAGCGGATTAAGGTAGCAGTTCGTATAGATATTTTCAACCAGATTACGCAAGCTCTCATATGGCATATTATTTTCCACCTGATCGTAGTGATAATAGAAATATCGATACGTTTGGTCAATCGCATAGTCTTTGGAGATATAATCTTTCCAAATATCCTGTACTGCTGTCAATGGTTCAAAATGGGCCGCCATAATCAAATGGCAGGCATTTTCAAGGACGTAATAATGGGAATCATACAAGTCTCCATAGTGCATTTTTCTTCTCATTTGGCATAGCTCAGGTATTGAATAACCATTTAATCTAGCTGCAGTATCTTCACTTTCAAGCCGCTTAATCAGCCACTTAATAATCAAAGTATCCACTTTGTTAAATAGCTCTAACTCTACGAAATTACTTACCTCCAGCTTTTCAAGAACTGCATCCACTCTTAATGTACTATATACCATCTCTGATAATTTATCAAAACTATCCTGAAAGATTAGACTGTTCATCAAACTATCAAGAAAAGCAATGATGTTGCCGGACTTGTATGAGCAGTAATTTTTTAAGGACTGAGGCAGTTCCGCTCCTATTACCTTTGCTGCATAAGTAACGAAAAGTGTATAGATTAATTTGGGCAGAGATGGATCCACATCCGTGTATCCAAAGATCTCCTCACACATATTCCAAAAAGGAGTGAGTAAATCAAACCTGGCAAATTCTGATAAATACTTGCTATTTTCCAAGTCTTCATCAATAATGATGGTACGAACAATTTCCTCGAAAGAAACTATTTTCGTCCTGCAGATTACACTCATAAGAGCCGTTTCAATAACGCTCTTGTTAAAGTTCTCTATTTCAAGCTCATAGAATTTTTGCGTTCTTTCCTTTGCACCGAAAAACTTTATGTAGTGACAAAGCACCGGCTTATATTTTTCATCAATTCCCAAATCAACCGCAAGCAGCGAAGCTCTGTCGGCAAAAAACTCTTTGGAATAACGGATGGTATCCGCAAGATGATTTTCCCGCAACGCCGGCTTAGGAAATGGAGCATAAATGAGATAATTCGTTTGGGGATTTTTACGCTCTAAAACATATTTTGTGTGGAACTGATTATCATGCGTAAGCTTTAGCACCTTTGCATTTTCAAGCTCTATCGTATCTATATCGCAGATGAATTCGCCATCTGCATCATACCAAAATACCAGTTTGCGGATATCACCCACAAACTCGGCGTTAAGTTTATCTGTTATTTGTTTTAAATTCAGTTCTGCCATATATCTTCTCCAATGATAATCTCCCATGTTCCGTTACGACTGGTGCCATTTCTACGCAGAATATCTTTCCCTCTAAGTTTCTTGGTATAATATTTTACCCTGTCAACCGACCAGCCAATTTCCAAAGCCAGCTTTTGCTGCGTAATAGATGGTTCTGCTGCAATAATACGCAACACTTGCTTGTCTTGATCCGTTAATTGGATAGACTGGGTAGTTTGGGTAGTTGATTGGGTAGTTTGGGTAGTTGATTGGGTAGTTTGGGTAGTCTCCATCAACGAATTACTCTCCATATTTCGATAAAAATTCACCCTGAAATCACCATCCAGATCAATCAATTCCGGTTCACGCAAACCGTATTCCTTGAATTCATCAAACATACGAGGAATTCCACTGCCCCACTGTTCAATAATCTTCATGTAAGAAAAAGCGGAAGCAATGGCACGATTGCGAACCTTGGAATAGCCCGCACGCATCTTTTCAAGCGTAACACCATTTAAAAGCATGCCGGGAGAAGTAACTTCCAGCCGATCATCATAAAGTGCTATCTGAATATTACCCGGCTCCAGGTAACTGCGATGAGCTGCTGCATTTGCAATAATTTCTCGAATACTGGCAATCGGGAACTCATATTCATCCTGTCTGTAAAGACCTTCAATCTTTGCTCCCAGCTGGATATGCTGTAAGACAAACTCATAAGCCAGCTCGACCTGTTCCTGAATGGCTCCTTCATATTCCCGCCGATTCACAAAAATAGAACGTGTTGTTCCCTTGAAAACTGCACACTGTATCTTCGCCTGAAGAACAGAACTGCCTGCCAGCAGGGCGAAAGCATTGGTAGGAACCAAAGCTCCCTCCTTTTCTACTAAAACACCCCAGGAAAGCAGCGTGTTTACTGTGACATCCTTTACCTCGGCTTTCTCTGCTTCGTTTCTTGTATTCTTTAAGGCTGTTTCCTTCAAATCATGGCACAGCTTGTCAATTTCTTCTTTGGTTACGGTATAACCCGTACAAGGGGTCTGGTCAAAATACCGATTGGAACCTTCAAACAGTAACTCTTTGACCATATAGGAATCAGCAACACGGGTAGTTCCTGAAACCCGGATATAAGTCCCGTTCTCCAGACCCTGTGATTTAATATAATATGGTCTTTGTCTGCCAGCGCTGATCTCTACAATGATAATGGTCTTATCAGCTATCGTCTGTAATGAAATATCCTGGATAATGGCAGGTTCGCAGCTGTCTGAAATGGCATTTGTAATGGCATCCATCGTCTTGAAAATATCATCATCCGGAATGCCTACCACCTCGCAAGTATTGTCCTGAATGCCAAAAATCAGCTTACCACCGTTGCCATTGGCAAAAGCCACCACAGTTTTCATATACTTTATACTCTTTTCCGGTAAAGATTCTTTGAACTCAACAGATTTTGATTCACCTGCAATTAGTTCTTGAATGGTCATCTGATATGCCTCCTTTCCGACTTTCATTATTATATTTTAGCCAAAATCGGGTATTTCTTACCATCGGTTCCGGTCTGAATCTTTTCATAGTTCACCTTTACACCGTCATCCAGGTCGATCGCGATACGGGAGAGGGCTAGGTGGGCAATCTTTTCATCATATTCTTTGGTCTCTTTTAACTGCTTTATTAATTTTTCTTTTCTCTTTTCTGCCTGTACTACTTCACGGGTGTTGTTACTATTATCTGCCATATCCTGCATACGGTCAATTTCGCTCATATAAATTCTTTGCATTTTATGGAGGTAATCCACACGGACGATACCAGTGGTATCTGCGTTATATCGGTGCATATAGATAAGTGCTTTGAAACCGCCCTGTTTTCCGCTGTCGTAGAGCCAATAAATCGGGCGTTTCTGATAGGTTTTTACGTGGTCTTTGTAGAAATCCTTAATAAAATAATTGCGAATAATTTCTCTTGAGGTGTTGCCCTTATTGCCGAGAGCTTTCGCAATGAAATCAAGGTTGTCTTCAAGGGTTTCTGAACCATATACCTTCTTTACAAATGTAACAAATAAACCAACAATGTCATCTTCAAAATATTCCTCATCGGTAATTGGGATGCAGTTGTCCTTATCGGGAATGAAGGTAATGTATTTGCTGGAATCCCAATCGCCACCTGCAAACATAAGACCTTCCTTGTCCAAACTATATCGTCCAAACATACATCCAACAGCATAGGAAAGTAAACTTTTTATATCTCTTTGCATATCTGCCTTACGAATAGTTACATCTTTGTCTGCCACTACTGGAGATAATTCATCTTGTAAACCATATATATCAATGAAAATGTGGTTTAGCTCTTCTTCGTTGGTTTTGATTTGATTAAACTGATTTTCAGCAAAATCATTCCAAATATTAAAAGCACTTTCAATTCTTGTATCTGCTTTATCACTTCCTGTTGCATATAATGTTTGAAACTTAGGATGTTTGACTAAATTAGCAATCTCATATTTTTCACCTTTATAATGTGATTTTACCATCGGTAGATTAGTTTCAATAAGAGGGTGTCCTTTAAAATCCCATGATGTTTCAAAAGAATCCCAATCATTTTTAGATATTTGAATACTATTATTAATAGTCGATAACGTTTTTTCATCAATCTGATCATGCCCTAAAACTGGAAAATCACTAAAGTTTCCTATTTGTAAATGTATTGTAGGATTTAGTATTCTAAAAATGTAATCGGATATTTTTGTACTCATCAAGCCCAGCAAATATCTTAGTCTTAATGGGTCATGGCTAAATGCCGACATACCTGTCACATCATGTATGCTCCCTGCACTTCTATATCTTATACTAAAACCACCACTCGTTATATCTGACCATGTAATTGCTTCTTTAAAATAATACTGCAAATTTTGTGGTCGTGATCTCACCTTACCACTAGAATCCTTGAAATTCTTAATTTCTAAACCATCATCTTCCCAATTAGCAACATAATCATAATTTCCATACCACTGTCGTCTTTCTCCGCCTTTATTATAAGGAACCCATTTAAATCCACTTGTCGCAGATTCTTCAGTACTCTTTGTATCATATTTGATTTTAATGTTAATCGGCTCCCACCATAGTCTTAGAAATCTATTATTATCTGCTGTTGCAAGCCCCTGTTTTGGCTCTACTAAATCTATCATTTTAGTTCCATTTTCAAAGTCTTTCAATAAATTCTCACTTACCCAATACGCAATCGGAGACCCAGGAATTTTAGAAAAATTTTCTGCACTTGTTTCATAAAAATACCCACACTCTTTATCTGCAAGTGCTTCCAAAACCTTTTGCTTTTGCACTTCCATGTTGCCCTTAAAATCAGACAACTTAAAATATAGACCTTTTTCGCTTTCTTTTCCATTCTTCAAAACAAAAGAGCAAATTGGCACTGTTGCCTCCTCAAAAGCCGAATATTCCATTTGAATAAGAGTAGTTATTGACTTTTCGCTGATAATATACTCTCTTAGTTTCTCATAGGTCTTTATAAACATCCATACAAAAGGTGTCATAAAAGCAGAATATCCATTTGGTTTACAATACTCAAAATTCTCATACATAAACACAGAGAACAAATCACCGCTATAAGTCTTATATTTATCGACTATAAACTTTTTAAGATTTCCCTCCAATTTATTCATATAAGGTGGGTTTGTGCAAACAATGGCATATTTTTTTGACATCATTAGTGCCTGCTTTACAAGCTTTTTCATTATAGGATGAATATTCCTATACCATTTATTACCATCCATTGTAATCTGACCCAAAATATTGCAGTTGTCCAAATATTCTTCAAAGGCTTGGTAATTTCTACTTTCAACTGAAAGCAAACTTCCAATTTCTTTCGCATGTTTATATGACTTGATTAAATATTCGCCGATTTTATTTTGCTCTATATCATTAGTAACACCATCACAACTAAACCGTTCTATCGTATTTGTTTCAATAATTGCAGAAACATTAGGCTCTATTTCTCTTGTCAAAAATCTTCTGTCATAGCTTCTTGCTTTCATCATTACAGCAAAATAGGCAAGCTGATAAGCCCGGTTATCAATATCCAATCCAAAGAGATTGTTTTCAATAATCGCCTGTGCTGCATCTCTATCTACATAGCCATATTCTCTGTAAATTTCCATAAACACATCAAAAGCATATACCAAAATGTGTCCACTTCCCATACAAGGATCAAAGAAAGTGAGCTCTTCGGGCATAACCTTTTCATTCACATATTGTATGTCGCCATTTTTAGAAGTGACGAAATACTCCAGTTTTTCTTGCAGCTTGCTCCCCGGATTTCTTTCTATCCAATACCTGCCCAAAGAATTATCTACCATATAGCGGACAACCCAATCGGTAGTAAAAAGCTGAGTGGCTGCAGGAATATCATCTTTTTTTACTGTGCCTTTATAGATGTTAATAATTTCATTCTTGCGTTCCTCATTGTAATACTGATACATCCACCCAATAATCTCTACCGCTTCCATAAAATCTTCTTCCGCAATGTCATTTACCAGATGGCTTACAATGCCATCACTATCAGTAAACGAAATATTCAGCAAGAACTCGGTATAATCCGCTGTTTTTTCAAACAATTCAGGAAGCACCTCATTCAGTTTATTACACTGCTTGATAAAAAGCATACGAAACAGTTCATCCAATCTATTTTCATCTTTCATCTGTACGATTTTATCTGTTTCATAAGGAGTAAAATCCATATCCGTATCAAAAGGAGTTGTTATCATATCCGGTTCTGATTTCCCTTTTGTTTCACTGGACAGCACACGAATATGGGAGGGTAAATAGTCATTTACCTCCATAAAACGGATCGCAATAAGACGATTGAACCACGTATAAGCTACTTCTTCCATTACAAACTGAAAAGCCGTTTTATAATCGGAAGTACTTTCCTTTTCTTTAATACGCTTTATCAGTGCTTCACGCTGCCGAATCTCTTTGTCCGAGATTTCGGTAGGTTTGCTTGTACCAATATCAAAAAACTGTACATTATCCGTAGACATCGGCAGGGGATATGCAATCCCTTTTTCGTTAATACCAATTAGTCCTGCTTTATATGTAATTTCACCGATCAGCTTTTTTCTCGCCCATACAGCAAAGTTTTTTATGCCAGTTTTATTCATTAGGTTCTCCTTATTTAACTTGTTCATTATCTTGTTCACTCTGAACAAGATAATGAACAAGTTAAAATGAAAAATATTTTTGATTTCTACTTGTCGGTTTTTCAGGTAATGTCATTTTCAATTTTCCTGATTTAATAAGTCTATCCAGATAATGTCTACGCAAATACAGTCTTTCAATGCCAAACTGTTGCTGTATTTCCTTTGCTGATCTAGGTTCTTTACAATAAGCTAAAATGGCATTTATCATATCTTGCTCACCATCTTGTTCACTTTGAACAGGATGAATTTCTCCATACAAGATTCTCAAATGACGATCACACGCCTTACATAATACCATAATTCCATTTTCGTTGATATCATATTCCGGCAGCGGTGCATCATACTTTTCACAAGCCTCTTTGATTTTATCGAATCCACGTCCCCAAGCTTCAATCATACCACTCTTAAAGAAAACTTCCGCAAGTTTGGGATTGAAAGGCTTGGATGAGTGCTTTTTAAATAATTTCTCTGTTGATGACAGATTCGCAGGCATTTCTCCATCATTCCAAATATACATTTTATCTTCATATATGCTTATCTGTATTGGATTACAGCTGCTGTAATCCTTATGCACTATGGCTAAACCATTTTTCCGGATCTTCATAAAATGCAAGCATCGCTGCCCTAACCAAATAATTGTCATCATACAAATGCAGATCTTCCATGAGTATTGCATCGCTAACATTTACATCGTCTTTTTCAAGTCTTCCTCTCTCAAGTGCTTTTTTCTTAAACAATTTAATTGCATCTTGTTTTAGGTCTTCTACAGAGAGTTTCGGTAAGGGCACTCCATCCCATGCCTTCCCCTGACTTTTTAGTAAAGCTTTATCTAGTTCAGTTCCAGTAATTTCTTAGAACCTGTACTTCCCTTTACTGTCCCTTCATCATTTTTTTCGATAAATAATGTTCTGGCATATTGTCACCTCTTATATGGGCATTATTTCTCTTATCTAAAACTCTATATTCAATACTGTATCCTTATCAATAATTTTTTTCAATTTTGCTTTCATTGCCTCCACATAACGGTCCACATCCTCTTCCGTTTCAATTCGCCAGGTAGTCTCCGAATTAATAGCTTTAATACTGACAGTTTTCTGCGTTTTCACCTTAGGAATATGATAAGTGGAAGGCGCTTCCATAACCATTCCGGGGTCAGGTGCAGATGGCACCTTCATTTGTTCAACCGCAATAAGGCGGGCTTCTTCACTTGCAATCTCGTTAAGCAGCCGAACTTTCAAGGCATCCGCTTCTACCTTAATATTTTGTAAAGTTGCCACATTGTTGCATTTTTCCGCTTTTTCTGTCAGTTCGGCAAACCGGTCATAGATTTTCTTGGATAAAATCCCCTTGTGTTCTGTGTCTGCAATGTATTCTTTTCCCTCAAGCTCTGCCAGTACACGCTTGCGTGATTCTTCAATCGCACTGAAAACCGGTTTTTCCATCTCAGTAAGTATCCCGCCGTAAAGCTCTATATAATGGTCGAGAAGTTCCGGTATCTTTCTTATCTCGCTATACGGAGCAGACTTCTTCATAATCGTCTTAATTTGATCCACTACCGTTTCAACTTCACTATTCACGATAAAGGTTTTACTTTCATCGTAAATATGAATCAAACGTAAGCTGCGATTCCAAATATCAATTTGGTCGCCTTTAAAGAAAAATTTGACAGGCTCATAATCTTCCGCAAAATCGAGCAACTCATCCTGATATCGATCCACTGTCTTGAAAAACTCAGCAGAGTACTTGATGGAAAGCAGATTTAACAGCAGTTCCTTACCATTCTTTACAATGCTTTTACCCGGATAGCTCGGCTCATTTTTATAGTGGATCTCTAACTTTTCAAGATCGTTTTTAAGATTGGCAGCATACTGACTAAAACTCTTTAATATAGAATCATCTTCCTCATTTGCAGGAGTTGTATTAAAAAGTTCTTTCATAACTTCTCTAACTGCTTTTTTCTGCTTATCGTTGGCTCTTTCTCTTTTTTCCATAAGAAGTTTTTCTAGGTATTCCTTGCGAGTGATATAACGATATAATTCGTCCACCGATTTTGTAAGCAGGGTAACTACCTCGTTATTTACAAAAAATGCAATATCCCCATCTTTAAAGAGTTTCGCAGCAAGCCACTGAACATCAGCTTCAATAAATCCGTATGGTGCCTTTGTGAAGCGTTCCATCATAGATTTCATTGAGGTTTTTGTGTGTCTTACTGTATTTCCGCTGATGAAATCCAAAACGTCATTTAATGCCAATTTGTTTGGTGTTTGACCTACTCCCTCCAGTGACAACTGACTGTTGCTCGTCCCTTTCAGTATATCTCTGATATGTGCCTCAGTCATAGCGGTGTCGATATAAGATAACTTATGGAATACCGTGTTCACAAGTTTCCCAAGGGCTTCATTGATACGGGATGAAATATCTTTTGCAGCACTCTTAATTTTATCTCCATTTGTGTAAATATCTGCTTCTTTCATTGCCTGCTCAAGAAAAATACGGACATTTGCATTTCTCTCACGCATTTCTACTTTTTTCGCTTCCTTGATTTGCTCATGTTTCGCCAGAACATTTGCGGTATTTAATCTCAAATATTTTTCTATCCGGAGTGCCGAGCGTAGTTCATCAATGAACGCTCTATCATTAGGCAATACAACGATAACACATTTACTTTGACCACTCATCAAACGTAATGTAGTCTCGTCCATTCCCATATCATAGTCCGGTGTTAACACTTTAAGGGAAATATCATAATTCTGATTCGCCTTATAAGGTCTGTCGTCAACAACTTGGTTGAATCCAAACGTATAGCGGCCATTAAAGGAAGGGTAACGATAATTTTTCTCACCATAAAGTCCATCAAAAATCAACTCGGATACCTTCCCGCTTACCTCGGAAAATTCTACATTTTGATTTTCAATTTCTCTGTTGATTTCTTGTTCTTCGTCCGTTAGGAATACATAGATCTCCCCATTCTTCTGCACCAATGTTTGGCGGACAAGGCGTTTTAGTGCTTCTTCAACCTTTTCCTTTAATGCAATCCTATCGTCATCAATATTTGAAACCATAAGACTCGTGATATTTTCTATATTCGCAACGATTTCTTTCACATACTTAATCATAAATAAGGTTTTTAATACATCCACATCAAAGCAGCTATCCGACCTGTCCGGATTAAGATATTCATTATCATAAGCACGAATAATCACACCCTTATGGCTGTGATCCAAAAACTGCTCAAGGGCATCATAAAATATATGAAAGGCTACTATCGTTCCCTCGTTCTGCTCCATGATCTTCATTGCCGACTCTTTAAAAAGAGCAAGCATAGACCGCTCACCCTCTGCCAGATGTTTCCCACTTGCTCCATGGGTTCTAATGGAGGTTAAAACATCACCAAGCAAATTGAACTGATATGGAACAAATGGATAGACCGCCGCAAAGTTTTCCCTATCCGAATAAAGTTTCTTTTCGATGCCGTCATTGAAGATAATAAGGTTTTTAATGATAGTATCTTTTTCATCGTAAAGCAGCCCTAATGTCTGCCTGCCTGTTTCTGTCTTCTCCAGTATTCTTTTGCGGATTACTTCATCTACATTGGCTGAGGATAAAGAAAGTCTTGTATCAAAACGACCTTGGATTTTAGAAAAGTCATTCCCTTTCGTCTCGGTAACACTATCAATATCCTGCTGACTTGTGACAATAATCCAGGCCTTACCCTTACACTGCGTACCTAAATCTTCTGCAACCGTCTGCAGGTTAAGCATTAAATCTGTCTTTTCTCCTATGTACTGTCCGATTTCATCAACCAAAAAGACCACATGATGATTATTGCCCTTTTCTTTGATGTAGTCTTTTACCATCTTAGCAAACGTGTTAATATCCATATTATACGGAGTCGTAAAGCTTTCACAAGTATTCTTTGCCGCCTCCATGCTCATATATTCAATTTGAACCAATGCCCGGCAGACATAATCTTGAATGAATCTGAATTGATGTCTTGAATCCTCCCACTCTTTACCGCGAATTTCTGTAAATGCGTTCTTAAAATCCTCGTATTTACCTTCTTCTGTAAGTGTTCTTTCTAAATCAGCCAAATGAGGATTTGCACCATAAAACCCCAAATGTTGATTAAAGACTTTTAAAAATACAGAAAGAATGGCTTCTTTATTATTTTGAGTATCTGCCATGCCACTTTTGGAATCAATGTTGAACAGAATAACGTCAGCGGAGGTATTGGCAGCAAGCCGCATATCAGCAAGTACCATCTCATCCTTTATCTTGTTATCTTGAATAAAATAATCAAGGGCAGCCTTTCCATCAACGATACGGTTTTCAAGCAAGTAGGATAAAATTTTTAAGAAATGAGATTTACCACTTCCAAAAAAACCGGAAATCCATACTCCCATTTTATCCGTATTCCCTACAATACCTTTTTTGTAACTTGTAAAGAAATCCGCAAAATGTCTTTGCAGCTCTCTTGTGACAACGTATTCTTCCAACTCTTGTTTTACATTCTCATCGTCGCCCTGACCAACTTTAATAACACCTTTGATATCTCTGTCGATTGCCTTCGCAAACATATTCTTTACATTCATGGTTCAGTACCTCTCAATCTACCAGTCTAAAAGCACGGTAATAGTTATCATCCTTGATTTCTGAAAAAAGCATTAAAGACTGTCCGTCATATTTTCCGGGGAAAAACATTACGACAGGAACATTGTCCACAAACTGATGTAAATTGTTTAATATTTTGTGTGAACGTAAAATAGGATAGCACTTCCCCACTCCTGTGAGAAAAACAATGGAATTATCCGGTGCGTTATTTTTAATATAAGCTAATATTTCATTGTTCTGATTATCTTCTTCCATACGAAGCATTTCATTCACTGCTTTTATGATTTCAGACAAGCCTTTCGTTTTTTCAAACTCTTCACACAAATCAAGAAATCCTTCTTTTATCAGCAAATCCATCATGATATCGTATAGGTCAAAAACTACGATTTTAAAATCCTGATTTTCGTATTTCGCCTCCAAATAGCCAACTCTCTCCCTTACCAACAACTCTTGGTTGGCTGGATAATCAAATACATAATATCCAACTTCATTACCGAGACCTTTATTCTTCCTAAAGTTAGGTTGTTTTATTTTATCTTCAAGTTTGTTTAATCTGCTTTCTAACTCATACACTTAACTTACCCCCGTAATTGCTTTTATCATTTGCATTTCACCTTTATCTTTTAAATAACGTTCAAGAATTACATCTAAGATTGGTGGCGTCATTTTCTTCTGCTTATCAATTATGGTTAACAACCCGGCATCCGCCATGAAATTCATATAAGTACCACGAAGCCTTTTTAACGTTACATCTGTCCAAGCGGCAATCGTGCCATCCTGCTGCTGTTTATTTTTAAAAAATACATTGATATCACTGTCAGTAAGCTCATTCACACCAAGCAAAACTTTCTCTCGATATACTTCATATAAAAATTCAAAAAATAACCTGTTTTGTTTTGCTGCTGCAATAAAAACAATTATTTTCTGCGTTGCCAAGTCAGAATTTCCAAAAATTTCATAAACATCTTCATCCAATGCTTCTATACGATTTTTCAAATACCCATATATTCTTTTAGCCCTGTACTCTTTTGAGATACCGAGCAAATTCTCATTTAAGCATAGTTCCCTTATTTCATCCCAAGATTTACCTTCGTTTCTAAATTTCACAATTTTCTTAAACTCAGTAAACCAAAAGGATTCTGATACTAAGCCAGAGCTATATTGATTCATGTACCTTCCTCCAGATTACAATCTAATATTATAATCGTTCTATGAATAGATCTTATTCATTTTTTTTAATAACTTCCATCACATCCCCAATATCACAATCCAAAAATTTACAAATTTTCAGTAGTACGTCAAGAGATACTGTTTCATTTTTTTTGAGTTTTGTGAAGGTGGCAGGGCTTATCTTTGCCGCCTTTCGAACTTCCACATTCGTCAAGTCCTTATCGATTATTAATTTCCAAAGTTTTTTATAACTTACACTCATAATATTCGCACCTCTTTAATTACTTTTAAATGTTCACAGTAACATACTTTCTCATTATAGTACGTTTAGAATGATTTTTCAAGATAATCATTCATTTTCTCGAAATTAATGGAATGTTTTTAATTGCTGTTCAGTGCCAAGGTTACGAAAACAAAAGAGCTGTGGGGTTGGCTTCAGCCTTTTATAAGAATAACCATAACAAAGAATAAGGAGCCTGTAAAATCACAAAGAGAATCCATGATTCACCAGCTCCTGTATTTTTTGATCGGATATCTGAATATATAATAAAATAAAAAAATGAATGCTTTTAAACTACGACCCTATACGAAATATACTTTGTACTACTGTAATGAAACAGCTTATAGAAAAATGCGAAATTGCTCTACCAAGCCTGCGAGGGCCTCATAAAAAATCCCAACATCTACCGAATGTGCAATATATTTAACTCCTGCATCCATCCAAAATTTCATAGTTTCCGGCGAATCTGTAAAGGTTCCTACCAAAATATCTTTTCCCTTTGCTTTCTTTACAATCTCCTGCATTTGGGCCACAACTTTTGGATGCGTTGTTTCTCCCGGCAAACCAAGGCTTTGAGACAAATCATACGGACCAATAAAAATGATATCAATTCCTTTGACCTCTAAAATCTTATCAATATTATCCAATGCCTCACTTCCCTCTAATTGGATAATAATAAGTGCCTGATTTGCATTTTTAAAATATGTACCCTTTGGAGATGAAGAATAATTGGCTGCTCTTACAAAACGGCAGACGCCTCTTTCACCCGAAGGATAAAACCTTGCGGCTTTTACAGCATCTTCTGCCTCTTTGGCATCGGTAATCTGAGGTATCTCAACACCTGCCGCTCCAATATCCAGAGCTTTTGATATTTCATGCTCATTTAATGCCTTTACTCTGATAATAGGGAGGATTTCTGCTACTTGGGCAGCTCTTACACAATTTTGCATACTTTCAAAGCTAATAGGTCCATGCTCCATATCCAATATTACAAAATCAAGGTGTGCATATCCCGCCACTTCTATAAAAGCCGGATCACAACTTTTCATAAAAGATCCCAAAACTATTCGTTGCTGTAATTTTTCTTTAAACTGTTTTATTAACTGTTCATTCATAAATAACCTCCCATCAAAAATTCTATTATAAACAAGTAAATCCTCCGTCAATTGTTAATGCTGTTCCTGTAACAAATGATGATTCATCAGTGGCCAAATATAATGCACCCTTTGCCACTTCGTCAGGACTTGCAATCCTTCCCATTGGATATTTTTCTAAGGTTTTCTCCCAAGACTCAGGGTCTGCTTCGGCCTCTTCAAAAACCTCTTTGTTAATCACAGTATCGCCCACTAGCGCAGGGCACAAACAATTTGCCCGTATTCCATCTTTTGCATAATCAACTGCAATATTTTTTGTCAGAAAAAGAACTGCAGCTTTGGTTGCATTATAAACACCTGTGCTATATTGCGCTACCATTGCAGAGGCAGAAGATGTACTTACAATAACACCGCCGCCATTTTCAATCATATATGGAATGCAAAACTTGGCTGCCAGAAACTGACCTTTTACATTCACATCAAACATTTCATTATACTGTTCTTCTGTCACATCTGCCACCTTGCAGAAACAATTGACAATGCCCGCATTATTGACTAAGATATCAATTTTACCATAGGTATCAACTGCAGTTTTTACCATATTTTCCACTTCATCCATATTAGAAATCTCTACTTTTACAGATACTGCTTCTCCACCTGCCGTCTTAATATCCTCTGCTGTTGTCACACAGCTTCTTGAACGAGACGCACACACCACCTTCGCTCCTTCTTTGGCAAATAAAATTGCGATTGCTCTGCCTATTCCTGTACCCGCCCCGGTGACAATGGCTACCTTATCTTTTAATTTCATATAACCTCCAAACCTACCCTTATTTGGGTATAATTATATCAATATCAACATCCGGGAATCATTACTTCAATACTGAAGAGCGTGGTACGTGCGGTGATATAGAGAGTCGTAAGATTTGAACCGCCAAATACACAATTTGCCGCCGATTCCTTATCTGGCATCTTAATCATTCCCAGATAATCGCCTCTATTATTAAAAATCTGGATGCCGGTAACTGTTGTAATATACAGATTACCCGCCAAATCAACTTTTATGCCATCCGCTTCTCCATGGTATTGAACCGGTGCCAATCCATCTGTAAAATCTGGTCTTTGGATTTGACAAAATAAATCCTTATTGATCAGATCTCCATTCTTGCACACATCGTAGCACCATACATTTACACTCCCTGTATCATCTATATATAACTTTTTATGGTCGGGAGAGAAAGCCAGACCATTTGGCTTAATACTGTCTGTAGCTACACGCTTAACATTTCCTTTTTCGTCGCAATAATATGTAGCCTCGATATCTTGTGTTTTTGGTCCAAAAGTAAAGAAGGGATCCGTAACATAATAACCGCCATATTGATCACATATCACATCATTAGTTGCATTAAAAGGTCTCCCATTATATCCTTTTGCAATCAACCGATTTAATGTTTTTAGGTCAGGGTTGATTTGCGCAAGGCAGCCCTCGTCCATTTTGCAAAACACAAGATTTCCTTCTGCGTTTAAACACATGCCATTTCCATATCCGGATTGCGTGAATATGGCTTCAAATCTACCCTGTTGATTCATTGATATAATTTTGTGGTCTAGCGGATCCGTAAAAAATAACATTTTTCGTTTTGCATCCCAAACAGGTCCTTCTAAGAATCGAAAAGGATTATCATTTAATTTCTGTACAACAGATGCATGGGGAACAATTTCATTTATGTCTCTTGTCATTCGATGCCTCCCTATCCTTTGTACTTTTCAATTAATTCTCGATCTGGTTCCACTCCAAAACCCGGCAAATCTGACAGTACAATATATCCTTTTTCATACGAAACCGGCTCTTTTAGAATATCTTGTTTCAATAACAAAGGACCGACAAGCTCTGTCGCAAGGGAGGCTTCCGGCAGAGTTGCAAAAACATGAGCGCTAGCCATAGTTCCCAATCCTAATTCCAAATTACTGCCGGCAAACGGAGTCTGACCTGCTGCCTGTGCGATAGCCGCAATTTTCCTTGAAGGAATTGCTCCCCCAGCTCTTGAAATTTTAATATTAATTCTGTCTGCCGCATATTCTCGTGCCACACGAATCGTATCCCCAGGTGTCAAAATGCATTCATCTGCTACAATAGGCACGGCAGAATTCATGCGGACAAATTTCAAACCTTCTATATTCCATGCCGGTACCGGCTGCTCTACATGCTCCGGTTCATAGGGCAAAAACTTCTCAATCATCATTAATGCTTCTTTTGGATTCCATGCTTCATTGCCGTCCAGACGAATATGATTCTCTTTCCCTACTGTCTCTCTAAGAACTTTTAAGTTGTTCATATCTGCTTTAGGATCTGTTCCCACCTTAAGCTTAAAACACTGATATCCTTCTGCTGCTTTCCCGGCGGCTTCCCTTCTGATATCCTCTGGTGATTTTGCGCTTAGAACCCAACATAACAAAAGTCGGTCAGGACCTCCACCCAGCATTTTATAAACGGGCAGATGATAAATCTTACCTGCCAGATCGTGAAGTGCAAAATCAATTGCACACTTTGCATAACGTGAACCTTTCACCGTCCGTTCCAGCAGATTCATCAGCTGTGTAATATTTGTAGGGTCTTTATCAATCAACAGAGGTTTAAAATAATGGTCAATCACATATATAACGTCTGCCTGACTGCCTTCATCATAAATAGGAATCGTAGATGCTTCCCCCCAGCCACTGATGCCCTCATCTGTGATAATCTCCGTCAGCACAAAATCGGCGGTGCTTCTTATCCCATAGGCCGCTTTAAATTCATGCACCAAAGGTACATTTACCGGATATGTTTTTACATCAACTATTTTCATCCAACACTCCCTCCTTATGGATTACTTCTACCAACTTAAGCGTTTTGTTTACCACTGCCTGAAAAACTGTTTCTCCAAATTCTTTGGTACCCTTTCCGGGATCACCGATATGCCCTTGTTCTGAAAGCTGATCGTACGGTACATACATTGAAATTTTATTAGAAGCAAACATTTCAGGACTCCAAAAACTACTTCCTTTTAAATTATTAGCAGGCGGTATCTTATTCAATCTGACGTTTGTCTCATCTAAATATAACTGTAGGGCTGTCTCCATTTCACATGCATGGCTAATACCACCGAATTCTGAACTTCTAAATTCGGCTATTTCATTTGTCACCAAATTCCAGTAAGTAAGCAGTGCAAATGTGCCGCCATATTTGACTGCCGCCTTTGTCAATGCTTCATTGACTGCCACCATATTACCGCCATGGCTGTTCACCGCCAGAACCTTACGCACATTACTTCTTGCCAGACTGTCTAATATATCAAAAACAAATGCCGACATTGTGGCATGCCTTAGCGTCAAAGAGCCTGCGAATTTCATATGATGCTCAGAAATTCCTACCCATATTGCCGGAAGCATCGCACAAGGCGTACTTGAGCATCTGACTATTTCTTCACATATTTTCTCGGCAATTAATTTATCTGTGTTCAATGCCAAGTGAGGTCCATGTTGTTCATAAGCCCCCACAGGCAGTAAAACAACCGGTTCGCTTGAAATAAACTCTGACAATTCATTCGTCGTATAGTCTCCCCAGTAAATGCGTTCCATAATATTTCATAGTCCTCCTCATATAGTCAAGTCTTTTTTCCTTAAAAATCAAGGTTTTTTTTAGTCTCTATACCTCATCAAATGAACCACGGTTATGGATATTTCCCTGCATCAAGTACAGAAATAGTGATAATT
>Ga0153922_1000330_pt1 | contig 19310 bp, 18 predicted proteins | sample TSNJ006MetaG_FD_104723 | JGI IMG/M metagenome (GOLD analysis project Ga0153922, IMG submission 104723) | Attine ant fungus gardens microbial communities from New Jersey, USA - TSNJ006 MetaG | ecosystem: Host-associated > Fungi > Mycelium > Unclassified | place: USA: New Jersey, Brendon T. Byrne... | reverse complement strand
CACAAGCGCTTGCGCGGCTTCGACGTCGACGATCATTTCGGCCAACTTCCGCCGCATCAGCGGCTTGTCGATGAGCGCATCGCCGAAGGCATGTCGTTGCCGGGCGTAACACAGCGACTCCACCAATGCCCGGCGGGCGTTGCCGAGGGCGAACAGGGCGATGCCTAGCCGGGCCGCGTTCGTCAGCTCCATCATGCGGCCAAGTCCCTTGCCGTCCGCGGGGCCCGCGGCGGCGCTCGGTTCACCGGACAATAGGAAGGCCTCGGCGTCGACGAACTCAATCTCGCCCGAGGCGACCGAGCGCGTGCCGAGCTTGTCTTTCAGGCGTCGAATCCGCACACCGTTGCGCGAACCGTCGCGGCGCGTTCGTAATACGAGGAAGGTGGCGACGCCGCGGGTCGAGTCGGGAGCACCCTCTGGCTTGGCCAGGACGACGAACGCCTCGCCGTTGCAGTTCGACGCGAACCACTTGAAGCCGTTGAGCAGCCAGGCGTCGCCGTGACGCGTCGCCGTCGTTTCGAGCGCACCCAGGTCAGACCCCCCGGTCCGCTCCGTCAACAACTGCGCCGTTTCGCCCGCCCACTCGCCCGAGGCGAACCTGGCCAGGACATGATCACGCACGTCTGGCGGGGCGTAGCTGGCCACAAGCGACTGCACCATGCCGCCGCCGGTGCCGAGCGCGCACCCCATCCCGATGTCGGCCTGGTTGAGGAGATAGTTCGACACGAACAGCGGCAGCGACGGGTTCACGCCCGCGCGCCGCGCCTCGTCGCGCAACATCTTCTGGGCGTTGAGGACCGCACGCTTGGATTCGGTGAACGAGGGTGGCATGACCACCCGGCTGACGTCGTGTCCCCAGCGGTCGTAGCGCTCGAGCCGCGGCGGGTTGGCATCGGTCTCCTCGGCCCACCTCGCCACCGGCCCGCCCATGAGTTCGCCAATGCGCGTCAGGTGCGGCTCGGCGAAGGCCAGTTCGCCCGGCCGCAGGTAGTAGGCCATCGCGAATTGCAGGGTGGGATCGGTTCGGTACCAGTTCAGACCCATGGCTCCCTGGTAATTCTCGGTGCGGTACCGGTTGGACTTCTCCGCAGTCGCGAAGGGGAGCCGATCCACTGCCTCGACGTCGTAGTCGGTCATGCCGTGACCGTAGTACAGGAGAGGCTGTCCCTAACGAGCGAAGCGGTTGCACGACACCAGCTGCTGCACCGCGCTGGTGGCCCCGTCGACGAAGTCGACGAGCACGACACCTAGGCTGCGGCCCGCCTCCGCGGCGCCTTGGCGGCGTGCTGCCTCCCGCTGCAATCGAGGATTCAGGATGTCGGTGAGCAACCGCGGCGGCACGACAGCGCCGTTGGCCGAGACGAAGCTGATCGTGATCTTGTCGGTGGTTGTGGCGGCCGCGTCGAGCGACGTGACCACGGACTGCCATTTGCGTTCGACTGCGTCCGCCGGCGTGAGGTACCCCATGTCCCAGTCGTCCTCGATGGACACCAGCGGGCTGCTCCAGCCGATGCCACCCAGGCTGGGTAACTTGTTGGGCATCAGCACAATTCGGCCGCGAACCGGGCCCAGCTGCGGGATCGTCGGGTCGCGGTACAGCCGGTCGCCCGCATCGGCCTCACGGACGTGCCGATCGAATGCCGCCACGAACTGTGGCTCGGGCGTCGTGGAGGCCTCCTGCTGCACGCGCATCAGCAACGCCTCGGTCGGGTTCGCACCGAGGAACGCGACGCAGTCGCGCATCACATCGGTCAACGAGAGCTTCTCGTCGACGAATAGATGATGGATGCGCAGCGCGCCGTCCGGTTCGGCGTGGCAGCGCACGTCCAGGAACCGGACCCCAGCGTTGAGCTGCTGCGTGACGGTCCAGTTCTGGCACTGCACCCACAGCGCGGTCACGAAGTCGACCACCGGCGCCACGCCACCGAAGCGTGCTCCGGAGTCGTGCGTGCCGGGGATCGTGATGGCGCTCAGCGGCGCGTCGTCGGCCAGTTGTGCCATCCAGCGGGTCAGGTCGATCGGTGGTTCGTCGGCGCCCGCCGCGACCGGTCGAGCCAGCATCGCGGCCGGAACCAGCGCTGCCGCGCCGAGAACAGTTCGCCGCCTGATGGACCCGGTCACCTCATCAACTCCCAGGTGGTCAGCGCGGCTGCGGCTGAGGTTCGTACTCGCGCACGATCACCGCACCGGCCGGCGCGTCGGGCTGCAGCGCGCTGGCCGGATCGATTCCGAACAACCGGTTCGCCACGACAACGGCCCCGTACACATCGATGCGCGTCGGGTCGGCCAGCGCGGCGGGGACGTCCAGCATGATCTTGCTGTTGCCGGGGTTGGCGACGTCGTGCCCGAACCACCTGATCCGATCGTCCTCGTCGAGCGAGGGCTCGCGGTACTCGTGCTCGGCGAGCACCGACACGTCGGCAAACAGCGTAATCCGCACCGGCGCCGCACTCGCGACGACGGGCGCGGCCGCCGACGGGTCGACGGTCGCACGCACCGCACGCAGGACGCGCCGGTAGTTGACCGGCGACGCGGGCGGCGGCAACGGGATGGGCTGATGGCCGACCAGCAACTCCATGGCGGGTTCCCCCGATGTCACGCGCCGGATGCTAGTCGAACCAACCGCGACACACGTTGCCATTGCACTGATCGTGAACTCCCCCGCCGCCCGGCAATGTCATGTCTTTCCGGATTCTGTCGGCGCCGGGGGCCTCGGTGACGTTCTGATAGCGCTCTTATTGCTGCCGTAGCGGACGGGAACGCACCAGTGTTGGCCACCAGAACCACGGCCCGAGGAGTCTGAGAATGCACGGCACGACGAACGAACGCACGATCAGCGTGTCGGGTCGTGATTGCACGATCGTCTACGACATCAGAAGCGCCGACAAACCATTCCGCCCAGCAAGAGCGAATTGGGCTTTTCCATCAACTGTTGTCGACGGCCGTTAGCGATTGACCACCACCTCTCTCGTGCTCGTCAGCAACAGCAATCAGGTCGACGACAATGAGCACTGACGGCGCCAGGGCGCCAAGTGCGCCGCAGTGGCGACCACGCCCCTTTCTGCTGTCAGCTCAGTTGCCGCCCCAGAAGGGGCCGTACATTGCCCACGGTCCCGCCGGCGGTGCAGGAATGGAGCTGTTGATTTCGGCGTCCCCGGGCTTGACGCACCTAGTCGAGCTGACTGAGTTGGTGCAGTACTCCTGGTTCTGCTGACTGTCCGCTGCGGCTGATGTCGCGGTGGCGATCGCTATCGCAATGGCACTCACGGCCAACAAGACGCTGTTCACCAAGCGCATGATGAGAATCCTTTTCTTTTGTGCGTGGCTTTAGTGGTCGGCGCGAGGTTCCGTGCGTTATCCCGGGCCACCGCCGGGGCCGCCGTACGGACCGCCGGACTGCTGGCCCATCACCGACCACTGGGGCAGCACGTTGGCGACGGGCAGGGTGTCGTTGATTTCGGCGTTGCCGGGCGATTCGCACCGCGTCGACAACGAGTTCAGTTGAGTGCATTTCGGTGGCTTGGCGGTGGCGGCCGGCGCAGCGGCGATCGATACCGCGGCTGCACCGGCCGCGATGATCAACGGCAGGGCGCGAAGTGAGACTTCCATGGGCACTCCTTCGATCGGGTGGACGTGACGTCCATCACACTTCTCCACCGACCGCGTTGGTGTCGACACGGCGCTCCATGTTGGGGCCGGCAGGGCTCGAACCCGCGGCACTCAGCGACGCCGAAATCCCAACGGCCGCACACCCGACACTCAGCAAATGATGATGCAATCGGACTGGTGCGTACTACATCACTGAAACCGTAGGTGCGATGTCGCGCCTGTATCCGAATTTGCCGGGCCTTCTGCCCAGCCGCATGGATGTGAGGTCGGTGATGAGTGTCGGTCGGCGTGATTTCTTGATGTGGAGCGGTGCGGCAGCGATGCTCGCCGCGGGCGGTGTGGCTTGCGCCACGGCGGGTTGTTCGCGGCCGTCGCCGCCATCGCCTCCGAATGGAAAGCCGGACTACGCGCTGCGGATCGGCACCGCCACCATCGAGTTGGCACCGGACAAGATCGTGTCGACAACCGTCTACAACGGCCGGTTTCCCGGTCCCTTGGTGCGGTTCAAGGAGGGCCAACGGACGTGGGTGGACATCTACAACGACACCGACACTGCCGAGCAGCTGCACTGGCATGGCCAGCAGGTGGGCGTCGACGTCGACGGCGCCGCTGAGGAAGGCACCCCCTACATCGCTCCGCACGGCATGCGGCGCATCTCCTTTGTGCCCGGCCCCGCGGGATTCCGTTTCTATCACACCCACGTGGTGCCCCGCGCGGACCTGTCCCGCGGCCAATACAGCGGCCTGGTCGGCCCGGTGTACATCGAACCAAGGCAAAACGCTGGGGCCTACGACCAAGAGATCTTCTTGACGCTCAAGGAGTTTGAGCCCACCTTCAGCCGCGGGGGCGACATGGCCAGCGATTTCCTGGCCGGCGAGGAAGACCCCGACCTCAAGAACAAGGGCGAATCAGCCATGAACGCCTCCCTGGCCCAAGGCAATCCCCACGGCTACGAGGTCGGCTACGCGGCGTTCGCCATCAACGGGCGCATGCTCGGCCACGGCGATCCGATCCGAGTGCAGACCGGTCAGCGGGTGCTGCTGCATGTCCTCAACGGCAGCGCCACCGAAACCCGCAGCCTCGCGCTGCCCGGGCACACCTTCACCGTGATCGCGCTGGACGGCAACCCGGTGCCTCACCCCGCCCCGGTACCGGTGCTGTGGCTGGGCACAGCCGAACGGATCTCCGCGATCGTCGACATGACCAACCCAGGGGTATGGGTGCTGGGCGACCTGTCCGACGACGACCGCGGACACGGCATGGGCATCGTGGTGGAATACGCCGGGCGCAGCGGGGAGCCGCAATGGGCACCGCCCCCGCCATTCAAGTGGGACTACCGTCTATTCGCCGCAACCAACCCCGCGGCCGCAGCACCGGCTGACCACACCATCGAGATGCTGATCGAGAAACGCAACGCCGCCGACAACGGCTTCAACCTCTGGACGATCAACGGCACACCATTTTCCAGGGACACCAACAAACCCGTGCTCGATCTACAACAAAACAAGCGATACCGGCTACGGTTTCGCAACGCCACCGATGACCTTCACCCCATGCACCTGCACCGGCACACCTTCGAACTCACCCACATCGCCGGCACCCCCACCGCCGGCGTGCGCAAGGACGTCGCAATGCTAGGCGGCTACCAAAGCATGGAGGTCGACTTCGTCGCCGACCAGCCCGGTCTGTCATTGCTGCATTGCCACCAGCAGATCCACATGGACTACGGGCTCATGACCCTGCTGAACATCACCTGACCGCGGATGCGATTGGTGCTACTGCTTTGAGCCGCAATGTCACATCGGGGACATCGTCGTGGCCAGGCCTGCGCCGTGCCTGATGAGGTGTGCGGCCCACTGCCCGATCCCCTTAGAGCTCGTCATCGCTCACTCAAACCGGTCGTGGTGGAGGTCGGCTCCGTCTTACGGGGCAGGGTGCTCAACGCCGCTGCGGGGGTGGTCACCTTCCATCGGTAAAGCTCCTGTACGTCGGGCATCGTCGTGCCTTCAGATCTCAGTAACCGGCGGCGGTGTAGGGGCCCTCGCCGCGGCGATACACAAACAGCGCCCGCTGGTAGCGGCACACCAGCTCCCCCGTCGCCACGTGGGCGCGGGTCTCGACTTCGGCGATGCCCAGGGTGGGATGCGAGTGCGACACCCGCAGGTCCCCGATCGTCGACTCGGCGTACAGCGTTTCGCCGGGCCGCACCGGCCGGGGCAGCTCGACGTCCGTCCAGCCCAGGTTGGCCATCACCCGGCCCATCGTGCGGGTGGTCAGTGCTGTGACGGTGCCGATGATCAGCGGCTCCCACACCGCGGCTTCGATCTGGGGGTGTTTGTTCAGGTATGCGTCGTCCGACCAGCGAGGGTTGATCTCCAGGTTGCGGATCGCGTGCAGCCGTGACTCGTCGGCACCCAGCGTCTTGCCCGGCCAGTGCACGAACGTCTCCCCGGTGACGAGGTCTTCAAAGAAGAGCCCAGTCTGCTCGACGAGTGCGCCGCCGTCACCGGGGTGGTGCAGGGCGAAGCGGGCCTCGTCGACCGGCTCAGCGCCCGGCTCGTCCTCGGGGTGACGTCCCTCGCGATACAGCTCGATGCGAATGTGGATCTCCGACACCGTCTCGCTGCGCTGGCTCGTGCCGACGATGGTCAACGCCACCTCGCCGACATCCGGATCACCGCCGTCCAGGACGTCGGTGACGGTCGACGTGGCGTAGAGGGTGTCGTCGCCGAACACCGGCTTCGTCATCGAGATGCTCCCGATGCCCAGGATGCGCCGGCGCCGATACCAACTGCGCGAGCTCATGCCGATCAACCGCTGGACGGTCAGCGTGCTGACACCGAGAGGCTTGCCCCACGCGGTTTTCGTCCCGTAGTTGGTGTCGTAATGCAATTGGGCGTTGTTAATGGTGTCAAGCGCCTCGTCCCGGTTGTCCTGCTGTGAGAAGTCGACGCCGGGTCGGTGCTGAATAGTCATGCCGACCGTCACGTCCTCGAAGCTCAGCCCGAACCGCTCTCGATAACGGGCCTGACCCACACGCAGGTATCCGGAAAACGTCATATCCGTCCTCCTCAGGTGGTGGGCGCGACCAGGCGAACAGTACGAAGCGCGGCCTTCACAACGGGAACATCGATCATCTTCCCGTCGAGCTGCACGGCGTTGCCGCCTGCGGCCTCGGCGGCGGCAACGATCCGCTTGGCTTGGTCCAACTCGTCCTGCGTAGGAGTGAACACAGCTTCGATGACGGGTATCTGCGCCGGGTGAATGGCGAGTTTGCCGGTAAATCCCAGGCTCTTGACCGCTCGCGTCTCCCGCTCCAGTGCCGCTGAGTCGTGGATTTCGACGGACGGCACATCAATAGCCGGGATATGCGCGGTAGCAGCAGCTTGCACGAGCCGGCCGCGGGCGAAAAGCATTGGTTCCCAGGATAGTTCGGCGCAGAGGTCTGCCGCGAGGTCGACTCCGCCGAACGCCAGCGCGGCCACCGCAGGGTGGGCGGCGATCGCCTCTGCGGCGGACAAGCCGCGCCCACTCTCCAGCAGCGCTATTACGGTCGGCGCCACCCCGTCGCGGGACAGGTGCGCGACGGCGACGTCGACCTCAGTCACCGATTCCGTTTTGGGCAGCACCACGATCCTCGGCACGGTGGGCGCAGCACCCAGCGCGAGCAGGTCGGCCAGGCCCGCCGGTGTGGTGACGTGGTTGAGGCGGACCGCCCACGCGAAGCCTCGCGGGCCGACGGTCGGCGCGGCGAGCGCATCGAGAACGTTGGCGCGCGCGGCGTCCTTGTGCGGCAAACCCACCGCGTCCTCGAGGTCGAGAATGACGCCGTCCGCGCCTGAGGCCGCAGCTTTTGCGAATCGCTCCGGCCGATCGGCCGGCGTGAACAGCAACGTACGGGCAACGGCGAGGTCGTCCATCGTCCTCCTTCGTGCGGCTAGCTGCGGTGGCGACGGAGGATGTTGTGCGATGTGTCTACCATGGCCGGGCGCAAAGGCAAACCGTTCGCCGTTGAACATGGCGAAACCAGTTGCGCTGCGGGCCGCGCAACATCATCGCGGCGTTCCGTAAAGTGGCGCGCGTCGTCCTGACAGAACCGGTGTGGAGCTAACGGGCGTCGAACCCCAACGCCCGTTGCCCAGTGGCTGAATACGGCGTTGGTTAATCGGATTCAATGGGGATGTTGACGAGCAGTGAGGTTCCTCCGCCGGGCTGACTTTGAATCGTCATCTCGCCGCCGAGCGCCTCGACGCGGTCGACCAGACCGGTCAGTCCTGAGCCCTTACCACGGTCAGCTCCACCGATTCCGTCGTCTCGAATCTCGAGGCGAAGGGTGGTACTCGTGGTTTGTGCGCACACCTCGACAGCTGATGCTTGTGCGTGTTTGGCCGCGTTGGTGAGGGCCTCGGCAACGACGTAGTAGGCGCCCACTTCGACAGTGTCCGGCAGCCGTTGGTCGACACGGAGGTCGAGGTGCACCGGAACGGCGCAGCGGCGGGCCAATGTTTTGAGGGCCGGGGCTAGTCCTCCCCTGGACAGGATAGCGGGATGGAGTCCCCGGGAGATCTCCTGCACTTCAGCCGAAACCGCGGCCGCGGTGGTCACCAGCCCAGCGATCTGCTCCTTGAGCGGCTGCAGTTCGTCAGGCACGCGCGCTTCGGCGGCTCGCAGCTCAAGGCCCAGCGCGACCAGCCACTGCTGGACGCCGTCGTGCAGGTCGCGTTCCAGACGGCGGCGTGCATTGTCGGCGGCCGCCACGATGCGGGCGCGCGAGGCGAGCAGCTCGTCGCGAGTGGCCGCGTTGGCGATCGAGGTCGCGACCAGATCGGCGAAGTCCGCCACGCGCACCTCGGTGTCGGGGGGCAACGGGCCGGGGTTTATCGACCCGACAGCCGCCAGGCCCCGCAGGCGTCCGTCCACGATGATTGGAACTCCCACCGTTGCACGGACACCGACGTTTCGGACGCGTTCGGCGGTCGAACCGGTGACGTTTTCGTAGTCGTCCATGCGGGCGGGCTGACCGGTTCGTTGCACTGTTGACGCGAGGGTGTTGCCCTCGACCGGGGTACGCGTACCCACGGGCCACTTCGCCAACAACGAGGGGTCGGCGGCGGCTCCGGCGAGCAGCGTCAGTTCGCCGCTTGATTCAAAGCGCCACAATCCGGCGGTCATCGCATTGATGCATCGGCGCATTTCGTCGGCCACCGCATCGAATACCTCCGATGGGGGTGTCCCACGTGCCACCAGTGTCGCCACCCGCCGCAGCCCGGCCTGCTGTTCGGCGAGCCGTGCGAGGGCTTCGCGTGACTCGGCATTGGCGATCGCGGTGGCCAGCAGCTCGGTGAAACGGGCCAGCCGCTCCGCGGTGTCGTCGGGCAGCCGATCGCTGTCGGAGACGATCATCGCCCCCCACAGGCGACCCGCCACGACGATCGGGACCCCGACCGACGAGTTGTACCCAACACGGCGGGCGTGGTTGGCGAGTTCACCGTCCAGCTGCGAATAGTCGTCGATGCGGGCCGGCGCGCAGCTATCCCGCACCAGCGCCCTGACGTTCGTGCCGCCCAGTGACCAGCGCATACCGACCGTGGATACCTCAGATGCGGGCGGGAAGCTTGCGCAGTCGATTGCCGTGTCGTCGACGTCGTAGCGCACGACGATCGTCAATGGGACTTCTACAACGCGGGTGACTTCCTCGGCGACCACAGCGAACAAATCCGCCGGAGATGTTCCGCTCGCCACCAGCGTCGCGACGCGCCGCAATGCCGCCTGCTGCTCGGCGAGCCGTGCGAGGGCTTCACGTGACTCGGCATTGGCGATCGCGGTGGCCAGCAGCTCGTTGAACCGGGCCAGCCGCGCCGCGGTGTCGTCGGGCAGCGGCTCGGGCGACCTGCTCCACGCCGACATCGCCCCCCACAGCCGACCGGCCACGACGATCGGCACTCCGACCGTCGAACGAACGCCGGCACCACGCGCCGCAGCCGCAATCTCACCGTGCAGCTGTGAGTAGTCCTCGATGCGTACCGCCGCGGAGCTATCCCGCACCAGCCCGTTCAGCGTCGTGCCGCTCAGTGACAACCGAGTGCCGGCGGGAAACAGCTTTAACTCCTTGGGAAACGTGGCGCACACCGTGAGCGTGTTGTCGAGCTCGTAGCGCACCACGGTGACAAACGGGACGGCCACGACCCGGGCGACTTCCTCGGCGACCACCGCGAACAGGTCCGCCGGCGCCACACCTTCGGCAGCCAAGATGGCGATGTGGCGCAACGCACTTAGCTCCTCGTTGGCGATGCTGCGCTCCGTGATGTCACGGCCAAGCCCATACACCAAACCTGCTTCGGGTCGGCTACTGGTGCTCCACTCCAACCAGCGCACCGATCCGTCGGCGCAGACGTGGCGACACGCGAACTCGACGACAGGGCGACCAGCTGCGAGATCGGCGAGGAGCGCCTGCGCGGAGGCACGATCCTCAGGGTGGATGTTCTGCACGAACGGCTGTGCCAACAGCTCGCCCAAGGTGTACCCCAGGCTTCGCGGGAACGCCGGATTGGCGCGCTTCAGATACCCGTCGAACCCCGCGATGAAAAATGCATCCTGCGACAGCTCGAACAGCGCCACCAACTCGTCGTCAAACGACTGGCTTCCCGCAGCCATGACAGCTTAGTTTCCTCCGCCCACTTGTCCGGTGAAAGGCCAGGCGAACAGTCCCAGCGCATTCCCCACGGCTGACGGACAGGGACCCTAATTCCGGGTCATTGGCGATAAAAAAGGAGACGACCGGTGCCGCGGCGCCGTGTTAAACCGTATCTCGATATCGTCCGACCGCGTCGCAGGTTTTTTGATGTCGGCGGTGACGCGGACGCCCAACCTGCTGCCGGTGTCAGCATCGACGAACGACAGCGGAGCCTGTCCGTTTTGCAGATACTTGTCGCCCCACTGGATCAGTGACAGAAACACCGGCAGCAGATCCTCACCCGCCTCGGTCAGCCGGTACTCATCATGGACCCGCTTCCCGGGCTCCTGATACGGCACCCGTGTGACGATCTGCGCCGACTCCAATTGTTTGAGCGCACGCGAGACCGCCGGCGCCGAGGCGCCGATCCGCTCCATGAAGTCCTCAAACCGAGTTGTGCCGTAGAAGCATTCACGGACAACCAGAAACACCGTCTTGGTGCTCAGCAGATCGAGCACCCTCGACACCGAGCACGCATCACCGATCGACCACTTGTGCCGGTCGCGCAGCCGTCTCTCAAACTCCATCGCCACATCCCAATCATAACTAACGTTTGCATTACTCAGCTAGGCGTGGTTATATCTTACTAACGAAATCGTTATCCAGCATGGAAGGCAGCACAGATGGTTGCAGTAGCAGGCAAGGTGGTCGTGGTGACCGGCGGAAGGCGCGGATTGGGCGCAGCCCTGGTCGACGAGGTGCTGGCCCGGGGGGCGCGCAAGGTGTACTCCTCGGCACGGACGGCCTACACCGATGACCGCGAGGACGTGGTCACCCACGAACTTCAGGTGCGCTCCCCCGATTCGGTTGCCGCGCTGGCGGCGATCGCCACCGACGCCGAAATCGTGTTCAACAATGCGGGCGTACTGTTGCCGGAGTCGCTACTGACCGGGAGCTTCGAGCATGTCACCGAGACGTTCGACGTCAACGTGTTCGGACCGCTGCGGGTAACGCGCGCGTTCGCGCCGATCCTGGCCGCCAACGGCGGCGGCGCAGTCGTCAACATGCATTCGGTGCTGTCCTGGCTGGGCGGCGCCGGCGCCTATGGCGCCTCCAAGGCGGCGATGTGGTCGGTCACGAATTCGCTTCGTGCCGAGTTGGAGCGGCAGAACACCCAGGTCGTAGGTGTGCACGCGGGGTTCATCGACACCGAAATGGTCTCAGCCATCCCAGTGTCCAAGGTGACGCCGGCCGAGGTGGCCAAGCGCATCGTCGACGGGCTCGAAGACGGTGCCGTGGAGGTGCTCACCGACGACATCACCATCAACGTCAAGGCTGCGCTATCCGGTCCTGTGGAGCGCCTGACCTTCGCATTGGCCCACTGACCAACGCAACCGAGGAGCACTGAACTGTCATGCCACTATGGACAATTCATCACACGCCGGGGATCTTCAGCGAGGAGGAAAAACACCAGTTCGCCGCGCGGATCACCGATCACTACGAGCGGATCGGGTTGCCCCGGTTCTACGTGGTCACGATCTTCAACGAGACTCGGCCCGAGGATTTCTATGTCGGCGGGGAACCGACCCCGGTCGGGGTTCGCATCCTCATCGACCACATCGCCCGGCGAGGCGCCGATAAGGAAAGCCGAGAACAGATCACCCGCTGGATCAAGCGCATACTGCATCCATATATGGAAAAGCATGAGGGATTGCACTGGGAGTTCCACGCCGACGAGACCAGCGAAGACCTCTGGATGATCAACGGGCTTGTGCCTCCACCGGGCGGCTCAGAGGTTGAAAAAGCCTGGGCGACAGCCAACGTCGCGGCTCCCTACTGAGACACAGCAGCGCCCACAAGCTATTCGGCGGGTCGTTCGGGCCGTGACGCCCTCGACTCGATGAACACCTTGTTCGAACGGGTTGGTGACGATTCGTCAGGCCGGTTGTCTTCAAAGAAGCCCCGGTTTGTCGTCAAACGCTCGAAAGCCCAGCCCTTGGACCCGCGTTGGCCCTGGTGGCGGCAATACGAACGTACTCGAGCATGGCATCAGGCCTGCTGCCGTCGAACGACCGATCCCCGAACCTAGGCTGGCCGCGGCAAATCAGCCAGCGCGCATCGGCCGACGTCAACAGCTGCTGGCCTGGCCCGCTCGTCGGCTGATCCACGGCCGAGGATTGTGCGCCATAACTCCGTCGAGTTAACTACCGGGACCTAGTCAACGCCATTTCGTCGGTAGCACGTGGCCTTGCGTTCACGTGGCGGACGTCAATTGCGCGCCTGGTGTGCAAACACCGCTGCCAGACTGACGGCCTGCGCGCGCCGCGCACGTCGGGGCGATGCTGCAATCATCTCTAGGGAGGTAGGACCCACGATGACCGATGTTCATCACACACCCTCCGACGGAATGTCCGCCACCGGTTCCGTACGCGCCGACCTGGTCGAGCCCACTCGCACCGGGATGCAGGCGCCAGCGCTACAGCGGGCGATCAACGATCACCTGCGCTACTCGATTGGCCGTCCGGCCGCGGCCCGGCGGCCCGAGCACTACTATCGGGCGCTTGCGCTGGCCGTGCGAGACCGCATGCAGGACCGCCGTGCGGCGTCGACGCAGACTTCACTCGATCTCGGCCGCAAGGTGACCTGCTATCTGTCGGCCGAATTCCTGATGGGTCCGCAACTGGGCAACAACCTGCTGAACCTCCGCATGGAGCGAGCGGCACGAGAGGCGCTGGCGGCGATGGGCCAGAATTTCGACACTGTCCTGGCTTGCGAGGAGGAGCCGGGATTGGGCAACGGCGGCCTCGGCAGGCTCGCCGCGTGTTACCTGGACTCGCTGGCCACCCTTGAGCGGCCGGCGATCGGCTACGGCATCCGCTATGAATTCGGCATCTTCGACCAGGAGATCCACGATGGCTGGCAGGTAGAGAAGACCGACAACTGGCTGGCCAGCGGAAACCCCTGGGAGATCGCCAAACCCGACGTCACCTACCTTGTCAAGTGGGGCGGATACGCCGAGCACTACACGGATGACGCCGGCCACGATCGCGTCCGGTGGGTGCCGGGTCGGCTGCTGAAAGGTGTCGCCTACGACACGCCCATCCAGGGTTATGGCGTCAACACGTGCAACGTGCTGACGTTGTGGAGCGCACGGGCAGTTGAGTCGTTCGCGCTGGAAGCCTTCAACACCGGTGACTACTACAAGGCGGTCGAGGACGAGGTCTCCTCGGAAACGGTCACCAAGGTGCTGTACCCCAATGACGAGCCGGAGGCGGGCAAGCGGCTGCGCCTGCTCCAGCAGTACTTCTTCGTGTCGTGCTCGCTGCAGCACGTGCTGCACATCATGGACGATCTCGCCGACGCGTCCATCAAGGAACTTCCCCAGCGGTTCGCCTTGCAGCTCAACGACACCCACCCGTCGATCGGGGTCGCCGAGCTCATGCGGTTGCTCATCGACGAGCGTCAGCTCGACTGGGACGAGGCGTGGGACATCACAGTCGCGACGTTCGGCTACACCAACCACACCCTGCTGCCCGAGGCACTCGAGACCTGGCCGCTGCAGATGTTCGCTGAGTCCCTACCCCGCCATCTCGAGATCATCTACGAGATCAACCGCCGGTTCCTCGACGAGGTGCGCACTCGGTTCCCAGGCGACGAGGACCGGGTCCGCCGCATGTCGCTGATCGGCGAGGACGGCGGCAAGAACGTCCGGATGGCCCACCTCGCGACCGTCGGCAGCCACGCCATCAACGGTGTCGCCGCGCTGCACTCGGAACTGCTGAAAACCAGTGTGCTCAAAGACTTCTACGAGATGTGGCCGGAGCGGTTCAGCAACAAGACAAACGGCGTGACGCCACGCCGCTTTCTTGCGCTGGCCAACCCCGGGCTACGGGAGCTGTTGGACCGCACCATCGGTGAAGGCTGGCTGACCGACCTGGAGTGCCTGCGCGGGCTGGAGCCGTTCGTCGACGATGCCTCCTTCCGTCAGGAATGGCGTGACATAAAGCGCGGCAATAAGGCGCGCCTCGCTAAGTACATCCGCTCGGCGGCAGGCGTCGAGCTGAACCCGGACTGGATGTTCGACGTCCAGGTCAAGCGCATCCACGAATACAAGCGCCAGCATCTCAACGTCCTGCACATCGTCGCGCTGTACCACCGGCTCACGCAGAACCCCAGGCTGTCGGTTCCGCAGCGGGCCTTCATCTTCGGCGGTAAGGCCGCTCCCGGCTACTTTATGGCCAAGCGGATCATCAAGCTGATCAACGCCGTCGGGGAGACGGTCAACGCGGACCCGGACGTCAACCGATTCCTGAAGGTGGCATTCGTGCCGAACTTCAACGTGCAGAACGCGCACACGATCTACCCGGCAGCCGATTTGTCCGAACAGATCTCCACCGCGGGCAAAGAGGCATCGGGCACCGGGAACATGAAGTTCATGATCAACGGTGCCTTGACCATCGGCACGCTCGACGGCGCCAACGTCGAGATGCGCGAAGAGGTCGGGCCGGAGAACTTCTTCCTGTTCGGTCTGACGGTGCAGGAGGTCGAGGCCGTCAAGGCGAAGGGGTACCGCCCCGCCGACTACATCGACGGCAATGACGAGTTGCGCGCGGTGCTGGATCTGATTGCCGGCGGGACATTCTCGCACGGCGACACCGAAGTGTTTCGACCGCTGGTTGACAACCTCCGCTACGAAGACCCGTTCCTGGTATGCGCTGACTACGCGTCCTACGTGAACTGCCAGGAGCAGGTGAGTGCCGCGTGGCAGGACAGGGAGTCGTGGACGAAGATGTCGATCCTGAACACCGCACGCAGCGGCAAGTTCTCGTCTGATCGCGCCATCACCGAGTACTGCGACGAGATCTGGAAGGTCTGGCCGCTAACCGTGACCATCTGAACCGTCTGGATCGTCAACGGCATCCCCGAACGATTCCCCAACTTCAAGACGCCGTGGATCGAAAGCGGGTTGGCCTGGGTGCCTTTCATGATGCAGCGGTTGGACCACGAGTACTTGATGCGCATCTGAAGAAGCTGCCCAGTGACTACATGCGGGAGATGCACTTCACGTCGCAGCCCATGGAGATCACCGACCTGGGCCTGTTGGAGGGCACGTTCCGGGCGATGGACGCCGAAAAAACCCTGCTGTGGTCCTCCAACTGGCCGCACTGGGACTTCGACCTGCCCGGGCGGCCGTTTCAGCTGCCTTTCCTGTCCGAGCAGGCCAGGCGCAACATCCTGGGCGAGACCGCCCGCAAACACTTTCCAGACAACGTGCTAACGTTCCGATAGCTAGTGTCAGGGTGATGCTGCCGCATGTTGCGGTGGTTGGGGACCTGATCACCTGGTGTCTGGCTCGTAGGCTCGCTGCCGCCTCGGGGTTGGCTGCGGCGGAGTCCACGTGGGATTCCGAAGGCGGGGCAACCGGAGAAGGTGCATCGCCGCCCAGTGGTACCGAGGGTTTACGACAGGTGTCGTTCACCAGGCCGGTCGGTTCCGGACCCGTGGTCTTGGTCGTTGAGCCGGCGCCGTCGCACGGCTCGCGAAACCCGAGCGAGTGGCGCATCATCGGCGCTATGAAGCGAGATGTGGGCGCAGAGCTCGAAGTCGAGATCACCGCGCCGACGACGTTGGAGTTCCAGATTGCTGTCGCGCCGCACCCAAATACCGAGGTGTTCGAGTCGCTGTCGTTCGTCTTGGACGGAAAACCCATTTCTCTCGTCCTGATCGCCACCTCGACCCATTCGGTTCAATAGACCGCGATTTCGATAAGGTTCCCGTCGATGTCGCGGCAGTAGTGTGAAGTCATCGGTCCTAACGCCCCGATTTTGCTGACTGGGCCCGCGGTTATCTCTACACCGCATTCAGCGAGGTGGGCGCGTACCTCCTCAGGAGTGCAGTCCGTGACGAAACACAGGTCTTCGGAGCCGACGGCCTCAACTAGTCCGGTGACCCAGTCTGGATCCTCGGCTTCTGCGCCAATCGGTCGAAGGTTGATCTTCTGGTTCCCGAAGGACAGGGCGGTTCGTCTCGCCGGGCCAAATGTCTGTCGGGTCATTCCGAGTACCCGCTCGTACCAGGCCGCCGTGGCCTGAACATCCCTGCAGTTCAACACGATATGATCGAACCGGCTGACCGCGAATCTCATTGTTCTGCTCTCCTGGCTTGGCACGGCGACCTGCCGCCGTCTACCGAGAACCGACCCCCGGCCCGACACGATGACTTAGCCAAAACTACCGTCTGCCGTGGGATGTGGGTGTGGACCCCGCGCCCAACGGATTATGAGTTCGCGGGCAGCGTCTCGGCGACCAGCGGAGACCGTTAGCTGATTTACCCCATATTCCCCGTGAGACAACGAATCTCGCTGTCGCCGGTACGGTTCCGGTACGTCTTGAGTACGGCTACAAATCGCCCCCCGGCGCCGAGGTGACGCCGGGGTGAGATGCGCCGGGCCCGTGCTAGCTAATGCCGAGCCACCCACGCCGACACGCCGAGGAGTATCTGAGGGCGATTCGCCGTTAGGGTCACACCATGTCCGACGCCGATCGGGAATGGACCATCGAGCACGCTGGAGAGCGGCTACACGACACATCAGCTTGCTTGACTGCGACCAGACAAGCGTCAAGATATCGGGACCGACCGCGACCGACCCGACAACCGTCGAACGGGAGAATGGCGCGAGACTTTCGAGACCCTGGAGGCAGGCGAGCGAATTCAGCGGCTCTCACGCCAGCGGGCTGGCGTCTGACCGTGTGCGGTGATTGAGACGGCGCCACAACCCCAACCGCTCTATCTGCTGGCGGACAGCCAGCTCTTGTTCTGGAAGCAGCAGGACCGGCGTCTCCTCGAGGCAGCCCTCGATGGATTGGCTGGGGACACACCACTCAGCGCGGCCTACATCGGTGCCTCCAATGGGGATCGTCCGGAGTTCTATGGGATCTTCGAGGCGGCGGTGGATGCGATTGGAATCACCGACCGACGCATGATCGATTCGTCGTTCGGCCCAGACGACCGCGCCTTCCTCGAGCGTGCCCGGTTGATCATCCTCGCGGGCGGCGATGTGCGTCTTGGCTGGAACACGTTCGAGAAAACCGGCATGAAGGATGTGATCCTGGGCCGGTACGCCCAAGGGGCGGTCCTGGTGGGCATTTCAGCCGGCGCGGTCCAGCTCGGACGCTATGGAATCGTCGGGACACCGGAATCCCCCACGACCGAGCTGCTCGATGTGTTCAAGCTCGTCCCCGCGGTCATCGACACGCACGACGAGCGAGCCGAGTGGGTCCGGCTGTCGCGCACGATTCAATTACTGGAGGGAGCGGCCACCGGGCTCGGAATCCCCTCCGGTGGCGGAGTGATCGTGCACGCGGATACCACCATCGAGCCTCTGCGGCGTCCCGCGCACGAATTCCGTTTCGAGGGCACTCGCGTAACGCACTCACTGTTGTACGCCGAAGAGGGCAACTGACTGATTCGGCCGGCCTGTAAACCCCCTCTTTTCCTGGTGGAGGCAATAGGAACGTACTCGAACCTTGCCTCGCTCAGAGAGAAGCATGTTGACCTGCGGAAACGCATTCACGAGTCACCTCTGCGACCACCCCTGTTAGGCAATCGGGGCCCGACACCCCGCTCGAAACGCTTCCTAACCGACCGCGACGCCTTATTGTCGGCCGTCGCCGCGATCGGCTACCGCGAACTGGCCACAGAGCTAGCCGCAGCGCACCCCGAACCAACCAATGCTGAAGACCTCGCCGACATCGCAGTCGCGTACTCCGATTCGCCCTAGAACGATCGGGGCTTTTCCGCGTGACGTTCACCGAGCAGTGTGATCCGACCCGTCCCGAACGGGTCGCTGCGGTGGCAGCGATCCATGAATACCTGAACTCCATCGTTCGGCAAGCGCTGCCATCTACCGACCCGGAAGCGATGGCGACAGCCTTATGGGGGCTGGTCCACGGTCTGGCCTTCCTGCATCTGGACGGCAAGTTCGACACCTCGTCCGCCGATGCCTTTGCCGAGAAGGTTCGCAACTCTGTACGCGTGATGCTCGCAGCGTCTGATCAGTCGCGACTCCACCGTGCGCGCCGCGCGTGGCCTATTCGACAGCGCTTTTGGTAGCAAGCGCCGATTGGGCCGCGGCTAAGCGGTCCGCATTCGCGAGGCTTGCTGCGGAGGGCTTCCGACTGCACTCGGCTGTGTTGGCGGTGACCTGCTGGAGCAACGCGTGGAGTGTGGCTTGCTGCTCGGTGTCAAGGGCAGAAAGCACCCGTTGTTCTGCGGCGGCGAGTGCGTTTTGTACCTCGGCCAGTCGGCGTGTTCCTGCCGGCGTGAGACTCACCGTGTGGCGGCGCCGGTCATGTGGGGATCGTCGGCGCTCGATGAGGTCCACGGTTTCGAGGTCGTTGAGCAGGCCGACCAGGTTGGTGCGGTCGACTCGCAGTGCCTCGGCGAGGTCGGACTGGCTCTGCTCTCCCATGAGGTCCAGAAGCGTTAGCGCGATGACGTGGCGAGGGCGCAGGTCGAATCTGTCGATCTCAGACTCCGCCTCGGCACGGATGCGCCGTGCAACCAGCTCCAACAGCGGCCCCGAATGCCCCCGCGGCTGAGGCAAGACGATGGGCAGTTGGTCCATCGAGGCGTCATCCACAGGAGCAGGATACCGCAAACAAGCCGACGATATGCGACATGCAAGCCGCACGTGTGATATACCTCGTTTGTGTTAAACAAATTATTGATAGATGACCAAGTCATGACGATCGACGAACTTCAGCACGATGCCTACGGCACCAGCCTTCGCGTCGAAGCCGGCCAACCCATCAAGTAACACACCACCAGCACTAAGCCCTAACACCCACGGAAGGAAACACCCGTGAACGCATCAAACAACTCCACTCCGGCCGACTCCCAAACGCCCAGGAAGCAAAAGACTTCCATCAAAGGGGTCCCGGACCCGAGTGTGACCATCCGGCCGATTCCGATCGACCGGCTCGACCTCTCATCAAAAAGACTGGCCGTCGTCGGCGGGACTAACGGT
>Ga0153922_1000327_pt1 | contig 19437 bp, 14 predicted proteins | sample TSNJ006MetaG_FD_104723 | JGI IMG/M metagenome (GOLD analysis project Ga0153922, IMG submission 104723) | Attine ant fungus gardens microbial communities from New Jersey, USA - TSNJ006 MetaG | ecosystem: Host-associated > Fungi > Mycelium > Unclassified | place: USA: New Jersey, Brendon T. Byrne... | reverse complement strand
TAAAAACGGATTTCATAATAAAAGCTTCGCCATTGTTCTTTAAAATATCACCCGATATTTCAGTGAATACTGCGATATGCTCCTCCGACACAGGTAAGAGCCACATGGACTGTCCGATATTTACGGAGCCGGATTTTTTGAGCTTTCTCCATGCGCTGACCCTCACACGCGATGGTTCTTTGGGTAGGGTAAAGTTTAACATTAACCATTCTTGTGATTCCATTACTTAACCTCCAATATACATTGTAATACTTATTACAGTATATGTTGGCCTGTTGCTTTTGTCAAGTGTCATTAAATATATGCTATATAACTATCAACTCTTGACTAAAATACACTTATCTGCTACAATGGAGCAAGACGCAAAATCGAAAGGAGTATTTTCATATGGATAGTGAAGTTCTGAATCTTGAACAGGCAATGGCGCTTTTTGGAGTAAGTGAACGAACCATGATTAAATTATTGCGGGAAGAACGGATTCCGGCAAGGAAGATCGGACGCGAATGGAGATTTAACAAGTCCGCGTTACTGGATTGGTTAGGAAAAGGCGATTCCATAAATTATCTGAACCAAACAGAGCAATACCGGGTCGCCCGCGATACAAAGGCAAGCGTTCCCGAAGTGCTTATGCAAATAGAAGAATCGGTAGGTAAGCTCAAATCCGGCGATTTAAACATTCGTCAGCTCCTCCCAGAATTGGAAGAAAATATTCTGTTACCAGACGAAGCGACGCTGCGGGTCAGCTACAAACGGCAGCGAGAGATTGAAAAATTGACTTTTAAGATTTTCTGGCCGATTAGAGATAATAAATTCAAAAAATAATTATTGTTATTGGAGACAATCAAATGTTTAAATTACCACTCGTCAGGTATGTAAAAAAATATCCGCTTAGCTTCACCCTTCAAGCCATCGGTGGGATTGCTTATAATACCATTGCTGCTTATGGCATCGTGCTGCTCGGAAAAGTTATTGATGCGGCGATGACCGGGGTCTTTTCGGCTGTCACGCATGCTATTGCTGTTTATCTCGGCGTTGTTATATTCAGTATGCTATGCCGCTATCTGAAAAGATATTATGTCAGGGATTTCGCTGTTTTAATGGAAATGGATATGCGTAAGGATATCTTTGATTCCATCCTCCACAAAAACAGCAGCAGACTGGACCACGATAATGTGGGGGATTTGATGTCCCGAACGACCTCGGATGTCGCAAAGGTCACGGAAACACTAAGAAAAACCGTGACAGAAATATGGGATACCTGGCTGCTTATCATTTCGTATTTTGTTTCGCTGCTTATTATGAATCCCAAAATCGCCTTGCTGTCGTCCATATTTATTCCGGTTTCCATTATCGCCGCCGAGCTTGTCCGCCATCCCTTGTACAAATACTCAAAGCAGTCTTCGGTTTTAGCGGGAAAAATCTCTGCTGATTTACAGCAAATATTAATTGGCATTCCGGTACTTCGGCTGTTCGGGGCGCAGCAGCAGAAGAAACAGGAGTTAGATGATTTATGCGGCCAACAAGTAACCGCCAACTTAAAAGTTGCCATCCTCCAGTCGGCGATGGTTCCGGTCTATACCGCCGTGGCGTCTATAGGGGTCGTCGTGACAATCATCATGGGCGGGCAGGAGGTTATTGGCGGCTATTGGCTGATAGGTACATTCTGGTCGTTCCTGACAACCTTTACAGCTATGGCCATGAGGGCGCCTAAAGCCGCCAAGGTGTTCAATATGTGGCACGCGGCTGACGCAGCGTGGGGAAGGATTACAGAGGAACTGGGTAATCACGGCTCTGATTTTGCAAAAAAAGCGCTGCCATCAGCAAGTGCGGATATAGAGGTCAACGATTTATCTTTTCAATATCCTCTCGGAACAAGCGATGCGATAACGAACATTTCATTTAATGCGCGACCGGATGAAGTTATCGGCATCACCGGGCCGGTCGGATTCGGGAAAACCGCTTTGTGCCTGGCGCTGTCCGGCATATACGAGTACAGCGGAAGTATTCGGCTAAACGGCGCACAGTTAAGAGATATGAGCGACGTTGAAAGAGCCGGGATTATTTCTTACCTTGGGCATGAACAATACCTGTTTTCCGCGTCGGTGAGGAACAACATAACCATGAATTTTGGTAATCTGGATTTAGAGGTAAATGAAACGCTCCTGAAGGCTGCGATATCCTCCGCTTGTCTTGAAGATGATATAGCGGCTATGGCACATGGCATAGATACCATGATCGGAGAACGGGGTGTACAGGTTTCCGGCGGTCAAAAACAGCGCATCGCTTTGGCAAGGGCCATTTACCAAAATCGTCCGCTCATGCTGCTTGACGATCCTTTTTCAGCATTGGATATTTTTACGGAACAAAAGATTCTGGAACGTTTAAAAGAGCTTCGTTCAAAAACGATTGTCGTCTTTTCACACCGACTGGGCGCATTCAAAGACGTGGACCGCATTCTGGTTATGAGAGACGGAATCGTAGCCGAGGCCGGAACGCATGACGAGCTGATCGGCCGCGACGGTATATATCGACAAATATATGCCGCGCAAAATCTGTAAGGGAGGGAAATAGTATATGAAAATGACACGTTTGTTTTGGAACGTCTGTAAAAAGAATATAATCCCGCTTTTACTGCTTATCCTTTCGGTTATCGGCATCGTCGCTTTACAGCTCGCTCCCCCACAAATACTGAGGACGATTGTTGATGATTATTTGGAAAAGGGAATATATGACGGCGTTGCCACTTTGGCCGTGATATATCTGGCGGCTGTACTCGTGTCTTATATTTGCGAGTTTTTCAAAACGATATTTACCACTTATATCGGACAAAAAGTCATCCTCGAAATCCGATACAAGATGTCAGAGAAGCTGACGCGTCTGCCCATGCGTTATTATAATAAAAACCGGACGGGAGATATCATGAGCAGATTCACGCAGGATGTTGACGCTGTAAACACTATGTTTTCGGATGGATTGGTCAATATGGCGGTTGACTTATTTAAAATAATCGGTATCATCGCATCTGTATTTATTTTGAATAAATCGCTTTTTATCTACACGCTGCTTATCGTTCCCGTGGTTGTTATTATATCTAATGCCTTTAGAAAAAAAGTTTACGCAGCGCAGCTTAAGCTCAGAAAAGCGATCGGCAGGATGAACGGATTTATACAGGAGGCTTTTTCCGGTCTCCGGCTGTTCAAGATCTTCGGTTACGAAAACCGATTATCCCGCGCGTTTGACCCTCTGATCGACGAGCAGACCGGTATCCGGCGCAGGGTAAACAGGATGGATTCTATTTTCCCGTGTATCATGCAAATTTTAAAAGCGGTTGTCATTTGTTCTTTTGTCGTACTGACTGCAAAAGAAGTCCATGTCATTGCCGGTATCACGGTTGGAACGCTGGCCGCCGCTATTGATTTGCTGGGCAGGCTGTTTGCTCCGATAGAGGACCTAGCAACTGAGTTTCAAACCATACAACAGGTTTTCGCCGCTTTTCACAGGATTACCGAGTTCTTGGACGAGGAAGAAGAAACAAGGATTATGAAAGAGGATGCAAAACAGGACGGCGAAAACGACATCTTGTTTCAGAACGTATCCTTTGCTTATGACGATGCCGGGAAGATATTAAACGATGTATCCTTCAGCGTTAAAAAGGGATTGAAGGTTGCGCTGGTGGGACGCACCGGTTCGGGTAAGACGACGATACTCAATCTTCTCGCAGGTCTTTACCCAACCGGGCTGGGAAGTATATCCATCTGTGGCTACAATCCCTTTACCATGCCGGCGCAGTTAAGGCGGCGTGTAATCGGCATCGTGCCACAGACAGTTACCGCATTCACGGGGAACATAAAAGATATGATCACCCTTGGGGACAGGCAAATCTCGGAAACGGATGTACTAAAAGCTCTCAAAGCGGTTGGCTTATATGAGGATATTGAAAAACTGCCCCAAAAGCATCATACGGTCATCGGCGAGGGTGAAAGCAGCCTTTCCTTTGGCCAGATGCAGCTATTGACCCTTGCCAGAGCGATTGTTACCAATCCGCCCATATTACTTTTAGATGAACTGACCTCCGGGCTGGATGCTGTTACGGAAGCAGGAATCCTAAAGGCGATTAAGAATGTGTCCGCAAACAGGACGATTGTAACAATCAGCCACCGTTTATCGGGAATTATAGATGCAGATTACATTTATGTTTGCTCCCACGGCCAAATCGTCGAGGAAGGGAAACCCGACGAACTGGTGCAGGGTAACGGCTGGTACGCGAAATATAAGCAGTTGGAAGATATGGGATGGCAGGCGTCATGAGATAGAAATATTATGGCCCTTAAAGCGAAAAAGCCTTGAAATCAAGGCTTTTTCGCTTCATCAGGATTGCATCAAGCCCGACGTACAAATAAATAATGACGGAAGCGGTGGGATTCGAACCCACGTGCCCCGGAGGACAACCGCATTTCGAGTGATTTCGAATCATTTGAAGTTAAAAGAACATACAAGAAAATAACAGTCTATAAAAGAAGCTGAAACCCTTATAAATCAAGGGTTTTTCGGCTTCTTTTCTTATTTTTTCCCACCATTACAGGGGTTCGAGAAAAAGGCAGTTTTGACGCCAATTTCGGACAAAAGATAGAACGGGGATAGACAAGGATAATGACTTTGGAAGCTGTCGGAAGATAAAAGAAGTTAATGCACAACATTTAATTTATACAATATGGTCCACGCTCACCTACCGTTGACAAACTAAAAGAAAGTGAGCGAAGCTGATGGATTTTGAAAAATATTACGCTCCTATTATGGAGCAATACCCTGAATATGTCACGCAGGAGCAAATGTGCGAGATATGCGGCATTAGTAAAAAGACGGCCTACAAATTGGAACGCTGTGGGAAAATTCCTTATTCGGTAGAGATTGACCATCTCATACATACCCACAGAATAAAGCTAATGGACGTTCTTACTTACCTGTTTGAAAGGGAGTGCCGTCAAGAAGCGGACAGCAACTATATTCTATCTATGCGTGAATTTTATGAAAGACAGTTTGCCGGCTATCCCGATGTTGTAAAGATGAGCGATATTGAAAAAATGACGGGATTTTCAAAAACAGGTATCACGCAATGGATTAACCGTAAAGAGCTAAAACCTTTGATGAATAAAAAAGGGCTGATGAAAAAGGGGTTTTATGTTCCAAAGGAATATCTGATTAATTTTTTAGTCAGCCCCACCTATCGCAGAATCAAGAATAAATCACAAAAGCAAAAGAATGACATAGCGGCTTTTGAAAGGTGGTATGAGGAACATTTTCCGGGGGGTGCCAGCTTGTGAAATCTAATAAGCAGAAATTGAATAAGCGGTTTCAAGAGATATTGTCGCAATACCCAAAGTATGTTTCCAAAGAACAAATGCGTATAATTTGCCACATTAGCAAGCGAAAAGCCCGGTATCTATTGCAAAGCGGCCTTGTTCCCTGCGAAAATAGCGGCAAGCTCACGCGCAACTATAAAATCAAAACTGCTGATGTAGTGAAGTATCTCCAAGACAGGGAGGAACTCCCCGAAAAATACAAATACGAACAATCTTCATCAAATACAAGATACATATACAGCAAATTAGCAGAACTCGGCACTGATATTGAAAGTCTATCTGCCTATTATGAGGAATTGTTCAAAGATTACCCGGATATTGTCACTGTGGCTGATATTGCGCAAATGACAGGTTTTACCAGAGGGAGCGTCACGGGATGGCTGAAAGATAAAAAGATAAAGTCTTTCAAAATTAAAAATGTCTACCGTGTACCAAAGATATATTTACTTAAATTCTTGGTCAGCAACGAATACCGCAGGCTAGGGATCAGGACTGAAAAACAAAAATTAGATATGGAGGGCTTAATGATATGGTACAGAGAAAAGCAATCGCAGTAGAAAACCCAAACAGATTTGACACAATGGCAAAGGTTATCGCCATTATGAACGAAAAGGGCGGCGTTGGAAAAACCGCGACGGCTACGGCGCTTGCCTATCTGTTAGCAAAAAGCGGTAAGAAAACAGCTCTCATAGATTTTGACGGACAAGGCCATGCTTCCCTGCTTTGCGGAGTGGACAACCCCAATAAGTTAGAGGTTACAATCTCCACCCTGCTGAACAAGGTAATCATGGATGAGCCTTTACCGGAGCCGGAAAGCTACATATTCCATGGGAATAACGGCGTGGATTTAATCCCTGCCAACAGCCAGCTTTTCGTATTGGAACGCAACCTGTCCAGCGTTGACTTCCGTGAGTATAAGCTGTCGGAGTATGTGAAATCCATCACAGACATGTACGAGTATATCATAATCGACTGTATGCCGCAAATCGGCACACCTATGGTCAATGTGATGATGTGCGCCGACAGTATTGTAATCCCTACGCAAGCGGAAATCCTCTCAGCGCAGGGGCTTACCGAGCTTTTGAAGCACTATAATGTCATCCGCAAGAACAGCAACCACAGCCTGCGTATTGAGGGTATCTTAATCACCATGGACACCGGCCGCACCATTGTTTCAGCACAGGTGAAATCCATGATTGAAAGCACCTTTGCAGGGAAAATCCCGTTATTTGAAACCCGTATCCCCCGTTCAATCAAGGTAGCGGAGGCTTGCCTGTACCAGCAGACCATATGCGAGTACATGCCGGACAACCCCGCCGCCGTCGCCTATGAAAATTTTGTAAAGGAGTTGATGGAGCATGGCAACCAAAGTGCCTAAGATTATTCTTGAAGATTTTGACGATATGCTGGCTTTTGAGCAGAAAGAACCGGCCGCTGCCCCCATGCGGGGCGGCATTGCCGAAATGGAATTTGAGCGCATGACGCCGTTTCCGGGGCATAAGTTTAAGCTGTACGAAGGTCAGCAGCTTGATGATATGGCGGAGAGCATACGCCAGTTTGGTATCCTGCTCCCCATCATCCTGTGGTATACTGATGATGACAGGTACGTTATTTTAAGCGGACACAACCGCGTCAACGCCGGCAAGCTGGCCGGGCTTACCAAAGGCCCCGTTATCGTCAAGGAAAACCTCACCCAAGAGGACGCCGTTTTAATCGTCACCGAAACCAATCTGCGCCAACGTTCTTTTGCGGATTTATCCCATTCCGAGAGGGCGTACTGCCTTGCCCAGCACTATGACGCCATGAAATGCCAAGGCAAAAGAAACGACCTTTTGAAAGAGATTGAAACGCTCTTAAACACGCATGATAGCAGGGATTCCGAGACTTGTTCGCAAGTTGAGAACAAGAACAAAAGCCTTACAAAAGTTGGTGATGAATATGGTCTTTCCAAGGATAAAGTAGCACGGTATATTCGCATATCCAACATCATTCCCACCCTGCTCACACAGGTTGACGGTGGGGAAATCGCCTTTTTAGCCGCCTATGAGCTTTCCTTTGTCGAGGACAAGGACAAGCAACAGCAGATAGCGGAGTTTATGGAGTATGACGGCTATAAACTGGATATGAAAAAAGCCGCCCTCCTGCGCGAATACCATGAGGGCGGCAAGCTCACCGAGAGCGCCATCGTGCAAATTCTTTCCGGCGAGAAAACCCGCAAGCCCAAGAGCGATAAGCCGAAAGCTGTCAAAATCAAGCCGGCGGTTATCACCAAGTATTTCACCGCAGGGCAGACCCAAAAAGAGATTGAGGACACCATTGATAAGGCGCTTGCACTATACTTTGCGGAAAGTGAAGTAGATAAGGGGGTTGACATTGGATAGAGTCACCTATCTTTCCGAACTTTATGAAAAATCCCGCACGGCGCTGACAAAAGACCCGGAAAGCTGGAAAGGGCTGCTTTCCGGGATGGCGCGGTATTACAAATATTCCTTTGATAATAACGTGCTGATTTACGCCCAGCGACCCGACGCCAGCCAGCTTGCCGTTATGGACATATGGAACAAAATCGGCCGGCGTGTCAACAGGGGCGCGAAAAGCATAGCCGTAATTGATATGTCAAACCCCAAGGCCAGCCTAAAATACCTGTTCGACCTTATGGACACCAACGGCAGCCATGAAAGTCTAAGGCGCGTTATGGGATACATGTGGGAACTGGAGGAACAATACCGGCCGGGTATTATAGCAAAATTCCATGACCAGTACGGCACGGATACGGCCGGTATAGAAAGCTGTATCTACGGCCTTGCCCAGCAGCGGATAAATGAAATACTGCCGCGATACATGCGGGATTTCAGGATAACCGACCCCGACAGTATCCTCTACGATCTGCCCATAGAAGCGGTAAAGAGACAGTTTGCCGAGCTTGTGCGCGACAGCGTGGGCTATGTGGTATTCAAGAAATGCGGTCTTTCCACCGATATGTTTGAGGAAGATAGCTTTGAGAATATCAGCCATTTTAACAGCATGGGATTGTTCATGTGGATGGGCAGTATTACAATGTCGATAGCACGGCCCATCCTGCGGGAAATCAATCAGGAAATTGAGAATATCAAATATGAAAGGAGCAGGCAAAATGAATACGAAGCCATTGATAGACCTGACTTACAAAGAGGGCGAGGACGGGATGTTGTATCCCAACCTCCAAGTGTCGGAGGACGAGCAACACGATCTGACGGAAGCAGGCAAATTCGGGAAGCTGTGGAAAGAGTACATGATGGAACAGCACCCCCACCGTCTGTCGGAACTGATAGCGGAGGGCAGGCTGAACGGCGTGATAACGGAAGTGGACGAGGAAGCCGAGAGCCGCAAGGAAGCGCTGATACAGGAGCTTTTGAAAGCACAGCCCATGCCGAAAACGGAGGACACGCTGGAGAGAGCGGCCCACATGCAGATGATAACCTCGACAGCGGAGGAAATCATAATGAACGAAGTGGCGCTCAAAGTGAGATAACCCGGCCCATACTTCAAGCCAATCCCCCCGCAGGCAACGAACCGCCTGTGGGGGGATTTTTGCGTTCGGAGGATAGCGGCGGTAATATCCCCTCCCGCCTTTCAGACCCCATATATGACGGGGAAGAATTATCCGATATTGTTGACCTGTTCCTTATCGCCAACGATACGGCGCCCTATTGCGAGGATTGGCAGGCTGAAATCTATGCTTTTTTTACAGATAGAGCCGGACATAAACTGTCAGCCAAGGCAGATGCAGTTAAAGCCTTTTACGGCGCTTATGACGATAACTACCGCACCGATACCGGCATAGATATGACCGTTAAGGCAGCCGCCGAGGGTATGGCTTTTGATATTGACGGCCAACAGATTTTTCTCACCTATTCCCAGCTTGCGGAGAAAATCGACAACCTTATCATGTACAACGTGTACCCGTTTAGTAGTGAGGAAGCCATTGACGATTACATTATCCCTGATGAAGCCCACGAAATGCAGGGCGTGAATGATGATGTTACGGAAACGATTATTGAAACCCCGCCTGCGGAAACGACGCCTGTCACTAAGGATCAGATTATCGAACGTGTACTCCTGCAAGGCAATATCACCCATGGCGGCAAGGAGAACATACAAAACGCCGTACTGTCCATGCAGGCCAAGCAAGACCGGGTTTCGTTCGTCCGTTCGGAATACGGCTATACCGGCGTAGGCAGGAAGCTGGACGGCGGCGGTCATTTTGATTGGAACGCCGATGGCAAGGGTATTGTTATCGACTATCAGGACGCTAATCTTGAGTTTGTTGAAGCCCTGTCATGGAGCAGAGCCGAAAGCCTTATCTCAGACCTTGTAAAACGTGGGGCATATCTCCTGCCGGGGGATATTCGGAAAAATCCGGCGATTGAACAGGATACTCCCCAAACGGATGATAATATCCCACAATTAGAGCCGTACACGGTTATAGAACCGAAAGAAGAACCTGTTTTTGAGGATGAACCTCCCTCACGGCAGCTAACCTTGTTTGAGGATCATTCATCCATTCAAGATGTATACGAGGTAACGGACGGCGCGGATAACGATAACATTATTAACGACAATACTCTCTCGGAAAATGCGCCGCCCTTTGAGATTGGCAGCCGTATTTCTCATAACGGTGAAGAAGCGGAACTCATAACAGCCGCAGATATGCAAGACCTATTAAACCATGATGATGCTTTCCGCTATCAGTTATTAGACAGGCTGCGGAGTGACTGTAAGTATTATTTAGGTTATGGAGACAGATATGATAAGCACCTTTGGGCGGGTAGTGTGGAAAAGCAGATCGAAGCTATGAAAACACTCTGGAATAGTTTCACAGAAGAAAATAAACCGGAGTGGTTAACATTAGAAGAAATCGAGCAATACGAAAAGGAAATGCACACGGATTATTCCCATGCGGTTATGAATGATTTTAATACCCACGCATGGGGTGATGGGCTTAATTACCGCTACTCCCCCGAACACAATCTATACGAGGGCGGCCCCAAAACCAAGTGCAGGAACAATATCGAAGCCATCCGGCTGCTGAAAAACTTAGAGGCCGAGGGCAGGCTTGCCACAGTGGAGGAACAGACCGTGCTTGCTAAGTTTATCGGCTGGGGCGGCCTTGCCAATGCTCTCACACCGGGTAAAAACGGTTGGGAAAAGGAATATGAGGAAATCAAAGCGTTGCTCACCGAGGAAGAATTTAAGAGCGCGCAGGAGTCCACCACCACCGCCTATTACACCGAGCAAAGCGTTATCGGTCATATTTACACGGCTTTGGAGCGTTTCGGCTTTCGTGAGGGCAACATCATAGACCCTGCCATGGGTACGGGCAACTTCTATTCCATGCTGCCGGCCAGCATGAGCAATTCCAAGCTGTACGGCGTGGAGCTGGATACCATCACGGGCGGTATCGCAAAACAGCTTTACCCGGACGCCGCCATTGAGGTGAAAGGCTATGAGGAAGTAAACTACCCCGACCACTTTTTTGATATTGCCATCGGCAACATCCCCTTCAACTCCATCAAAATCAGCGACAGCCGGTATGACAAGCATAATTTTAGAATACACGATTATTTCATAGCCAAGACCTTAGACAAGGTGAGAAGCGGCGGCATTATCGCATTTATCACATCAAAGTATACCCTTGACAAAGCGAACCCCGCCATCCGAAAGTACATGGCGCAACGGGCTGAACTGCTCGGCGCTATCCGGCTGCCGAACAACGCTTTTAAGTCGGTCGCCGGAACCGAAGCCACCACGGACATCATTTTCCTGCAAAAGCGTGATAGCGAGGTTGTGCCGGACGAGAGGGACAGCCCATGGATTTCAGTGGAGGAAAACGAGGGCGGCATACCCATTAACAGCTATTTTATCGACCACCCGGAAATGGTGCTCGGTGAAATGGTGTTTGACGAGAGCATGTTCGGCAACGAGAAAACCACCGCCTGCCATCCCCGTGAGGGCGATAACCTCGACAAACTGCTGGGAAACGCCGTGTACTATCTTGACGGGCAGTACCGTGAGCCGTCCACCGATTTTGAGGGCGATAAAGAAACTGAGGCCCGTGAGTCCATCAACGCCGACCCCAATGTGAAAAACTACTGCTATACCATGGTGGACGGCCATTTATACTACCGTGAAAACTCACGGATGTATAAGCAGAACATCACCGGCAAAAAGCGTGAGCGTATCGAGGGGATGATTGAAGTCCGCTCCGCTCTGCGCAGCTTAATTGATTTCCAGACCAACCCCTTTTATGACGAGGGCGATCTGCCCACCATGAGCTATGAAACGAGGCTCCAAGGCTGGATTGATAACCTTAACAGCGTATACGACGGTTTTGTAAAGAAAAACGGATATATCAATTCCCTTGCCAACATAACAGCCTTTTCCAAGGACAGCGACGCGCCGCTTTTACGTTCCATTGAACAGGAAAATGAGGACGAAAAAGGCGTGTTTGAGAAAACCGCCGTCTTTTACAAGGCCACCATACGCCCCAAGGTCATGCCGAAATCCGTTCCTAACGCCGTGGAAGCCTTGAAAGCGTCGCTGAACATCAAAGGCAGGGTTGACCTTGATTATATGCAGTGGCTTTACAGGAAGCCGGATTATACACAGCCCTCCGTTGATGAAATCATAGCGGAGCTGGGTGACAGGGTTTACCAAGACCCGGCGCAGTTTACAGGCGATCCTCACGCCGGCTGGGTAACGGCGGAGGAATATCTCAGCGGAAACGTCAAGGCGAAGCTGGGTGAGGCTCTTTTGAAAGCGGAGCAGTACCCCGAACAGTTTACCCGTAATGTAGAGGCCCTGCGGGAAGTCCAGCCGACGCCCCTCACGCCGCAGGAAATCAGCTTCACGTTAGGCTCCACATGGATACCCGTGGAGTTTTATCAGCAGTTTATGCACGAAAAATTCCAGACCTATAAGTATAATCAATACGGCGCGGGCGCTATTGAAGTTGAGTTTTCAGCGTACAGCGGCGCATACCATGTCACCGGAAAGAGCCAAGAAAAGGACTCCGTGGCGGTCAACAAGACCTACGGCACGGATCGCAAAAACGCCTATGAGATTTTAGAGGAATCATTAAACCTAAAGACAGTGACGGTCAAAGACCGTGTTGACTACGTTGACCCCGTTACCGGCGAGGACAAGGTTAAATATGTACTCAACAAGCGCGACACGATACTGGCGCGGGAAAAGCAGGCGCAGATTAAGATGGAATTTGAAAGCTGGCTGTTTTCCGACCCGCAGCGGGGCGCGGCGCTCACGCAGCTATATAACGACCGCTTCAACAACACGCGCCCCCGGCAGTACGACGGCAGCGATTTAACGCTGCCGGATTTAAGCGGCGAAATCAAGCTGCGTGAACACCAGCTTGACTTGATCGCCCATGGCATTTACGGCGGCGGCAATCTGCTGGGCGCCCATGAGGTGGGCGCGGGAAAGACCATGAGCGGCGTGGTGCTTGCGCATGAGCTTAAACGGATGGGTATCTTCCATAAGCCGCTCATAACCGCGCCAAACCACCTTGTCGGCCAGTGGGCGAACGAATATCTGCGGCTCTACCCCGCCGCCAATATTTTAGTGGCGGATAAAAAGGATTTAGACCGCAAGAACCGCCGCCGTTTCGTCAGCCGTATCGCCACCGGGGATTACGAAGCGGTCATCATACCCCATTCCAGCTTTGAACTGATTAACCTGTCACGGGAAAAGCAGCTTTCAGTACTGGAAAAGGAGATTGACGAGATTACAAATGCCATTGCCATGGAGAAAAGCAGATCAGGCAAAGACTGGTCGCTCAAGCAAATGCAGATTTTCCAGAAGAATTTGCAGTACCGCTATGACAGGCTGTTCAAGGCCGAGAAAAAAGACGATACCATCAATTTTGAGGAACTCGGCGTGGATATGCTCATCGTTGACGAGGCCCACACCTACAAAAACAATTTCTCCTATTCAAAACTGCGCAACGTGGCCGGTATCAGCAGCCAAAGCAGCCAGCGCGCCATGGATATGCACATGAAATGCCAGCATATCAACGATATAAACGGCGGCAAGGGCGTTGTCTACCTCACAGGCACTCCTATTTCCAATTCCATGAGCGAGCTTTACGTCATGCAGAAAACCTTGCAGCCAAACGAACTGCAAGACCGTGGGCTGATGATGTTCGACGCTTGGGCGAGTACGTTCGGCAAAATAGAATCCTCTCTTGAAATCCGGCCGGAGGGAACCGGCTATCAGATGAAAAACCGCTTTTCACGGTTTCACAACCTCCCCGAACTCATGTCTGTTTTCTCCATGGTGGCCGACATCAAGACCTCCGAAATGCTGCCGGACATTCCCGTGCCAAAGCTGGTGACAGGCGGCGTACAGGTGGTAAAGACGGCCATCACGCCCGACCAAAAGTACATTGTGGATGAACTTGTCATGCGCGCCGAGGATATTCGCGCATCGCGCGTTTCAAGCAATGAGGATAATTTTCTGAAGCTCACCAATGAGGCAAGGCTGCTGGCGGTTGATCCCCGTATCCTTGACCCCACCCTGCCCGACGATCCCAATACAAAGCTTAATGTATGCGCCCGAAAGACCGCAGAAATCTACCACGAAACAGCGGATAAAAAACTGACCCAGCTCATTTTCTGCGATAAGGGTACGCCCAAGGATGACGGCAGCTTTGATTTTTACAACGCCACCAAAAGCGCCTTGATTGCGCAGGGAGTTAAGCCGGAGGAAATCGCTTTTATCCATGAAGCCAAGACCGACTTGCAGCGTGAACAGCTTTTTGACATGGTGCGGCGGGGCGAAATTCGTGTGCTGATAGGCAGCACCGAAAAAATGGGAACGGGTATGAATGTCCAGGATCGGCTCATTGCCCTCCACCATCTTGACATACCATGGCGGCCCTCCGACCTGATCCAGCGAAACGGGCGGGGGCTGCGCCAAGGCAACCTAAATGAAGAAATCCATATTTTCCAGTACATCACCGAACAGACCTTTGACTCCTATCTCTTTCAGATTTTGGAGCAGAAGCAGCGGTATATCTCTCAGATTATGACCGGCCGCTCCGCTCTTAGAAGCTGTGAGGACGTTGACGAAACCGTGTTGCAGTACGCCGAGTTTAAGGCGCTGGCAGCCGGAGATGAAAGAATTAAGGAAAAAATGGAGGTGGACAATGAAATAAGTCGGTTGCAGATACTAAAATCAAGCTGGAAATCCCAGCAGGGAGATTTACAGTATAAAATCGGTACTTATTACCCAAGGGAAATTGAAAGCGCGAAAGCCGTGATTGATAAAAACACCGCCGATATTGCGGTTTTTGAGCGGCATAAGCCGGCCGAGTTTTCCATGATGATTGATGGGCGTACCCATGACGAGCGCGTAAAAGCGGGCGAACATCTGAAAGTCATGGCCCGCAGGCTGGGGCATGAGATCGGAGATACACTAATCGTGGGCAATTACGCCGGTTTTGCCGTCAGTCTGTACCGTGGCTGGAATGATAATATCTCTATCCATCTGAACGGTAAAAGCCACTATTCTACCGAAATGGGCGACTCGGAACTCGGCAACATAACAAGGCTGGAAAACCGTGGGTCGCGTATCCGGGAGGACTTAGAGGATAGCGAGAGAAAACTGGAAAGCCTGTTAAATCAGCTTGAACAGGCAAAAGCGGAGGCGGCAAAGCCATTCGTCAGCGAGGATCGCCTGTCGGAACTGCTGAAGAAAAAGGTGGAATTAGACCTGGCCCTTGAGTTTAAGGATGAACCCCAAAACGACGCCTTGATTGACGAGGACAGCGAAACGTCCGGCGAAACCGCCGCGACCGCTCCGGCCGCTTCTGCCGTGGGGCGCAGGAATTACAAAAAGCTGTACGACCTTGCCCCGGAAATGCTGGAGGGCAAATGCTATTACATGAAATTCCAGTCCGAGGGCTTTGAGGACTTGGTAATGGAGAACATCGGCGGCGGTGAAATCAGTATAGCGCATTATTACAAGCAGGATGGCGACGCTATGCGCGATCCGGAAATCACGATGACAGTGGATAGCGCCAATCAAACGGTAACGCCCACATCCTATTTACAGGATGACATGGGCGCTTTTTATACCACCGACAGTGTATCAACCGCAAAGGTGCGCGACCTTGAGCAGTTTATGACGCAATGGTTTACCAATATCCATGACCAAGGCTTTGAAGCCGTTAAGGTTAAGTATTACGACAACGAAGCGGACGAAGAAACAGAGTTTGAAAGGTAATTCAAACGCTTAGAAAAAAAGGAGGTAACGTGGAGTGTTTTGCTTATACCGCTTGTAATCATCCCCGAAAAAAGAGGGCAGGAATTTTTCTTCCTCCAGTATTTGCAGATGGAGCAGGCAAATAGCAATAATGGCGGCGGCCAGCATTATAACATTAGGAACTGCTAAAAATGTTCCGATATACAACAAATCAAAGCCTAAAAAAGCCGGATTGCGGCTGTATTTGTAAATGCCTTTCGTTACAATAGCGGTTTTCTGTTCTTCATCTATTCCGGCGCGCCAGCTATCACGCATTACAAATACAGCCGCTATAAAACAGGTAACGCCGAAACCGTTCAGGATCAATCCGGCGATACGGACGGGCAAGGAGGACGGCAGCGGTAACATATACGCAGGCCAAAATACACTTGCATATTGAATAACGGCTGTTACATATGTTGCCGCTAATAAAAAGGATTCAATTATTGCCGTTCTATTTGGCTTGCTTCCTTTCGCCAGCCGGTTTGTCCGTATGCCCTTTTTTCGCAGCCGGAACTGTTTGTAGAAATAAGCAAAGTAAAAACAGCTAATCATCAAAAATGTTGCAACTTGAAAACTCATATATTTAGCCCCTATAAGCGTTTTTACTGATTATACCACACAACAACAGCAAGGAGGGATTTTATCCATGGAAAAACAAGATGTAATTAAGGAGCTACTCCCCGCTTTTACGGCAAAGGCGGGGAAAACGGGGTATGTGGCCGGTGACAGCCCATACCCCGATCCGCCACTTGCTTCCTTTTATAAAGACGGCGGGTATGTTTTTTCCTTAATGCCGCACGGCGAGATACGTTATAAGCCGGATACGCCGTATCGCAGCGAGGTAATGGACTTAACCGATACGCTTATAGAAATGAAAGAGGCGTATGGATTATTTCTTAACGCCCAGCCGCTCCCAGTAAAGGACGTATCCAATTTCCGATTGTTCAGTGACTACGGCAATCATGTATTTGCGGCGAGGATGGAAAAAGATCAAAGCCTGCATTTTGTCACATGGCGTTACGATTATGACCGCACAGGTGTGGGAATCGGTCATTACTATGGCGATGACTACACCGGAGCCAAACAGGATTTTGCCGTCCGCGCCGGTCTTATCAGCGAAAACAAACTGTTTACCGAGGAGGAACTGGTTGTGCTGCATGACGCCTGCGCTTTCCGGGGGCAGAACGACGAGGAAATCAGCTTTGACGATGAAAAAAAGCTGCAAGACGTTTTGGACAAAATCGGGGATAACATCCCCCATCTGCTGTTTGACAGGAGCGGCCAGCAGGAGCAGGAACACGACAACGGTATGGAGGTATAGCATATGCGAGAATATAATGTCCATTTCTCGTTCTATTCCGAGGAATACGGAAACTTTGACGATGTACGCTATCCTGTTATGGCTGATAATCCGTTTGAAGCGAGGGAAAAGGCGTGGCAAATGTGCGACGAGGACAGCGACATCCTGTTCCGCAGTAACATCCGGCAGTTTGCGGTCACATGGACGCCGAACAAGCTCGATGCCGGGGATTACTTCTATTCCCACGCCGCCGATATAAAGCGGTCTTTAGGATGTATATTGAATGTGGCGATCCCCAATGACCGTATCAGGGGCGGCGAAAGTAGGAACCGGCTTGAAGCGGAACGATGTTCAGATTTGAGCGCCCTGCGAACCCTTGACGATGTGGCAAAGGATTTATACGCCGACAAGGGTATTATCCCCCCATCCATCTATGAAGAACTGCATTATGCCGAGAAGCTGTGCGAGCATCTCGGCTGGGGCGAGAAAGCCGACGCTCTATGGGATCGGATAGACAAGGCGAAAAAATGGGATGCCGGCGCTATCTACTCCATACGGGATTTATTTAAGAACGGCTATACAACGCTGTGCGGCGAAACAGAACTATTTAATGAACATTTTGGCAGGAACGGGATTTATCCCATACACAACAAGCCGGACGAGCTTGACTATACCTACATTCACCGCTGGCAGAATCAGCGGACGGTTGAGAGTCTTGGAAGGCTGCCGTTTTATAAGGAAAGCGATGTTATTACAAACAGCGCCGGTCACATGAATTATGAATGGCAGCCACTTTTACTCAACTGCGACCTGTTGAACGACGGATACCGCAGACCCGAAAACCAGTTATGGCAGCCTGTTGACCCCTCTGAACACAACGAGGATATTAAGGACGGACAGATTTATATGGAAAACCTCATTACCGGCCAGCGTATGACCTGTGACAAGAGCAATTTTTCCGGCGTACTCAGACCGGATGTATATGCCACGCTTGACTTTGAAGCACTTAAAAGAGATTATGCCGTTGCCCTTGGAGAGAACAGTGTCAGCGTAAGGGGCGGTTCGTTTAACAACGCCGGTTTGGATGATGGCGAGGACGAGCTTGAGCGATAAGCCATAACGATAATCCGTATATCAAAATAATAAAAGCGATGGGAGGAATAGCTGAAATGAGCGTTTACACCGATGAGGGATATGAGAACCGCAGGGATTATTTGGAGAGTCTTGCGGAGGAATACGACTTAGAGATTGATACCGTGCTGACGGCGGCCGCCATGCTCGGCCCCGGCGAGGATTTTGACGGGCTTGTTACCACGTTGGAAGATATGAGTTATGAAATGGAGGGTTAGGCGAAATGAAAAATAAATGCGATACCTTTCTTGAACTAATAAACGAAAATATCCTGCCCCGGATTGATTTTTACGACCTACAAGAGTCTTACGGAACAGAGGATAAAAGCTACGCAAAGGGTATACTCAACCATCTGCATGAGGCCATGGTAAAGGCGTATGGAGGCGATACTCTGCGCCCCGACTACACCGGGGATATAGAGGAAAACTTCGTTGTCGTTCCGGGCGTGGTACAGAGCCGAAATACAGGGCAAATCTGCCTTGCCCTGTTGGAGCTTGACCTGTCATCCTCCGGGGAGCATTGGCAAACCCATTTTCTTTGTCAGTACGGCGTAATTCCGCAGGACGGAACAAAACTGCCGAAAGACCTTGTTGCAACCGTTGTGAAGCCTTTTATCCCCTACGATTACTGCTATACAGCGAAAATACCTCATGACTTCCATATCAACCACAGCAAACTGCCGGACGGGATAAAGGATATGCTCAGTACCTTTAATGAGCATACGGCGGAATTATTGTCGCCGTCGCCGTGGGAAGTAGTAAATTGCTTTGTTCCTGAAGATTATAAATATATGGGAGAAATCCCCGGTGATGATTATTACGATGAAAACGAGGACGATATGGAACGATAATATTTTCGGCTGTTTATTGATAGGTCGCCGGAAATACGGTATACTGAGTAAAATCGGCACCGCTGTAAAGGAGTGAGCAATCACGGCTAAATTCAGCATGACAAGAGAACAGAATATCTTTATGGCAAGAAGGAATATCGTTGACTATATATGGAAAAGTGCGCGATTGGAGGGCATGGATGTTACTTTTCCGCAGACTTACGCGATTTATGAACGGGCGAAGCTGAAAGATGTTGACGTTGATACGGTCTTAAAAATCACGAACTTGAAGTATGGTTGGAATCCGATTTTAGACAATATTGACTCAGCTTTGGGTTTAGGCTTTATATGCAGGGTTCACGGCGAGGTGGCAAGGGGCGAAGCTCCCGTATGCAATGTCATTAAGTTAACGTTTGCTGTAAAAATTGGAATGTGAGCAGTATATTGAAAAATACACTGCTCATTTTTGAATATACTAATTTATAAAAATTTCATAAAAAATTTATAAATACAAC